>Ga0207707_10002878_pt1 | contig 15372 bp, 10 predicted proteins | sample KBSC83BmetaG_FD_184336 | JGI IMG/M metagenome (GOLD analysis project Ga0207707, IMG submission 184336) | Corn rhizosphere microbial communities from Kellogg Biological Station, Michigan, USA - KBS C8-3B metaG (SPAdes) (version 2) | ecosystem: Host-associated > Plants > Roots > Rhizosphere ...
CTACGGCGACACACACACTCGACAACGGCGGTTACAGAACGACCTTCGGCGTACGCAAAGAAGTTTGGTTTGGATCGATCCCGATTCCGAAGGGTGGTGTACCGGGAGTTCGACTTCAGGGACAAAGGATTATTTGAGCGGTCATGGCAAACGAATTTCTCGAATGGGTTGCAGGCAGTCACAGGGGAAGAGGCACTCCGCACAACGGTCTGTCTCCGGGAAACGGCTATTCCATTGCGCCGGCAAAAGTAACCAACAACGTTGATTTCCTGGGGCTCGGGCGAGTCCAGGTGCGGATTCCCACCCTGCCGTCTTTCGAGCCGTGGGCAAGGATGTGCGCGATTGGCGGTGGCGATTCTAGAGGTTTTGTATGGATTCCGGAGATCGATGATGAAGTGTTGGTCGCGTTCAGCCAGAACGATGAGAGAGACACGTACATTCTGGGCGGAGTTTGGAGCACCACCGATCGTCCGCCGTTGGATCTCTTCAGTGACTTTGTGCTCAAGCGCGTTATAAAGACCGGCAAGGAAGCCGGCTTCGGACATGAAGTGGTGTTTGACGATGCTGAGCAGAAAATAATGATCACGAGTAGCACCGAGCAAAAGATCACGATCGAGCCGACGAAGATTGAGTTGGAAAGCACCGGCGGCACTTTGAAGATAACGATGGACCTTACATCTCAGACGATCTCGATCAGTGCACCGCTGAAGGTCGAAGTCAAAGCGACGCAGCTTAGTTTGGAAGGAACCGGGCAGGTCGACATCAAGGGCGCGATCATCAACGTACAAGCGACAGGTCCCTGCTCGATCCAGGGACTACCGGTGAAGATCAATTGAGAGGAACCTTGCACAAAAATCATCTTACGTGCGCCGATGCGGCTTCGCCGCCTGATGTGAGGCGTGGCTTTGCCACGCCGTCAGCTTTCGAAGAAAACTTTGGGGCTATGCCCCCGGTGCGGCCTTTGGCCCGGAAACTTTGGGGCAAAGCTCGAACCGCGGGCATAGCCCGCTGGTTGAAAAAAAAGATTGCCGGCAAGGCATAGCCTTGCCTCACATCGGGCGGCAAAGCCGCGATTGTTGATCCGGACGATTTTATGCAAAGCAATTGAGAGGAAGCAGTTATGCCACCAGCCGCACGCGTTACTGACACGACAGGACATCCGGGGTTGATCGCCGGACCGGGCGTGGCAACTGTGCTCATCGGAGGCCTACCCGCTGCCGTCATGGGCGACAACCACGCGTGCAGCATGCCGCCAACCGCCGGACCTCATCCGCCATCGCCGATCGTGAAAGGCAGCGCGACTGTTTTGATCGGAGGCAAGCCGGCGGCGCGAGTTGGTGACATGGCAGGTTGCGGAGCACCGATCATCATGGGGATGTTTACGGTTGAGATCGGAGGTTGATATCGAATGAATGGAGCAGACGAAAAGAAAGCATTTCTTGGTGTCGGTCTTTCGTTCCCGCCATGCCTGAAAGCTGACGGAAAGATCTCAACGGTCGCATTCGAGGACGATATCGATCAGGCCATTCGAATAATCCTGAGAACAAACCCCGGCGAGCGCGTCATGCGACCGGATTTCGGAGCCGGGCTGAATGCATTCCTGTTTGAACCAGTCAGCGTGTCGACGATGCACTTAGTAAAGACACGAGTTGAAGAAGCGCTGATCGATTGGGAACCCCGCATCGATGTTCAGGAGGTGAAGGTTCTAAACGATCGCAGCGATCCCGGCCGTTTACTGATCGACATCACGTATCGCGTGCGGGCGACAAACACGGTCCGCAACCTCGTTTATCCGTTCTACCTTCAGGAAGGAAGCGCGCAGTGATCACCGAACCGACGATCACGCTCGAGCCGAGAAGAGCCGAGGAGTTTGTAAATCAACTCCTCGTGAAAAGGCTCGGTTATGTCCCCGAGTGGCAGCCTCAAGCGAAGGGCGTCGACACTGCGCTTGCATGGATCTACGCGCGTTATCTTTACGCGATTGTCCAGCGACTGAATCAGGCGCCTGAGAAGAACAAGCTTGCGTTTCTCGATCTGCTCGGCTTGTCGTTGGTTCCTGCACAACCGGCACGCGCTCCGATCGTTTTCGACATCGCTCCGACTGGTCCCGATTCTCAAGCGCCCGCGAACACTCAAGTGGCAGCGCCGCCACCTCCGGGAAGCTCCGATCAGATCGTGTTTGAAACGGAAACGGCGACCGGTCTCGCCGCGGCGAAACTCAAACAAGTCGTCAGTTTGTGGCCGGGACGAGATCAATATATCGATCACTCGAGCGAGTTTCTGGGTTCGCAACCGTTTCAACCTTTCCTAAAGCGCCTGCTCGTCGATACGCCGCACGCAATCTACCTTGCGCACGACACGATTCTCGCGCTCGCAGGTGACTCGACCGTCGACGTCGAGTTTGAGCTGACGCAGCCGAGCGCCGAACCACTCAGTCTGCTGTGGCAATACTGGGACGGGCAAGTTTGGCGTGGGTTCAAGTCTGCTCGTCCTGCATGCTCTGAAAAAGATGCCGAGCACGCCGACAGTACGAACGGTTTCCAGAACAGCGGCAAGTTCAGGTTGGATTCTGATTGTGCGGAAACCAAGAAGACAGAAGTGAACGGTGTACAAGGGTTCTGGATCCGCGGACTGCTTACGGAACGTTTGGTCGATCGCACAAAGCCACTGCCAATCGTGGAAACGATTCAGTTGAGCACCGTGATTCAGCGCGAGTTGCGCGCAACTCTGAAGATTGACCCGAAAGACACCGGCCCTTCCTCAGGAACGCAAACGAGCATTCAAGCGAGTCTTGCTAACGAAGCTGGTGAAAAACTTTCGAACCTGACCGTCAAAGTCACCGATCCGCTCAATCCGAATTTTACCGAGCAGGCGATGCTGCCGCATCCGACTGAAGAAGGAAGATATGACGTCGATATCGAGTCGAGCCGGCAATACGAGTTCAAAGCATCTTTTCCAAAACTTGAAGCCACAGGCAGGGCCAGGAACCTGGATCTGCAACGTGCGTTGACGGCTCAGATCACCTTCAACGTGCAAGGCCTCGATCCGGACAAGGCGTTTGCTGATGGAACGAAACTCGATTTGACGAAACCGTTCTACCCGTTCGGACAGCAGCCACAACCCGGCTCCGCGTTCTACTTCAACTCCGAAGAAGTGTTCAGCAAAGTGAACGCGACGATGCAGGTTTACGTCGCGAAGACCGCCACGCCGCTTGATTCGTTCGATATTCCAAACACCAGCGGAGGAAGCGCCGGCACCAACCAGGTCAGGACCGCGTTGGACCACTTGATCGCGTGGGAATACTGGAACGGAAGAAAGTGGAACATCTTATTTGAGACGACGAGTTTTGCGGACGAGGAAGCCGAGGTTATCGACTTCCCAAGAATCCCCTACGACATGACGCGGACAACGGTGAACAACGAGGATGGCTTCTGGATGCGTGCTCGGCTGGTCCGCGGAGGTTATGGATTTTTCACCGAGGTGCCCTCAAATGCCGGAGGCGCTGTCAACAAGTTCACCTACGTCATTTCACAGCCGCCCGCGCTAGCTGCGTTTCGCATTGGTTACGGCTGGTCGTCGCCTCGCGAACACGCCGAGCAGGTGCGCACCTACAATGATTTCAAATACGAAGATCACACGTACGACGCAAAGTGGCCTGGTGCGACGTTCGCGCCGTTTAAAGTCGTCAACGATCTGATGCCCGCACTCTATTTGGGTTTCGACAAGAAGCTGCCCGTAGACGATATCGGTTTGTATTTCGACATCGTCGAACAAAAAGGCGACACGCTCGGGCCGGCGATGCTCTGGGAATATTTTGACGGCTCCGCATGGCAGGAGCTCTCTTTCGAAGACGAAACTCGAAATCTGCGTCTCCCCGGAATTTTTTCTTTCGTCGCCGAAGACGACAGCCAGCCGCTCGCCCGCTTTGGCACTGAGCTGCACTTCATTCGCGGCCGTCTCAAAGAAGATGGACCACCGGGCGAGCCCACCGTAAACGGAATCTTCCCGAATGCGGTTTGGGCCACTCAGCACCGCACGCTCAACGATACGCCGTTGGGCGCCAGCAATGGTTTGCCGAACCAGGTTTTTCGTTTCACGCAGATTCCTGTGCTCGCTGGTGAGCAAATCGAAGTGCGTGAGCTGGCCGGAGCGCGTGCGAACGTTGAGTGGCGCATTCTCGCACTCGAGATCTCGTCGGGTGACGCGGACATCATTCGCGAGATGGAAGATCTGTTGGGTCGCGAAGGTCTGCAAACAGACATCATCAAGGGGGACCTACGCCTCCGGCGCGACAAAGACAAGAAAGTGATCGAAGCTTGGGTAACGTGGGAAGAGGTTCCACACTTCTTTGCGTCAGGACCTGACGATCGTCACTACGTAATCGATCGCGCGCGTGGTCTTGTGTTCTATGGCGACGGAGTGCGAGGGCGGATTCCGGAACCGGGCAGTCAAATACTTTCAAGACGACATCAGTCCGGCGGTGGTTTGGCGGGCAATGTTGCTGCCGGCGTGATCAAGCAGTTGTTGGGCGCCGTTGCGGGTGTTCAAGGCGTGTCGAATCCACGCGCGGCGGAAGGTGGCGCGGACGGTGAGACGATCGAGAAGTTTAGCCTGCGTGGTCCACAGTCGATCAGGCATCGCGGCAGAGCGATCTCGCTCTCAGACTACGAGACGCTCGCGAAAGAAGCTTCACCCGCTGTCGCTGTTGCTCGTGCCATCGCCACGCGCAATGCCGGCGGTCAGAGCGTGCCGGGCTGGGTAACTCTTGTGATCATTCCGCAAAGCGACGAGCCACGCCCGTGGCCTTCGTTCGGCTTGCGCCAACAGGTGCTTGCTTACATCGAGAAACGCGCGCCGGCGGACATCGTCGCTGCCGATCAAATCTACATCACCGGACCTGATTTCGTGTCGATCGACGTGCGCGCAACCTTGTCGCCACAGATCTTTTCGGAAGCCGGCGTCGTAGAGAAACGCGCGCGCCAGGCGTTGGAAGATTTTCTTCATCCATTGCGTGGTGGTCCGGAGCGCACCGGTTGGTTACCGGGACGGAACGTTTATCTATCCGACGTCGCCGCCGTTCTCGAACGCGTCGATGGAATTGACTACGTGAAGGATCTCGCATTGCTCGTGAACGGAGCGTTGCATAACGACCAGGTAACGATCGCAGACGATCGCGTCGTTGTGGCCGGAAAAATTCGTCTGAAGATCGAGGCTGCTGAAAAATAGCTGTGAAAGTACCGCTACCAAATCTAGATGATCGTCGCTGGTCGGATCTCGTCGATGAAGGTCGATCGTTGATTCCGCTCTACGCACCCGACTGGACGGATCACAACGTTCACGATCCAGGCATCACCATCATGGAGTTGTTCGCCTGGATCGCTGAGATGGATATCTATCAGCTCAATCGCATCTCCGATCGAAGTAAGCGAAAGTTTTTGGCGCTCGTAGGAATCACTCCAAAGCCGCCGCACGCTGCACGCACGGTGTTGAGTTTCGTCCTGAAGGCAGGCACGCCGCCACTCGCCTTGCAATCGGGAACGCAGTTCGCCGGCGCCGATCCTTTTGGTGAACACACGCCGTTTCGGCTGCTAGATTCAATCACGGTTGTGCCCGGCGCGTTACAGGCGATTCAAATAAAGGATGCAGCGGGATTTCACGACGTTACGGATCATTGGCGACGCGAAGAACATTTTGGAGTGTTCGGTGCGATACCCGAGTCAGGAACTGAAATTTATCTTGGTTTCACTGATCCGATACCTGCGGGTGTTCCACTGAGTCTTTATTTCGAGTTTGTCGGAGAGCAGTGGTCCGAGAATGAGCGGCAACGCATCATCGATGAGATCAAGCAGCGCCGCGAGGTTTGTCGCCCACCCGATAATCCATGTCTGAAATCACCGCCCGCCTCAGAAGACATGATCGAGGTAAAGCTTGAGTGCCGCACGAGAACGTCATGGGAATACCTTGCTGACAATGGGAAGTGGCTGGCTCTGGATCCGAAACGCGAAGACGTCGTCGATAACACCTGCGCCTTCGGTCTCAGTGGGCGTGTAGTGTTGAAGACGCATGGTCCAATGGCACAGAAAGCGGTCGGTGAGGTTGAGGATCAACTCTTCTACTTCCGTTGCCGTTTTGAAGCGGGCGCTTACGACGCGCCACCGATCATTCAATCATTGATCATGAATGCGGCGACTGCGGAACAGGCAGTTCCCGTCGAAGAAAAATTCATCATCGCTCCCGGTGCGCCAGTTTCCGGAGACGAACCCGTCATTGGCGAAACGTCGATTCTGCGAATGGCTGCAAACATTATCCCGGATCCCGGAAAAAAGGAGCGAAATATAACTCGGCTCGTCATCGACAACGACGAAACCGGACTCGGCGTGCTCGCTTACAAGAAAACCACCGCGGCAAACGCCGGCGAGATCGTTATCGAGGGCACTTTGATCGGTGAAGGTGACGGCGCTCCGCACCAAAAGATGACGTTGCCGGCGTTTCCCGTACAGCAAGCGAGTCTCAAGCTGTTCAGTCTCGAGAACAATCAGAATCTGGCGTCGAGCCGCTGGCAAACCTGGCAACGACAGGAAGATTTCGTTGCTTCGAAGCGCAGCGACTTTCATTTCGTGCTCGATCCCACAAACGGCGAAATCAGTTTCGGTGACGGTGAGAATGGTCGCGTGCCGCCGGCCGGCGCGCTCTTCTTCGCCGCTTTCAACGCCACGCGCGCAGCCGAAGGCAATCTCGCTATCCGCACCGCGATGGAGTTGCGTGACTCGGCACACAATCGCGTCGCAGTGCCAAACTTCGATGCGACAAAAGCGAGCCTCGAGAAAATCACGAACGCGCTTAACGCAGCCGGCGGAGTTGCCGCTGAAACACTCGAGAGCGCTATCGCACGCGCGATCGAATTGATGGGCGACTCGAGACGCGCAGTCACGCTGAAGGATTACGAGAACCTCGCCCTCACCACGCCCGGCGCGAAGGTCGCGAGGGCTTCAGCGAAAGCAAACCTGTACGCGAGTCTTCCTTGTTTGAAGGCGAACGGAGTTATCACCGTCGTCATATTGCCAAACATGCCCGTGCAGAGGCCTGTGCCGAGCCGGAGTTTGCTGCGGAGCGTCGCATCATACCTCGATCGACGCCGCGTAATCGGCACGCGTGTGGAAGTTGTTGGTCCAACTTATCTGGAGGTAACGGTCAGCGCGCGAGTCCAGGGTGTGAAGAATGCGAGCAAGACGAATCTCCGTATGAGAATCGTCAAAGCCCTGGATGACTTTTTCAATCCGTTGACTGGTGGTCCGGAGCAAACCGGCTGGCCGTTTGGACGCGACGTCTATCGCTCGGAAGTGTTGCAGGTGATCGACGAAGTCATGGGCGTGGACCATGTGATCGAGCTCGATCTGAGCGCCGAAGGATGCGGTCCGCAGTGTGGAAATATCTGCCTCGCAGCTGGCTGGCTGGTATCCGCCGGAGAACACGTAATCGAAGTGGTCTAAAAAATCATGCTCAGCAATCGATCATTCACTCTCGAACGATTCCGCTACTGGCAGGGACAGAAGCTGCTGGCTCGAGATTTTCGTGACCAGCTTGCGCGGGAAGCGCAGTTGCGCTGGTGGCATAACCGGGCGCTGCATAAAGCGTTCGGCGTGTCGTTTGGTTTTGAAGTGTCGCGTGTCGTCGAAGACGGTGAATTTGTAGCGGTTCGAGTGACGTGCGGAGTGGCTTACGACTGTTTTGGCAGAGAACTAATCCTGCAAGACACGCGCACGGTTGCATTGCCCGCGGACGTGCCGGATCGAAATCCAAAAATCACGTTGGTTGCCAGTTACAAAGAGAGCAAGCGATGCGGAAACGAATGCAATCCGGTCTGTGCATGTCGCACTGATGAACCGCAACTGCAATGGACGGTCACGCGGGCGTGGGAATTATCTGACGGCGTGCCACTGCTGGAAGTCAGTTTTGAACCGTCGGCGCCGCTCGCTGAGTTTCCTTCAAGTTTCAAGATCCCGCCAACGCTCGCGAAGAAAGTTTACTACGACGCAGAGCGGAAGCTGTTGCTTGCAGTCGGCGGCTTGAAGACCGAAGAGCACGCGGAGTTTGTGGCGCTAAATCCGCCGGCGACTCTGAAAGATGCTTTCGATTTGTTGTTAGCCGCGACGCAAGTTTCGCCTGTCTTGAATGGAGAGTTTTTGCAACATCAGGCGCGTGCTTTGGCGCGACCTCGAATTGGCCGCGGCGCGACTGTGCCGGGAAATACGAGTTGGGAAGAGTGGTCCGAGATTCTGGCGAATGCGGATGGCACACGGCTGCTGCCACCGGGCGTGCAGCGAACCGAGGACGGAAAGCTTGCGATGTCGCTCGGTGTACAGGTCACTATCGACACTTCAAACGCCGGCTTCACACAGGTGCCCTGCTACTTCGCGTGGCTTCAGGGATCGCTCTGGAACAAGACGAACATCGAATTCTTTCCCGTGCCGCTCACTCATATCGATCAGGAAACGACGAAGCAGTTCCGATTCCGAGTCTGGATGCCGCACTTTGTGACTGTGCTTGGTTCGCGAGTGCGGCTTGCAAATGCGACGCCCGTGCCGCAGCAGATCAAGGGCAAGGAGTTCGAAGCGACGGGTTTCTCTGTGAGCGAATTTGTAAATTTCGCGCGCGTGCAGCGCCTCTATGTTTGTTGGATTGGCATTCAGGAACAGCGCGGCCAGCGCGGCCTGACCTGCGTGACATTGAAAGACTGTGAGTGTGTCACGAGCGAGCCGGAACTTGGAACAGGGAATATCCGCCTGCGATAGCGAACGCGAGCGCCAAGGATGCGCAAAGTAAAAGCCAGGGGCGAGCGCCGAAGGCGCGACAAGTGAAAGCCAGGGCGGCGCCGAAGGCGGAATATGAAAGCCAGGGGGCAGTGCCAAAGGCGCGGAAAATGAAAGCCAGGGGCAGCGCCGAAGGCGCGGAATATGAAAGCCAGGGGCAGTGCCGAAGCCACGGAAAATGAAAGCTAGCGGCAGCGCCGAAGGCGCGGAATATGAAAGCTAGCGGCAGCGCCGAAGGCGCGGAATATGAAAGCCAGGGCAAGCGTGAAGCGCAGCGGAACGCGTCGCCCCTGGTTACGAGGAATAATTTTGAACAGAGCACTGAAAGTGCGAAATATAAATGTCAGTTATTCCGCTCTTACAGAGCTTCACGCCCTTCGCGCACTTACGACCAGGGGCGACGCGCCTCACGTTGTTCGGCGCTTGCCCCTGGCGTTCATATTCCGCGCCTTCGGCGCTGCCCCTGGCGTTCATATTCCGCGCCTTCGGCGCTGCCAGTCCTTATATATTCCGCGCCTTTGGCGCTGGTAGGAGTTGATCCATGGACTTCCTGAAACAAACACGCACGATTGAGCGGTTACAGTTTTTTAACGGGCAGCGTCTTTTCGCCGAGGACCTTCAAGGCATAGACGCGTTCAACCGCGAGATGCGGTGGCTTCATAACATCAGTCTGCACCAGATCGGCATCGGCAACGGCTTTGCCGTGACCGGAAAACGCGGCGAGCGAGAAGTTCGGATCGGCCCGGGATACGCGATCGACGGCCTCGGCAGGGAGATCGTCTCGATCACGGATCACGTCGAGCCGGTGCAACCAGTCGCGGGTGAGGATGACGGAACACCCACCTTGTTTGACCTGACGATCTCTTATGCCGAAGAGCTCGAACAAGCGGAGCAACGCCAGGGAATCTGTAAAACACAGGGAACGATCCGTTTGAACGAAGAGCCTGACTTCTGCTGGATCGAGCTGGACGCTGATGGTCAACCCAAGGACCAGGACATCGCCAAAGAGATCCTCGCCGGAATGAGGATTGTGATTGCCAGGGCCGAGGTGTTGAATTGCCAGCTCGAGAAAGACATCTCAATCGCGCAACGCTTGAACGCCCGCGTCGCCACTCAACCCTACATCTGCTGCGGTACCTCAATACCCAACTGGGATCCGCTGATTCTTGCGCCGCCGGATCCCGGCGCGATTGGTGGCAACAGGTTTTTGAGCCAAATCGCGACGGTGCTGGCGTTCGTTCCGATCATCTTTCCGATTGGACTGTCGGCTGTCATCGACACTCGTGAGTGCGGCTTTAAGACTACGCCCTGTTATTCAGCGCGAATAGCCGGGCAGAGGGTGAGGCGCGTGCCGGTACCGCAACAGTTTGATCCGAATGAGGGCGCTACGCTGCCCCTCATCATACCGACTGTCGATCTCACTTTTATCATCGATGGGCTTGTCCAGGTTGTCGATCCCAAACCCGATCAATTCACTATCAACGTCTTGTTGATAGGCCAACTGCTGATTCCCGATGAGAACACAGGCAAGGCAGCGGGCGGCGCACTTAAAAGTTTGCTCTCCTCGGTTAGCGCGGCGAACCTGGAGCAGCAAAGTCGAAAAGCGATCGACCGCTTCTTCAAATATTCCAAAGACCCCAACACCAAAGAAGAAAAAGGATGGCAAGTTGTCTGGATGGGAGTGGAGGATTGAGTTGTGACTGAACCGAGCGCAGACAATTTCCTGTTTTTGAACGTTGACGGGAAGTGGCCCAACTTCAACCGCAAGGGCCTCCAGTTGCGACCTGACGGCGCGTTGCAACTGAATTCATTACCGGTGCTGACTTCGCCGATTGAGCCCGCGTCGATTCCCGATGGTCCATCGGGCATTGCCGCAGATTCGGACGGCACAATCTATTTCAGTGATCCAACACATCATCGAATCCTCAAGATCGACGGCTGCGACGGAAGTCTTTCTCCGGTGCCTTGCGCGGGTGGAGAAGGTTCTCAGCCGACTCAACTGAAGTTCCCGAGAGGATTGTTGATTCCTGACTTTCGTCACTCGTTGTTCATTGCCGATAGTGGCAATCATCGAGTGCAAATTCTCGATATTGATTCAGGGCAGCTCGGCGGTATCTGGGGACAACCCAGCATGGCCGCGGAGCCGCAACCCTCGTCGGAAGTTGGTCGCTTCAACACTCCCTGGGACCTGGCTGCCGATCACCACGGAAACGTTTATGTTGTGGACCATCAGAATTGCCGAGTGCAAAGGTTTGATCGAACGGGAGGTCTCAACCGTTCCTTCTGGGAGCGAATGGCCCAGGCGAAAGTTCTCAAACGGCCAAGCGGAATCGCGATCAGCGACGTTGAAGGCGCGCTTCGTTTATTCATCATCGACGAAACACTGCACGCGGTGTTTGTGTTCTACGGTAACGGAAGCCCGGTTCTCGGGCGTTCATCAAAACCTCTATCGATGGGCGCGGCTCAGTTAACGAGACCGATGGGCATCGCCGCGACAAGCAACGCGATCTACGTCGGCGACAACGAGCGACAACGCATCTTGAAATTCCGGATCGATGATTGTGAATTTGTCGGCGAAGCTGTCGGTTATCGTGGACCAGTCGCGGCGCTCGCGATTGACGGCAAAGGCAACCTGCTTGTTCACGCCGGCGGTTCCGCCGCTCCGGTAATGCTGGAAATCGAACAGGGTTTTGTTACCCGCGGTGTTCTCTGGAGTAAGGCAATCAAAGCCGCCGAGATCGCCGTCAACTGGCATCGCGTACAAGCAACAACGAGCTCGCATCCTGCCGGCGCGCACCTACGACTGTTTGTTCACACCTCTGATGATGCGACCGCTCCGCCGGCAGTGAATCCTGCCAGCGCGGATCCTTTTTCCGATCCGAAGTGGCGTCCGCATTCGAGCACACCGGACCCATTCTCGGGCGTCAAGGATCTATTCATCGGCGGCAGGCCCGCGCAGTTCTTGTGGATCGGGGTTCTCTTTTCAGGAGACGGTCGAAGCACAGCGGTAGTCCCGCAACTGCGAGTCGAGTTTGATCACCAGACCTACCTCGAGCATTTGCCGGCGATCTACAGCGAGGACGTATTCGCCGATGCAAACCATCCTCCTTTACATCCCGATCTGATTAACGCATCAGGCAACGGTTGCGCCCGGTCGCTGCTGGGAAATATTCCGGACCATCAAATCTGTATTGCGACCGGTACTTGCTGTTGCGGCGACTTCCTGCTTCGTTTCCTTTCTTTGTTCGAAACGTTCTTTGTCGAATTAGAAGATCGCATTGCGATGCTTTCGTTGCTCTTTGATCCGCGCGTGGCGCCGGGAGAGTTTCTGCCGTGGCTGGCCGGCTGGTTAGCACTCGATCTCGATGAAGACTGGGACGAAGCGCGCCAGCGACAACTCATCGCCAAAGCATTCGAGCTCTACGGGCGTCGCGGCACAGTTGAGGGATTGCGCGAATCGTTGCGTCTCTTTGCCGGCGTCAACGCGATCATCGAGGAACCGATAATCAATGCCGCATGGTGGTCGCTGCCGGCTGAAGCGCAGACGTGCGGTTGCGGAAAGTCGACTGCCAAAGGAAAACAAAAAGAATGGCAGGCGACTGAGAATTCGATTCTCGGAGTCAACACGATGTTGCCGCCGGCTCATCCGCAAGGGGCAGTCGCGGGCTCATCAGCCACTCTCGATTATTCACATTTGATCACAGACGAAGACTTCGGCGCGCCGCTTTTTGACGACGTGGCGCATCAGTTCAGCATTCAGTTGTACGGGTCGCAATTAAAGTGCGCACAAACACTGCCCAAGATCCAGGCAATCATCGAAGCCGAAAAGCCGGCGCACACTGACTATCACCTTTGCATTATCGAACCGCGCATGCGTGTGGAATTTCAGGCGCGCCTGGGCATCGACACCGTTGTCGCAGGTCCGCCTTTGGAAACGAGACTGCGAGAAGGCATGGCGCTCAGTGAAGATCGCCCGCTCGCTGGACCATCACCCGGAACCATCGGCGAAAACAGTCGCCTCGGAACGACGGCGAGGGTGGGTTGATAAGGATTCGAAGCTCACATACGGAGGAAGTTATGTCACAAAATTTACAGCGTCAGCGGGGGAATCATAAGGTTCCTGCCGATCTACAGACATTCAAGCGGAATGTCTTTTTCTACGGCAAGCTGCTTGACGTCTTCCATCTGGAGTTGGAGCAGGAGTACTTCAACTCGAAACGTTGGTTGCACAACCGCTTGATCACCGGTCCCGGAGTGGTCTGTGGCTTGAGAGTAGAACTAACGGATGATGAGAAGAGCATCGTAGTCGGGCCCGGTTTCGCCATCGATCGCTGCGGGCGCGAAATTATTGTGGCCGGCTATTCAAAGCCGTACTTGCTGCCCGATCTCCCGCCGTACGAACCCAAACAAAAGAAAGGCTACGACGCAGGCGATCAGAAACGGCAGAAGCAGGAGCCTGAGCGTCGCTACTATTGCGAGATCCCCTTCGCGCACGTGGTCCTTTGTTATCACGAGTGTGAAAGCGATCCGACGCCGGCCATGGCCGGCGACTGTGAAACCGTCGCGCTCTGCGCCTCGGGCTCAGTTCGAGAGCTGTATTCGATCGAGATAAGAGATGGCTTCGCACCCAAGCGCGAAAGCAGTTTTCCTCACGACGTAATTGAGGATGGAAAATTCAACTACCGGGCTTTGGCGGATTACGTGACGAACTACTGTCGCGAGTATCCAAGCGATTGCTGCCTGCCGCTTGCGAATATCGAGCTCGTCGAAGGTAACGATGGCTGGGATCCGGAAATAGATAACACCATTCGACCGATCGTCTATACAAACCGTTTGCTCTGCGAGTTGATCAGTTCACTGGCAAGAAATGAAGAGGCCGAAGCAACTGAAGTCTGACAGGAGAAAGAATATGAAAACTGAAACTATGTGCCGCGAAGCGACGTGTGGTCCAGGCATGGGCGAACGGCCTCGTTATTATGCGCGCCAGCTTATAACTGCCGACGACCTGACGCTGGAACAAGAATATTTTCGCAACAAGATGCGCCTGCACAATCGAATGCTACACGGATGGGGAATCGTTTGCGGCGCGCAAGTTTGCCTCGTTCCCAAAGCAAACGGGAATGGGAAAAAGTTTGAGCCGTGGATGGTGGTGGTGAAACCGGGTTATGCGCTCGATCCGTGCGGCAACGAAATCAACATCGATTGCGCGCGGAAAGTCGACTTGCGCGAACGAGGCGGCGTCAGTGGTGTTACTGGCGAGCCGTGCGTGGACGCTGTCGATCCGTGGTGCGTGGAAGTTTTCGACGAGCAACCCGGCGACGATCTTTACGTCGCTGTCAGGTATAAGCAGTATGCGACTCGACCTGTTCGCGTTCAGCCGATTGGTTGTGGCTGCGACGATACGCGTTGCGAAAACTCGCGTTGGCGCGACGGCTACGAGATCAAGATCCTCGACTATTGTCCGGACACGCATACCGATCCTCCGGATCTGGACAACGTGGGTCATGGTCAGATTCCGGAGTGTCCGCCATGTTCTCCGGACGATGCGTGGGTAGTTTTGGCTAAAGTGAACGTCGCCGACGATGGGACAGTTCAAATCGACAACTGTCAGTGTCGCAGGTTGGTCGTGTCGCTCCAAAGCTTCTGGTGGGAGTGTGAGAATCCTCCGCACTGTCGGAAGTTTGCTGACTACGCCGCTGATATCGCGGCACCAGATCGTAACAAGATTCTGGACGCATTCGCGAAAGAGTTGGCGGCGGACGCTGACCTTGCGGCAGTTGTGATCGCGTATGGCATCAAACCGGGTGAGGGTCAAGCACTCGGCGACGCAGCGAAGGAGTATCTGTCGACGGCAGCCACTCCTACGGTTACGGCAGATCGAATAACCGTATCCGAAGGAATCGACGCCACGAAGCGCGCGGTCGAATTGTGGTTATGTCCGAAAGGCGCGGACAAACCAGTGCCGACTGACCACGGCACGAGGGTTATTGAGGAGGAAGAAATCACCCCTGCCCTCCCCGAACCCGCGAAACCACGCCCGAAGCGCGGAAAGAGCAAGTAACTGTTTTAGATTCGCCTCGGTTTTGCCTGAAAACTTCCGATCTGAGTACCAAAGGCGCGCAATGAACTCGCGAATTGAGCACTAAAGGCGCGCAATATGAGCTCGCGAACTGAGCGCCGAAGGCGCAGAATATGAGCTCGCGAACTGAGCGCCGAAGGCGCGCAATATGATAGCCAGGGGCAAGCGTGAAGCGCAGCGGAACGCGTCGCCCCTGGTTAACGAAGAATAAATTCGAACAGAGCACTGAAAGTGCGAAATATCAACGCAGTTATTTCGCTCTTTCAGAGCTTCACGATCATTGCGCTCTCTTATCCAGGGGCGACGCGCCTCACGTTGTTCGGCGCTTGCCCCTGGCTTTCATATTTCGCGCCTTCGGCGCTGAACTATGTTTGGCGCTTGTCCCTGGCTTTCACATTTCGCGCCTTCGGCGCTGAACGATGTTTGGCGCTTGTCCCTGGCTTTCACATTTCGCGCCTTCGGCGCTGAACGATGTTTGGCGCT
>Ga0207707_10002881_pt1 | contig 15359 bp, 11 predicted proteins | sample KBSC83BmetaG_FD_184336 | JGI IMG/M metagenome (GOLD analysis project Ga0207707, IMG submission 184336) | Corn rhizosphere microbial communities from Kellogg Biological Station, Michigan, USA - KBS C8-3B metaG (SPAdes) (version 2) | ecosystem: Host-associated > Plants > Roots > Rhizosphere ...
GCACCTGGGCCTTGATGCCGGCGACCCGGACCATGAAGAACTCATCAAGGTTATTGGCGGAAATCGACAGAAATCGCACCCGCTCAAGCGCGGGATGGCCGGGATTGACCGACTCCTCCAGCACCCGGCGGTTGAAGTGCAGCCAGGAAAGCTCGCGGTTGATGAAGCGTTCGGGGCTGCTGCCCATCGTTGGAGCGGCTCCGAAATCCACTTCTTTTTCTTTAGTTACAATGGCTTGCGCGGATTCCATAAGATTTCAAATCCATCCCAAAACAGGCGGCTGCGCGATTTCCGGAGACGGGCCGCGCAAACCATGTGTTACCGCGATGACGTTTCAATGACATTGACGTTCCCGGCGTCCGCGCCGTCAAGATGCGAGACAGGCCGCCGGATCAGGCATTGCGCAGCAATTCAGCCGCCAGCGCTCGGGTGACCGGCCGCGCCAGCCGCAAGGCTTCGGCGTCCAGGAACTCGACGGCCTGCCGCGCGGCCGCATAAGACCGCTCGATCCGGCTTGCAAGATAGCTCACCACGGTCTCATCGACGCTCAGTTGACGGTCCGCGCAGAATTTGACGATCAGCGCGCGAAACAGCTGGTCGTCAGGCGGCAACAGCGAGACAACAGGCACCGCGCGCAGACGCGAGCGCAGATCGCGCAGCTCAATCTCGAACGCGGACGGCGGCAGGCGCGCGGTGATAAGGACGAACGCCTCGTCCTCCCGCGCCAGATTGATCAGGTGGAACAGCGCGCGTTCATCGAAATCCGACGATTTCAAATCTTCCACCACCAACGCGCCGGTCGCCAGCGCGCCCGGCACCGCGGCTGCGGTCAGCGCATGCGCCGAGGTCGAGCGCGCGCCCGCTTCCTCGGCCCAGATGGCGGCGAGATGGCTCTTGCCGGAACCCTCCGGTCCCACCAGCAGCATGATCCGGTTCGGCCAGTCCGGCCAGCTGTCGACCAACGCCAGGCCGGCGGCGTTGGCCGGTCCTTCCAGAAAATTGTCACGCGTGAGGCTCTCTGCGTGCGGCAACGCAAATGCAAGCTGACGAGGTTGAACGTGGCCTGCCACGCAAGTCTCCAGTGCCCGGGTCTAGCTTGCTTCGATCGTGCTCATGTGCCGCACCCACTCCACGAGATAGAGCGATACGGAAACCAAAGTAAAGATCGTTACAAAGCCCATCAGGATGAGGTCATACGGCGCTGGTTTGAAGCCGAAGCCGAGTGCCGCAAGAACCAATGCCGCGAACGCCACCTGCGCCACCGTATTGAGCTTCGACACCATCAGGGGCTTCATCGGGATCGGCTTGCCGAACAACCATGACACGATTACGGCGGTTACGATCATGATGTCGCGCGAGACCACCAGGATGACGATCCAGCGCGGCACGGCGCCCCAGATTCCGAGCGCGATGTAGATCGAGACCAACAGCGCTTTGTCGGCCAGCGGATCGAGCAGCGCGCCCAATTCGCTGGCCATGTTGAAGCGCTTGGCGAGAAAGCCATCGACCGCGTCGCTGACGCCGGCGATGACAAAGACCGCGAAGGCGAATTCCATCTGGTTGGACGCAATCGCCCATACGATGACCGGCACCAGCAGGATGCGGCCCAGGGTAATGATGTTCGGAATACTCACACGGCGCTTCCCGGCTACCGGCCTGATTTCGCGAAGATCCGACCCTTGGTAGGGTGAACCGGTTCCAGTCTACATAGTATATGCGTGTGCCGCTTGCGAGCCATTGCACATGAGCGGAATCCAACGTAACCAGCCGACATCATCTGGAATCGGCCATGATCGACCGCAAAAACGGGCTCACTTACGCGGATTCGGGCGTCGATATCGATGCGGGCAATCGTCTGGTCGATCTGATCAAGCCGATGGTTCGTGCCACCGCCCGCGCCGGCGCCGACGCCGAAATCGGCGGGTTCGGCGGATTGTTCGATCTGAAGGCCGCGGGCTTCAAGGACCCGGTTCTGGTCGCGGCCACCGATGGCGTCGGCACCAAGGTCAAAATCGCGATCGAGACCGGCATGCATGACGGCATCGGGGTGGACCTGGTGGCGATGTCGGTCAACGACCTCGTGGTGCAGGGCGCAGAACCGCTGTTCTTTCTGGATTATTTTGCCTGCGGCAAACTCGATCCGGAGGCTGCCGCCGCCATCGTCGCAGGGATCGCGGAGGGTTGCCGCGAGTCCGGCTGCGCGCTGATCGGTGGCGAAACCGCCGAAATGCCCGGGCTCTACAAGGACGGCGATTACGATCTCGCGGGCTTTGCGGTCGGCGCGGCCGAACGCGGCACGCTGCTGCCGCGGCCTGATATAGCAGTCGGTGACGCGGTGCTGGGCCTCGCCTCGTCGGGCCTTCACTCCAACGGATTTTCATTGGTCCGCAAGATTGTCGAAAACTCCGGCCTCGGCTTCGAAGCGCAGGCGCCGTTTTCGCCGGTCATGACGCTGGGTGGCGCGCTTCTGACGCCGACGCGGCTCTATGTGAGATCGTGCCTGCGCGCGATCCACGAGACCGGCGCGGTCAAGGGACTTGCCCACATCACCGGCGGCGGTTTCACCGACAATATTCCGCGCGTGCTGCCCAAGCATCTCGGCGTCGGGATAGATCTCGCGCGCCTGCCGGTGCTGCCGGTCTTTAAATGGCTGGCAGAGCAGGGGGGTATCGCCGAACTCGAACTGCTGCGCACCTTCAACTGCGGCATCGGCATGATCGCCATCGTAAAGCCGGATGCCATCGAACAGGTCACCGGCATTCTCACGCAGGGCGGCGAGAGCGTTGCGCTGTTGGGCGAGGTGATCCCGGCCGCGGGTGAACATCGCGTGGTCTATAACGGTCATCTCGATCTCACATGGTGAGATCGATCTCAGATGGTGAGGCCATGAAGCGCCGCGTCGCAATCCTGATTTCCGGGCGCGGATCGAACATGGCCGCTCTGATCCAGGCAGCGGCGGCAGAGGATTTTCCGGCCGAGATCGCCGTGGTGATTTCCAACCGCGCCGATGCCGGCGGTCTCGAAAAGGCCAGGGCATTCGGCGTCCCGGCTATTACCATCGAAAGCAAGCCCTTCGGCAAGGACCGCGCGGCGTTCGAGGTGGCGCTGCAGTCGGCGCTGGACCAACACCGGATCGAGCTGATTTGTCTGGGCGGCTTCATGCGGTTGTTCACGGCCGAATTCGTGCAGCGCTGGTACGGGCGGATGCTCAACATTCACCCCTCGCTGCTGCCGTCGTTTCCCGGCCTCGAGCCGCAAGCCCAGGCGTTGCGCGCCGGCGTGAAAATATCTGGCGCTACCGTGCATTTCGTCATTCCAGAAACCGACGCCGGCCCTGTTCTGATGCAGGGTGCGGTTGCGGTTCGCGATGCCGATACGCCGGAGACGCTTGCCGCGCGGATCCTTGAGATCGAACACCGGATCTACCCGGACGCGCTACGGCTCCTCGCCAGCGGCAGGGTCCGGCTCGAGGGCGGTATCTGCAAGACCGCAGGCAGCGCGGTTTCCGACGATACCCTGATTTCGCCCGCTAGCGCTTAAGGCTTGTTACCGGGGTGCCTCAGTAACGTGCGGCCACGACGGGGCCGCCGAAGCGATAGTTTAGTCCAACGCGAACGATTTGGTCGGTGACGCGGCTACTGGTTACAATCGGCGTGATAGGCGCGATGCCGATCAGCGCGTCGTTGACGGTTCCGAAGTCGATGTAGAGATATTCGAGCTTCGCGGTCCAATTGCTCCAGAGTGCCGCCTCAACTCCAGCCCCTACCGTCCATCCCAACTTGATCCTGTTGGTATTGAAGACAATGTTCGCGCCGTTCACGTTCAATGTCTCGTTGGTCGACACCTCGCCATAAGCGAGGCCGCCCGTCGCATAGACCAGCCAGCGATCCGCCGGCGTGAAGCCGAGACGACCGCGGAACGTGCCGAACCAGGGGAGCTTATTCTGATAGGTGAGGATACCCGTGACGGCAGGAGTCCCGGGGATTGCGGGAGTCCCGGGCGTTCCGGGCGTCCCGGGAGTTGCGGGGATTCCGGTGCCAGGGATGCAGGCAGGCGCCGGGGGATCGAACTCGATACAGGGAATCGCTGGCGTCCCGGGTATGTCCGGCGTGCCCGGCGTGCCCGGGATGCCGGGCGTGCCCGGGATGAAATCGGTCAGGCTGGAACTGCCCTTCTGAGCCGTCGCTTGGATATCGGTTTCCAAACCGAATAATGCCCGCCCGCTCTGCCAGTTGTAACCGGCTTGCAAGCCGCCAAGGATTCCGTCCATGCGCTGCGAAGTGAACGCAAACGGCGCGCCGGCAATGCTGACGTCGGTCTTCGAGCGCCCAAAACTCCAGCCGAGATTGGCGCCAATGTAGAACCCGGTCCAATTATATATCGGGTCCACCACGATCGGAGCTTTCGTGTAAGGACGCACGGGCAAATCGGCGGCCTCAGCCGCACCTGAGCTCACGATTGCGCTAACCGCGAGCGCCGCGGACAGGATGAAATTTCGCATGTCGCGCTCCAAAAGGGGCTTGAACTTGCAAGTCAAAATTTCGAGGCCAGCCTACTGCCTAGATGCAGCCCATTCACCTCCCGGCAGGCCAAGCGAAATCCTTTTTCTGGAAGGTGTTGCACAAATGGCTCGGTTTGGAATCCACACCAAACAAAATTGGCGGCCTAACCGTTCCTCGCGAGTCGCTTGGGCGACTTATCAACATCCGCGATTGGCTGCGGTTAGGATTTGCTGCGGACGTCGCTGCGAGGTGGACGCCATCAATGGTGCGATCCCTGGTCTGGGCAAACCGCTCGGGGTCGCCATGCCGGTCAATGATACGGTCGTCGGCATCATCAGGGCCCGCGAGCGCCGGATGCTCGCAAGTCAGTCGCTGAAATAAAATCCCCCGGCGAGGGCCGGGGGTGCATTGACCGCTTACGCAGATCGTGACGAAGTCTACGTGACCTTCAGATTTTCTGCGGAGCTCTTGCCGCGATTTTCCACGAGCTCATATTCGACAACCTGATTTTCGTTGAGGGTGCTGAGTCCGGCGCGCTCGACCGCCGAGATATGGACGAAGACGTCCTTATCGCCAGCCATCGGCTTGATGAACCCATAACCCTTGGTCGGGTTGAACCACTTGACGGTGCCTTTTTGCATCGCCTGTCTCCTGGTCTAGACGTAAAAAAGACGCGGCCACGCTTTTTGCGTGCCACGCCACAAGCGGGCTTCCGGATGTCTGCTCAATTTCTTAGTCGCGAAACGCACAGTCGAACGGCCTAAATCCGATTGTGCCGGATATTGCAACACGAAATTTGTGCGTTAGCAAGCTTCTGGCGCGGCTTAGGAATCGACCAGGCGATGGGATCGCCCCGCGCCAGCTGTGGCAGCGGAACAACAATGTCCGGTAATCTCCCTTTGCGAGAAACCAAGACCAATTGACCCTTCTTGAGAACTGAGGGCAAATCGGCGCCGGCCCTTGGCATGTTGCATTTTGGCGAGCTGGCGCTCCTTTTGGGAATAGCATTCATGTGCTGCTCATCGCGGCCTTCGCGGGCACGGGAGACCGGGGCCGGCGGCAGCGTTGCAAGGGCGGTAGCTGTCGTTTTCCTCCTCAACTTGACCGTTGCTGCCGCGCCACCGCCGGCCCAGGCGCAAGTTGCACCGCCGCTGCGCCCACCTCCACCTCCCGCGCCAACGCCAACGCCTGCCGAAATCAATTCCGATGTTTCGGCCGGGGCAGCCGTGACGAATCTCGGCAGCAATTTCCTGGAGCGCCTCGGAAACCAGGCAACGTCCGGCTTCGGCAGCGCCCTGCGGAACAATCCGGGCGGTGGCGGCGCCTCTGAAGCAACGGAGGGGCTACGTTTCCGGACCTGGGGGGAGGCATACGGAATTTCGGCCAGGACCGGCGCACAGGGCGTTTTCGTCGGCGACCGCCGTCAGACCTGGGGCGGCGTCGCAGGGTTGGGCGCGACCCTTGCTCCTGGCGTCAATGTCGGCTTTTCGGTTGACCAAAGCCGCACGGCGATCGACGTTCCCCTGGCGCTGCAGTCGGCAACGCTCGATCTCACCCAGATCGGCGCCAACGCCTCGGTCGACAAAGGTCCGTGGACCTGGGCCGTCGCGCTGGTCCACGGTTTCGGAAAAATCAACTCGAGCAGGGACACCGGGTTTGGCATCGCCAGCGCCGGCTACAACGCCCACATCGATGGCGCGCTGACGGAGCTCAGCTACTACTGGAGCATGGACCAGAGCCGCATAGTGCCGAAGGCAGCGGTCGAATATGTGCGCACCGCGACGGGATCGTTACAGGAGTTCGGCGGTCTCGATCCGATCATGGCGACCGGTGCGACGGTGGAGCGTGCACGGATCCTGATGGGCGCGGAGATCGGGCACTACTGGATTTTCGATCGGAAGATTTTCGACCTGTCCGCTTACGGCAAGTTTGTCGACAATGTCGCGCAGAATTTCAGCTCCGTCACTGTCAGCCTCGGCACCGAGAGCATCACGCTGCAGGGCATCGGCGAAAGCAGATATGGCGCGGATGCCGGCGCGTCGGCTTCCCTCAACCTCAGCAGCACGGCACGACTATATGTCAATTATGATGGCAAGTTTCGCGCCGCGATGCAGTCTCACCAGGGAACACTTGGCGTCGAGCTGAAGTGGTAGTGCTGCGGATCAGCGGCGCGTGTCGCGCGAGAACGTCAGCTGCGATCGACCCAGATAACGCGGCCTTTTTCGATCGCCAGTGCCAGCCGGCCATGTTTCAGCGACAGCGCCGCTTCGCCGAACAGCTCGCGTCGCCAGCCGTGCAGCGCCGCGACGTCGGCATTATCGTCAGCCGCGATCTGTTCCAGATCGTCGACCGTCGCGATGACCTTGCTGGCGACGGCGTGGCGTTCCGAGGTCATCCGCAGCAGTACTTTCAAAAGCTCGACAATCGCCGCGCCGTTCGAATTGCCGCGCGGCTTTTCGATTTTCGGCAAGCTCGCGGGATCGCGGGCAATGCCGCGCTGCACCGCGGCCACGATATCGGCGCCCCATTTCGAGCGGTCAAACCCCTTCGGCAGCGAACGCAAATTGGCCAGCCGCTCGAGGCTGGTCGGTGCATGCGTGGCGATGTCGCCGACCGCATCGTCCTTCAGGACGCGGCTGCGCGGAACGTCGCGGCTTTGCGCCTCCTGTTCGCGCCATGCCGCGACTTCCATCAGCACCGCAAGCTCCTTGGGCTTGCGCACCCGGGTCTTCAGCCGCTCCCAAGCGCGTTCGGGGTGAAAGTCGTAGGTCCTGGGTGAGGTCAGAACCTCCATTTCCTCGCTCACCCAGTCGTTGCGACCGCGCTTTTTGAGATCGGCGTCCAGCGCCGTGAAGACGTCGCGCAAATGGGTGACGTCGGACACCGCATAATGCATCTGGTCTTCGGTCAGCGGCCGGCGCGACCAGTCGGTAAAACGGTGGGTCTTGTCGGGCCGATGGCCGGTAATGCGCTCGACCAACTGGTCGTAGGCGATGGAATCGCCATAGCCGAGCACCATGGCCGCCACCTGGGTGTCGAAGATCGGGTGCGGAATGGTGCCGGACTGATGCCAGACGATTTCAATATCCTGGCGGGCGGCGTGGAAGACCTTCAGCACCTTCTCGTCGGCCATCAGCGCAAAGAACGGCTTGAGATCGATGCCCCCAGCCAGCGTATCGATGACGACCGCTTCGTCCGCGCTCGCCATCTGCACGACGCAGAGCAGCGGATAATAAGTCGTCTCGCGCAGAAATTCGGTATCGACAGTGATGACCGGGTGCCGGGCGAGGCGGGCGCAAACGGCGGCGAGTTCCGAAGTGGTGGTAATTAGATCCATGAACAGTCCATGACGCTTCTCAAGACGGCGTTCTGCCGAAAGCGCTGATATGTCAAGGGTCTTGGGACGAATTCGAGGCTTGCATTTCCGTCGGACGATGGCTTTTCGCCGGGACTCAAAGCCGCAGCCGCCCGATGGCGACGCAGCCCGCTCGGTACACTCGGTTGGAAATGAGAGCCGTTAGTTTAGTAGTCGCGGATCGGCCGGGCAGGCGGCCGCCGCGAGGGAACGGCAAGCACGACGACGCAGAGGGCGAGCATCGCAAGTCCCATGAATTCGAATACCAGCGCGTCCACGGCAAATCCCCCAACCAAACCGATAGATTTGTCGGGAAGCAATTGACCTCTTCTTAATTGCTGGCAGGGGGCGCGAGCCGTCTCACCGAATGTTGGACGGAAGGTTAACGATTCACGTGCCGCAAAACGTCTGAAGCACGCGCTGGTGCGGTTCTGGCGCCTGCGCATAGCCCGCGAGTGCCGGCTGGTCCTCGTATGGCTTCGACAGAACGGTCAGAAGCTCCTCGAACGGCGCGAAGTCGTCCCGGTTCACGGCCGCGTCGATGACGGCTTCCACCCGGTGATTCCTTGGAATGAAGGCGGGATTGACCGCCCGCATCGCGGTCTGCCTGACGGCGGGATCCTGCGGCTCGCCGCTGATCCGTTGCCGCCACCGTACCGCCCACTCGTCATAGGCGGTGGGGTCGGCGAACAATTGCCGGATATCAGCATCGCCCGAAGCATCAAGCGCAGCGTCGCTCAACCGCCTGAACGTCAGCGTGAAGTCAGCCTGGTTTTTGGCCATCGCGTCCAGCAGGTCTTGCGCGAGCGCCTGATCGGCCTCGCGCACCGTGAACAGCCCGAGCTTGCTTCGCAAGCCTGCCTGATAGGCGGTGTTGAAGCTCTCCGCGAAGCCTGAGAGCGCCAACTGCGCATCCTCTATGGCCTTGTCCTGCTCGTCGGAAAGCAGCGGCAGCAGGCACTCCGCAAAGCGCGTCAGGTTCCAGAGCACGATCCGCGGCTGGTTGGCGTAGGCGTAACGCCCTTGCTCGTCGATCGAGCTGAACACCATCGCCGGGTCGTAATGGTCCATGAAGGCGCAGGGACCGTAATCGATGGTCTCGCCCGAAATCGAGGTGTTGTCGGTGTTCATGACGCCGTGGATGAAACCGACCAGCAGCCAGCGCGCGACCAGATCGGCCTGTCGCGCGATCACGCCTTGCAGAAGCGCTTGATAGGGGCGGTCGACAGCTGCCAGATACGGATAATGCCTGTTGATGACGTGGTCCGCCAGCCGCCGCACACCTTCGGTATCGCCGCGCGCGGCAAAATACTGGAAAGTTCCGACACGAATGTGGCTGGACGCGACGCGGGTGAGGACGGCGCCGGGCAACGGCGTCTCGCGCAACACGCTCTCGCCGGTCATGACGGCGGCGAGCGATCGCGTGGTCGGAATGCCAAGCACCGCCATGGCCTCGCTGACGATATATTCGCGCAGCACCGGACCGAGCGCCGCGCGGCCATCGCCGCGGCGTGAAAATGGCGTCGGGCCGGAACCCTTGAGTTGGATGTCACGGCGGACCCCATCCGCATCGATCACCTCGCCGAGCAGGATGGCGCGCCCATCGCCGAGTTGGGGAACGAAATGGCCGAACTGGTGCCCGGCATAGGCCATCGCAATCGGGTCCGCGCCGTCGGGAATCCGCTTGCCGGCGAGGATCTCGGCTCCCTCCGGGCTGGAGAGCCGGTCCGGATCGAGGCCGAGATGAAGCGCGAGCGGCCGGTTCAGCTTGATCAGCCTTGGGGAGGTGACGGGCGTCGGCGCAACGCGGGCGAAAAAGTTCGCCGGCAGCGCCGCATAGGTATTTTCGAATGGAAAATGCACCGTCATGGCCCTCAAGATAGTCATGCGCTGGAATTAGACAATCGGGTTGCGGTGGCCCGATCCAAAGGGCCGTTGTTTTTCCGTCACTTTTTTGACTTTGTCGCCATTTTCCGAGGGCGCCGGCTTGCCGGCGCATTCGGTTGCCGCGCCTGAAAGCCTCGGGTAAACCCTGACCCTTCTTTGCGGGGCAGCCTCTGGCCCCCGATTCGATCCTCCGACATTGTTTTTGGGATATCCATGCATCGTTACCGGTCCCACACCTGCGGCGCGCTCCGCGCGAGCCATATCGACCAGACGGCTCGGCTGTCGGGCTGGTGTCATCGCATTCGCGACCATGGCGGGTTGCTGTTCATCGATCTGCGCGACCATTACGGGTTGACGCAATGCGTGGTCGATCCGGATTCACCGGCCTTCAAGGACGCCGAAAAGCTGCGCTCGGAATGGGTGGTGCGGATCGACGGCAAGGTGCGGCGGCGCCCGGAGGGCACCGAAAATCCGGAATTGCCGACCGGCGCGGTCGAGCTTTACGTCAGTGAGATCGAGGTGCTGGGGCCATCAGGCGAACTGCCGCTGCCGGTGTTCGGCGAGCAGGAATATCCAGAGGATATAAGGCTTAAGTACCGTTTCCTCGACCTCCGTCGTGAGAAGCTTCACCAGAACATCATGACCCGCGGCGCGATCGTCGATGCCATGCGCAAGCGCATGAAGGACCAAGGGTTCTTCGAGTTCCAGACCCCGATCCTGACCGCGTCCTCGCCGGAAGGGGCGCGCGACTTCCTGGTGCCGTCAAGAATCCATCCGGGCAGGTTCTATGCACTGCCGCAAGCGCCGCAGCAGTACAAGCAGCTGTTGATGATGTCGGGCTTCGACCGCTACTTCCAGATCGCGCCCTGTTTCCGCGACGAAGACCCGCGTGCCGACCGCTTGCCCGGCGAGTTCTACCAACTCGACGTCGAGATGAGCTTTGTCACCCAGGACGACGTGTTCGCCGCCATGGAGCCGGTTATCACGGGGGTGTTCGAGGACTTCGCCAAGGGCAAGCCCGTCACCAAGTCGTGGCCGCGGATTCCGTTCGCGGAAGCGCTGCGCAAGTATGGCAGCGACAAGCCCGATTTGCGCAACCCCATTGTCATGCAGGACGTCTCCGAGCACTTCCGCGGCTCCGGCTTCAAGGTGTTCGCGCGGATGCTGGAAGACCCGAAGAACCAGGTCTGGGCGATTCCAGCGGCGGGCGGCGGCTCACGCGCGTTCTGCGACCGGATGAACTCCTGGGCGCAAGGCGAGGGCCAGCCTGGCCTCGGCTATATCATGTGGCGCGAGGGCGGCGAGGGTGCCGGTCCGCTCGCCAATAACATCGGCCCGGAACGGACGGCGGCGATTCGCGATGCGCTGGGGTTGAAGGAGGGCGATGCCGCGTTCTTCGTTGCCGGCGATCCCGACAAATTCTGGAAGTTTTCCGGCCTTGCACGCACCAAGCTCGGCGAAGAATTGAACCTGATCGAGGCGGATCGGTTCGAACTCGCATGGGTCGTCGACTTCCCGATGTATGAATACAACGAGGACGACAAGAAGATCGACTTCTCGCACAATCCGTTTTCGATGCCGCAGGGCGGTCTTGAGGCGCTGCAAACCCAGGACCCGCTGACCATCAAGGCGTTTCAGTACGACATCACCTGCAACGGCTACGAGATCGCTTCAGGCGGCATCCGTAACCATCGGCCCGAGGCGATGGTGAAGGCGTTCGAGATCGCGGGCTATGGCGAGAACGACGTGGTCGAGCGTTTCGGCGGAATGTACCGCGCGTTCCAGTATGGCGCCCCGCCGCATGGCGGCATGGCTGCCGGGGTCGATCGTATTGTCATGCTTCTCTGCGGCACCACGAACTTGCGCGAAATCTCGCTGTTTCCGATGAACCAGCGCGCCGAGGACCTCATGATGGGAGCGCCTTCGGAGGTGACGCCCAAGCAGTTGCGGGAGCTTCACATCCGGCTCAATCTGCCGGACAGGGCGTAAGCCTCACAGTCCCGTCGAAGCCTCGATGCGGAATTGCGCCAGCGCAACCAGCGGGTCAGTTTTCAACAGCGGCATCAACTGCTCCGCCGTTACCTTGCCAAGTGGCGTCAGCTTGATGTTGAGCGTCTGGCCCGGGCTCTCGACAAAGCTTGCGATCGCCTCCACCGCGGCGACGGCATCGGGGTTGGTTGCTGCCGCTTGTTCGCTGCCGGCCCGGATGCTGTCGACGATGGCGCGCCGGGCGGCATCGCGGCTGACGTTCTGGGTGCGTGCCTGTTGCGCGACGAGAAGGTCGACGCCGCCGGTATCGCGCAGCGAGAGTTCGATCGTGCCGGCCTCGATTTGCCCGGCCATGGCCGCCGCCTGCACCGCATTGGGCGAAAATACCTCGCGCGGCACGTTGGCGAGCGACACCCGTGCCGATGCCTTGGCGATGCCGCCAAGGTCGAGCGTTACGGGTTCGAGGGCGAATGTGCGGGAAGTCTCCGTCCACGTCGCGCCGACATCGGAGTCGATCCTCAAAATGTTCACGCCGGCGGCGACGAGTGCTTGCTGGCCGAAATCGGTTACATCGAGCGGGCTGGACATCCTCACTGTCAGCCGGGCCTTGCTCGGGATCGGACCGATGAACTGGCCCCAGTTCAGATTGAAGGTGTCAATGTTGATCGGTTTGCCGGTGCTTTTGTACGGCGCGGCGAAGCCCTTGACCTCGACACCCTCAATCAGCGGAATCATTCCCAGCACCTTATCGGGCGGTGGCTGTTGCGACTGGTTTAAGAACAACGCCGACATTCGCATGAGGTTGGCGATGTCGATGGATTTGAGCGCAAAGCGTCCGACCTTGACGGGACCGTTCGGGGAATGCGCATCGAGGCCTTCGAATGCAAATTCGCCGATCTTGCCGTTCTCCAGGTTGAACCGCATCGCCGCGAGTTTGAATGGGCCTTGCGGGGTCTCCATCGAGAGGCCGCGCATTTCGGCATTTCCGATCCGGACGCCCTCGTACACCCCTGCTGCCTTGTCCAACATCGCGCGTACTTGGGCCGGTGTAGGAGGCGTCGCGCCGGTCGGGGGCGTCATTGCCATGAGCGCCGGGAGTTGCAGGCGCGACGGCCGCATGGCGACATTATCGACAGTAAACCCCTCAATGCGCACGTTCAGGAGTTGATCGAACTTGATCGTATAAGCCCCCGTGGAAATTTGCCGATAGGCACGATAATATTGGTCGTCGTTGGCCTTCTGCGGATCGAATATTGCAGCCATCACGCTGAAATCGGTATCGTATGCGGCGAAATCTGTGAGACTGCCGGTGATCGTCTTGGTCATGCCCGCCGGTTGCACGAATCTGAAAATGGCCTCGCTGGCCTTCATGGTGGCGATCCTGCCCTCCTTGAGGCCTTCCATCGTGAAGCCGGAATAGGTGAACTCGCCACTGCCGGCGCCGCCTTGCACTGCGGCGCTGAAGTTCATCGTCCCCGTCAGGCTGGGGGTGGTGACTGATGCCGCGGTCATGTTTGCAATTAATTCGAATCCGACGCGGTAAAGGTCAATGAGGGACGACGAAGCCGGCAACCGCGGGGCGCTAGCTGGGCCGGAATAGTCTCTCACCGAAATTCGCGGCGCCTTGTAGGTGACGTTTAGCAGCGTCTCGGCGGGCATCTCCAAACCGACTTCGACATCGGTGATTTCGATGTTGTCGGCAGAGAATCGCGCCGCATCCGGCTGTTTGACGCCTGAAGCCGTGAGGCTGCCGATCTTGAGGCTGACCGGCGGCTGCGCCGCCGTTTGAGCCGTAAGGTCCGCCACCGTGACGGTGCGGTTCAACAGGTCGAACGACACCTTGCCGTGGCTCGCCTTGCCGCCCGTCGCACGGATCTGCTCAAACGCGGCCTCGACCTCGCCGGCGATCCGATGCTGCATGTAGAACTCGAAGCCGAAGAAACCTCCCACCGCGATGACGATCGCGGCGACCAAGCCCATCAGGATCTTTACCATTCGGCCAGCTCCGGTTGCTGATTGTGCAGGGGTCAAATTGCCATATTGTCGGTCGAACGACGGGGATCGGGATGGGCCCGTGGTAGTGGCTTCAACGGTTTGCGTCGATCTGCCAGCCGAAGGCCTGTTGATGGGTACGCCGTCAGATGTTGCATCCGAGCGGTTGCACGTGCTTCACATCCGGCACAATCTGCAGGAAAACTGACCTCTTCTGGATCTATCAAAGAAACAAAAGTTTGGGGTCGGAAACGCGGGAGTACGTATGGCGTCCTATTCTGAAGACCTTCATTCCGCGGCACTGGCGTACCATCGGCTGCCACGGCCGGGCAAGCTTGAGATTCAGGCGATCAAGCCGCTCGCCAACCAGCGCGACCTCGCGCTCGCCTATTCGCCCGGAGTGGCCGCCGCCTGCACGGCGATTGCCGCCGACCCGGCGCAGGCGGCATCGCTGACGATCCGCGCCAACCTTGTCGCCGTCGTCTCCAATGGCACCGCGGTGCTCGGCCTTGGCAACATCGGCCCGCTGGCATCGAAGCCGGTGATGGAGGGCAAGGCGGTTCTGTTCAAGAAGTTCGCCGGCATCGACGTATTCGACATTGAAATCGCCGCCGACACCATCGAGCGCGTGGTCGAGACCGTGGCCGCGCTGGAGCCGACATTCGGCGGCATCAATCTTGAGGATATCAAGGGCCCGGAGTGTTTTGAGATCGAGGCGCAGCTCAAAGTGCGCATGAAGATCCCGGTATTCCACGACGATCAGCATGGCACCGCCATTATCGTCGCCGCCGCGGTCACCAATGCGCTGCTGCTGAACGGCAAGAAGCTTGAAGACGTCAAGATCGTCGCCTCCGGCGCCGGCGCCGCCGCGATCGCGTGCCTCAATCTTTTGGTCTCAATGGGCGCGCAACGCAAGAATGTCTGGGTCGTCGATATCGATGGCGTGGTGCACGAAGGCCGCAACACGCTGATGGACCGCTGGAAGGCCGTTTACGCGCAGAAGACCGACAAGCGCGTGCTGGCCGACGTGATCGGCGGCGCCGACATTTTTCTCGGCCTCTCGGCTCCCAATGTCCTCAAGCCCGACATGGTCAAGGCGATGGCGGACAAGCCGTTGGTGATGGCGCTGGCCAATCCGACCCCGGAAATCATGCCGGACGAAGCCCGCAAAGCGCGCCCCGACGCGATGATCTGCACCGGACGCTCCGACTTTCCCAACCAGGTCAACAACGTCCTGTGCTTTCCGTTCATCTTTCGCGGCGCGCTCGACGTCGGCGCCACCGCCATCAACGAAGAAATGAAGAAGGCCGCGGTCGATGCGATCGCGCAGCTTGCGCGCGATCCGCCGTCGGATGCGGTGGCGGCCGGTTTCGACAGCGGCGAAGCGCAGGGGTTCGGCACGGGCTCGCTGATCCCGAGCCCGTTCGACCCGCGGCTGATCCTGCGCATCGCACCCGCGGTGGCCAGGGCGGCGATGGAGTCAGGCGTCGCCACGCGTCCGATTGCAAACTTCGACGACTATAGGGCGCAGCTGGAACGCTTCGCGTTCCGCTCCGGCCTCGTCATGAAGCCGGTATTTGCCAAGGCCAAGACCCAGCCGGTGCGGGTGATCTATGCGGAAGGCGAGGACGAAC
>Ga0207707_10002882_pt1 | contig 15354 bp, 13 predicted proteins | sample KBSC83BmetaG_FD_184336 | JGI IMG/M metagenome (GOLD analysis project Ga0207707, IMG submission 184336) | Corn rhizosphere microbial communities from Kellogg Biological Station, Michigan, USA - KBS C8-3B metaG (SPAdes) (version 2) | ecosystem: Host-associated > Plants > Roots > Rhizosphere ...
GTGCGGGGCCCGGTTCATGAAACCGGTTGCCGGGCCGGATTGACTACGCTATAACACGCGGTCGCATCTCCACAATATCGAGTGCAGGGAACATGGCAAAACCGAAGCAACGCGCCGCCAAGCGCAGTTCGAAGGCAGCCAAGCCTATGACCAAGAAGGCCAGGGCCAAGCCCGTGAAGAAGCCCGTCGCCAAGGCGGCGCGCAAGGCGCCGGCCAAAGTCGCGCGCAAAGTCGCAAAGGCTGCCCCGAAAAAGGCCAAGCCGGCAAAGCCCGTCAAGCCCGTAGCCAGGAAGGTTGCGAAGACGAGCCACGCGGCCAAGCCAGCCAAGCCGGTCGCTCCAAAGAAGGCAGCCCATGCCCACCCGCACGCGGGCAAGCATGAGACCCGCACCCATTCGGCGCCTGCCCAGCACACGAGCCATGCGCCGGCACACGCACCGGTGCGCAAGCCTGTGCACGTCAAGCCGGTTGGTGGTGTGGCAGCGCGATTGAAAGTTGCCGCCGGTGCGGATGAGCAGACCATCACCCGCGAGGATGGCCGTTACGCGTTGCCGTCCTCCGTCAACATCGATCTGCCCAAGGGCTATCACCCGAACGGGAAAGAGGAATACATGAGTCCGCGGCAACTGGCGTATTTTCGCCAGAAGCTGAAGGACTGGCGCGACCAGCTGGTCGAGGAATCGCGGCAGACGATGGAAAACCTGCGCGAGGAAGTGCGCGACGTGGGCGACGATGCCGAGCGCGCGACCCGCGAGACCGAGAACTCACTGGAACTGCGTACCCGCGACCGCTACCGCAAGCTGATTTCCAAGATCGAAAAAGCGCTGCGCAAGATCGAGGAAGGCCGCTACGGGTATTGCGAGGAGACCGACGAGGAAATCGGTCTCGAACGACTCGAAGCGCGCCCGATCGCCACGCTGTCGCTGGATGCGCAGGAACGCCGTGAGCATCTGCAGAAGCAGATGGGCGATTGACAAAAAAGCTTCCGCTCGCAAAGCGAGCGTGTGACTTTCTGTTTCGGCAGAAAGTCACCAAAGCCCCTTGCTCCTGGCGTGACGGTTTTTGCGGCGTCGTGTCGCTGAAACTTCCCTCGATGCTCGCCGAACGCGCGCAGGCCCGAACTCGGTCATCCATGGCCTGCGCATTGGTAGGTTGGGCTGACCGCGGCTCCATCGCGGGAAGCCCAACGTGCTTGCGTATTGTTGGGCTTCTTCCGGGCCAACCCCGGAAGAAGCCCAACCTACGCGCTGGGCGGGCATGACAATTTCGCGTCGTGTCGGCGAAACTGCCCTTGGTGCTCGCCGTTCGCGCGGGGCGCGAACTCGGCCACCCTGGGTCCGTCGCACATACGCGCTTGCTCGCTTGGTGGCTGCACACCGCGGCGTCACGCAACGGAGCGTTGGATGTTCCGGTGGCGGTCGCCCATGTCCTGCGCATTGGTAGGTTGGGCTGAACGGAGTGAAGCCCAACATCGCTCTGGTGTGTTGGGCTTCGCGTACGCTCAGCCCAACCTACGAAGTTTGTGTATTGTTGGGCTTCTTCCGGGCCAAGTCCGGAATCAGCCCAACCTGCGCGCTTGATCCAAGCGCGCGCCGCCTCCATTCTCATGTCATCGCCCGCATTCGCGGGTTTGAAGCAATACGACTCTGAATCGAACATGGCAACCGAAACCAAAGAATCCCCGACCGCAACCCTCGAACTGCCCGCGCTGCCATTGCGCGACGTGGTGGTGTATCCGCACATGGTGATCCCGCTGTTCGTCGGCCGCGACAAGTCGATGAAGGCGCTGGAAGCCGCCATGGAAGGCGACAGCCGCATCCTGCTGATCGCACAGAAACAACCCGAAACCGACGATCCGGGCGAAGCCGACCTGAATTCGATCGGCACCATCGGCAGCGTGCTGCAGCTGGTGAAGCTGCCGGACGGTACGGTCAAGGTGCTGGTGGAAGGCCAGTCGCGCGGCCAATTGCAGAGCTGCCTGGAAACCGATGGCATGTTGCGTGCACACGTGGTGCCGCTGCAGCCGGTGTTCGACCGCCCTGCGGTCGAGCTGGAGACGGCCGCGCGCATGCTCGTGAACCTGTTCGAGCAACTGGTTCGCCAAAGCCGCAAGCTGCCGCCGGAAGTGTTGACCGGGCTGTCCGGCATCGACGATCTTTCGCGGCTCGCCGATTCGATCGCGGCGCATTTGTCGGTGCGCCTGTCCGACAAGCAGAAGGTGCTGGATACGCTTGCGGTCGGGGCGCGCACCGAGATGCTGGTCGGCCTGGTGGAAGGCGAACTCGACCTGCAGCAGGTCGAGAAGCGCATTCGCGGGCGCATCAAAAACCAGATGGAGAAGAGCCAGCGCGAGTACTACCTCAACGAGCAGATGAAGGCGATCCAGAAGGAAATGGGCGACATGGAGGAGGGTGGCAACGAGATCGACGCCCTGGCCAAGAAGATCGACGACGCCGGCATGCCGAAAGAGGTCCTCGCGAAGGCGAAGGCCGAGTTCAACAAGCTGAAACACATGCCGCCGATGTCGGCGGAGGGCACCGTGGTGCGCAATTACCTCGACTGGCTGACCGGCGTGCCGTGGAAGAAACGCAGCAAGGTGCGCAAGGATTTGCGCATGGCCGAGCAGGTGCTGGACGAAGATCATTACGGCCTGGAGAAGGTCAAGGAACGCATCCTCGAATACCTCGCCGTGCAGCAGCGCGTGAACAAGATCAAGGGGCCGATCCTGTGCCTGGTGGGGCCGCCGGGCGTCGGCAAGACCTCGTTGGGCCATTCGATTGCGCGCGCGACCAACCGCAAATTCGTGCGCCAGAGCCTGGGCGGTGTGCGCGACGAGGCCGAGATCCGTGGCCATCGCCGCACCTACATCGGTTCGTTGCCGGGCCGCATCATCCAGAACATGTCCAAGGTCGGGACCAAGAACCCGATGTTCATGCTGGACGAGATCGACAAGATGGCGATGGACTTTCGCGGCGATCCGTCGGCGGCATTGCTGGAAGTGCTGGATCCCGAGCAGAACCACACCTTCAACGATCACTATCTGGAAGTGGATTTCGATCTTTCCGAGGTGATGTGGGTCGCCACCGCGAACACGATGAACATCCCGGGCCCGCTGCTGGACCGCATGGAGGTCATCCGCATCCCGGGTTACACCGAGGACGAGAAGGTTGCGATCGCCACCAAGTACCTGCTGCCCAAGCAGGTGAAGGCAGCAGGTCTCAAGGCAAGCGAATTGTCGGTATCGGAGGGTTCGCTGCGCGACATCATCCGTTATTACACGCGCGAATCGGGCGTGCGCAATCTGGAACGCGAGCTTGCCAAGATCTGCCGCAAGGTGGTCAAGGAGCTGACACTCGCCGAAGCGGACAAGCCGGCGAAGAAGGCGGCGGAAGCCGCGCCTGTCAAAGGCAAGTCCGTGGCGAAGAAGCGCGCGACTGTCGCGCTGAAGGTCGACTCGAAGAACCTCGACAAGTATCTAGGCGTGCGGCGCTTCGACTTTGGCCGCAAGGAACAGCAAAACGAAGTCGGGCTCGTTACCGGGCTCGCGTGGACATCGGTCGGCGGCGATCTGCTCAGCATCGAGGCCAGCGTGATGCCCGGCAAGGGCAAGCTGACCCTGACCGGCCAGCTCGGCGACGTAATGAAGGAATCCATCCAGGCCGCGCAGTCGGTAGTGCGTGCGCGCAGCCAGCGGCTCGGCATCGAGCCGGATTTCCATGACAAGTACGACATCCACGTGCACGTGCCGGAAGGCGCGACGCCCAAGGATGGCCCCAGCGCGGGCATCGCGATGTGCACCGCGCTGGTGTCGGCGCTGACGAAGAATCCGGTGCGCTCGGAACTTGCGATGACCGGCGAGATCACGTTGCGCGGCCGCGTGCTGCCGATCGGCGGACTCAAGGAGAAGTTGCTGGCCGCGCATCGCGGCGGCATCACCACGGTGATCATCCCCGAGGAAAACAAGAAGGATCTCGCCGAAATTCCGAAGAACATCACCGATGCGCTGACCCTGCATCCGGTGCGCTGGATCGATCAGGTGCTGGACCTTGCGCTCGAGCGGCCGCTGACGCCGCTGCCCGAGCCCGTGCGCGTCGAGCCCGCCAATGTGGCGGCCGAGGCGACGCGTGAACAGCCGGAAGACGGTGGCGCGTCGCGCACGCATTGATGCCTTGGGGTGTGATGAATGGGTCGGAAGTCGCGCCGTCCTCCGGCACTTGCGCTTGTGCCGGTTCCGTGATTCGGATTCTCCGCGATTGTGCAGTGCGCGCGACCGCGTTGAAATGCAAGCCCCGCCTTTATTGCGGCCCTCGTGGGGCGCTGGTATAAATACCGGGCCGTGCGACGCAGACGCTCCATGTCGCATCGATACGGGAACTGCAACACGACCGGATGGGTGTGATTCCGCAGAATCGGAACGACGCTCTTCCACCGAACATTCCACGGGCTGCTCGAACCCCAAGAGGGAGTCTCCATGAACAAAGCTGAGTTGATCAACGCAATCGCCGATCACGCCGATCTGTCCAAGGCCGATGCAGGCCGTGCGCTCGACGCCGTCACCGACCAGATCAAGCGCGCACTGAAGAAGGGCGACGATGTGTCGCTGGTCGGCTTCGGTACTTTCGTGGTGCGCAAGCGTGCCGCGCGTACCGGCCGCAATCCGCGTACCGGGGCCACCATCAAGATCAAGGCCTCCAAGGTGCCGGCATTCAAGGCGGGCAAGGCGCTGAAGGACGCGCTGAACTGAGCTTTGAGGCATGGCTGGCGTGTGGTGCCGGTCATGTGCTGACCCTCAGCGGCCGACGCGATTTGCGTCGGCCGCTGCGTTTCGGGGAAATGCATCTCCGCCGTAGGTTGGGCTGACGCCGGTTCCATCGGCGGAAGCCCAACGTTTCCCGTCAAGGTGTTGGGCTTCGCGGATGAAGCCCGCTCAGCCCAACCTACGCGAATGGCGGCACATGGATGTGCCGCACGCGGAAGCCGCTTGCGGCTGACGCGGAAAACGTGGCGCGGCTTGGCCGCGACCGTTTTCGCGAGGGGCGTGGCAGAGCCTGTCCCGGACATGATCCGGGAATGCCCGCTCCCGAACGGCACAAACGTCTAATCTTGCGAAAATGGCGGCACATGGATGTGCCGCACGCGGAAGCCGCTTGCGGCTGACGCGGAAAACGTGGCGCGGCTTGGCCGCGACCGTTTTCGTGAGGGGCGTGGCAGGATGCCCGCTCCCGAACAACAACACGGGGTGCTTAGCTCAGCGGTAGAGCGTCTCCTTTACACGGAGAGGGTCGGGGGTTCGATCCCCTCAGCACCCACCATTTGCGGCGCCGAGGGCGGCGCATCCCCTACAATACTCGGCTGATTGACCCGGACCCACGGCGGTAACCATGCTGCAATCCATTCGCAACCTGTTCAAGAACTGGATCGTCATCGCGATTTTCGGCGTGCTGGTGGTCGTCGCATTCCTGTTCTTCGGCATCGAAGGCTATTTCAGTCAGAGCAACGCGACGTGGGTTGCCCAGGTCGACGGCCATGAAATCTCGCAGCAGGATTTCAACACCGCCCTCAATAATTTCCGGCAGGCGCAGATGAAGGCGCCCGGCAACACGATGGAAGCGGCGGATTTCGAGAAGCCCGAGGTCAAGGCGCAGGTGCTCAAGCTGGTCGTCAACCGCCAGTTGCTGTTGAACGAGAACGACAAGCTGGGCGTGCGGGTGCCGGATTCGGAAATTCGCCAGCAGATTGCCTCGTACCCCGTGTTCCAAGTCAACGGCAAGTTCGATTCCACGACGTACCTCGCGTACCTCGCCCAGATCGGCAAGACCGCGCAGGAATTCCAGGACTCGATCCGCTCGGATCTCGCGAGCCGCGAAATTCCCGAAGCGATCGCCGGTACGGCTTTCGGCACCAAGGCCGATGCCGAAGATTTCCTGCGTCTGCAATTGCAGCAACGCGACTTCAGTTTCGTCGACCTGCCACCGCCGGCCCCCACCGCCGAGCAGCAGAATGTCACCGACGCGCAAATTGCGGATTACTACAAGGCGCACACGTCGGCGTTCAAGAGTCCCGAACAGGTGTCGGTCAACTACATCGATCTCGACGCCGCGACCATGAAGGTCACGCCGGATTTGAGCGACAAGGCCTTGCAGGCGCGCTACGACAAGGAGAAGGCGCGCTACGTCAGTCCCGCGCAATGGCAGGTATCGCACATCCTGATCAAGCTGCCGGCGAATCCGACCGCCGCCCAGAAGCAGGCAGCGCTGGCCCAGGCGCAGAAAGTCGATGCGCTGGCGAAGGCGTCCGGAGCCGATTTCGCCAAGTTGGCCGAACAATATTCCGACGACTTGGGTTCCAAGCGCCAGGGCGGCGATCTGGGGTGGCTGTCGAAGGGCGATGCGGGCGCGGAATTCCAGGCAGCGCTCGACAAGATGAAGAAGGGCGAGATTTCCGCTCCTGTGCCGACCTCCGACGGCTACCACATCATCGATCTGCGCGATTTGCGCGAAGGGCATACGGAAACGTTCGCGCAGGTCCGCGACCAGTTGGCCGCCGAGGCGAGCAAGAGCGCACGCGCGGATACGTATCGCGATGTCGGCAGCAAGCTGACCGACATGATCTACAACGATCCGACCTCATTGAAGCCGGCCGCGCAGAAACTCGGGCTGACCGTCCAGACCACGCCGCTGTTCGGCCGCGATGGCGCCAAGACCGGCATTGCGGCCAACCCCAAGGTCGTGAAAGCCGCGTTCTCCGACATCGTGCTGGTGCAGGGCAACACGTCCGATCCGATCGACCTGGGCGACAACCACATGATCGTGATCCACGTTGACAAGCACGTCGCCGCTGCGCCGAAACCGCTGGCGCAGGTGAGCGACCAGATCAAGCAGGCGATCATCCAGCAGCGTGTCGATGCCTCCGCCAAGACCGTGGCCGAAGCGGCATTCGCGAAGTTGCAGGGTGGTGCCAAACTGGACGCGCTCGCGCAGGCATCCGGCCAGAAGGTCCAGCAGGAAACCGGCGTGATGCGCAACGCCGAGAACGTCGACCCCGATTTGCTGAAGGCCGTTTTTGAAATGGCGCATCCGGTCAAGGATGCCGAAGCCCACGCGCTGGTGCCGATCAAGGGCGGCCATTACGCGCTGGTGGCCCTGGCTGCGGTCAAGCCGGGTGATACCTCCAAGGTGCCGAGCGAGGCGCAGGCCTTCCTGCGCGAACAGATGGCACGCGCCTTCGGCGATGCCGACCTGCAAGGTTTCCTCGACGTCCTGCGCAAGCACGCCAAGATCGAGACCGCACCGCAGCGGCTGTGACCAGGTGAAGCGAGAAGAGTGAAGTCGGGCACTCCGCGCCCTGTAGGGTGAAAGCGGCTCCGCGGCTTTTCTTCATTCTTTTCAGCGCCGAAAGCGCGACTTTTGCAGTTCGCGAAGCGAGCGTTTTTCCGTTTCAACGACTGCAAGAGCGGCCGGCTAGGCTTCCAATCCCGCCATGCCCAGCGTGCTGTAGCCGGCGTCCACGTACACGATTTCGCCGGTGATGCCGGCGGCGAGGTTGGAGCACAGGAACGCGGCGGCATTGCCGACGTCGTCGATGCTGACGTTGCGGCGCAGCGGCGAGACTTGCTCGACGTGCTCCAGCATCTTGCGCAGGCCGGCGACGCCGGATGCGGCGAGGGTCTTGATCGGACCGGCCGAGATCGCATTGACTCGGGTGCCCTCGGGTCCGAGATTGAGGGCGAGATAGCGCACGTTGGCTTCCAGGCTGGCCTTGGCCAGGCCCATCACGTTGTACGACACCAGCGCGCGTTCGGAGCCGAGATAGGTGAGCGTGAGGATCGCGCCGTTGCGGCCCCTCATCAGCGGGCGCGCGGCCTTGGCCAGCGCGGCGAGGCTGTAGCTGGAAATGTCGTGGGCGATCCTGAAGTTCTCGCGCGTCAGGTTGTCGAGGAACGCGCCCTGCAGCGCTTCGCGCGGTGCAAAACCGATCGAGTGGATCAGGATGTCCAATCCGTCCCAGCGCTTGCCGAGGCTATCGAACAGTTTTTCGATATCGCCGTCGTTGCCGACGTCGCACGGCAGCACGATGTCCGTGCCGAGCTGCGCGGCGGCGTCGTCCACGCGGCTGCGGAGCTTCTCGTCGACGTAGGTCAGCGCGAGTTCGGCGCCCTCGCGGCGCAGGGCTTGGGCAATGCCCCACGCGATCGAGCGATTGCTGAGGATGCCGGTGACGAGTGCGCGCTTGCCTTCAAGGAAACCCATGGCGGCTTGTGCTCCGATTCGAAATCAGGAAAGCCGGTGATTGTACGCGGCTTTTGTGAGAAGTCAGGCCAGGATGGCCGTTCTGATCTCCACGATTTCGAATGGCTGCCAATCGATCAGGGCGTCAAACGATGCCGCGATCAGGGGCGATCGCACAACGCTGCAAGGCGGGCGCTGCCCGGACTGAAAGTCGCTCGCTTCGCGAGCTGTAAAGTCGCGCCTGCCGCGCTGCAAAGAGTGAAAAATATCTGCGACCCGCGCTGACTCTTTACCCTTTGCAGGGCGCGCAGCGCCCGACTCCACCCTTTACCCCTTTACGCGCAGTTCTTCGCCCGGGCGCACATCGCTGTCGCGCAGATGGTTCCAGTGTTTCAGGTCCTTCACGCTCACGTGATAGCGGTGCGCGATCGACCACAGCGAGTCGCCTTTGCGGACGCGGTGATGCTGCGCCGGAGCGAGTGGGGCCGGCGAGTTGTCCTGCGGCGGTGGCGTGGGTTCGTTCGGCAGCGGTACGTTGTTGCTGGGACCGGCGTTTTGTTCCTTGGTATTGACCTCCGCGACCGGTTCGGATGCACCGACGTTCAGCGCGGTGGCCAGCGATTCGACGGCGCCCGCTGGCAACAGCAGCGTGCGCGGGCTGTCCGACGACACGCTGCCGCTGACGTAGCCCGGATTGAGGGCGCGCAATTTCGCTTCGGAGATTTCAGCCATCTCCGCGGCGTTCTTCAGTCGGGTGCCGGCGGGTACTTCGATGGTGGCAAGTTCGTCCGCGCTTGAAGGCTTCGGCAACTGGACATGGAACTGTTCCGGTTGGCGCAGGATGCAGCTCAACGCCATCATGCGGGCGAGATGGGTCCGGGTGGTGTGGCTGACCGGGATGGCCGGGATGGCTTCGCTGCCGAGTTCTGGATGTTCGCGCAGCGCACCGAGTACGGCGTACGGCCCGGCGTTGTAGGCCATGTCGGTCAGGCGCCAATCCTGGAACTGTTCGTTGAGCGCCTTCAACATCTTGATGGCGGCACGGGTCGAGGCCACCGGATCGAGGCGGCCATCGTAATGACGATTCACAGTGACGCCGTGCAAGCGCGCCGTGCGTGGCATCAGCTGCCACATGCCCGCGGGATCGTTCCGGTGGCCAGGTTCTGCCGGGTTGTAGGAACTTTCCAGCATCGGCAGCATGGAAAATTCGCCCGGCATTCCGGCATCTTGCAGTTGCTTGTGCACGTAAATGATCAACGGCAGCGACTGCGCGAGAAGCTGTTCGAAACGCGCCGGCGAACGGGTGTACATCGCCGCGTTCGCACGGATCAGGGGCGAATCGGCGCAATCGTGCATCACGTCGCTGGCAACGATGCTGGCCCACGGTTCGTTGGCCGTTTCCGGAGTAGCGGCAGGCGCAACCTGCGGAACCGGTACCACAGGGAGCGCGGTCACGACTGCCGGGGTCGGCGGCGGCTTGGTGGCTGGGGTTGCGCAGGCCGCGAGCACCATCGAAATCGCAAGCGTTAGGCCAAGGCGAATGCAGGGGGCGTGCGGTCTGCTCATGCGTGGAAGTGGTCCTTGGCAAGCCTGAGGGCTGCGAAGCGATCCACGCGGCTTCGCGAAGGAGCCGCGCCGTTCGGCCACGGCATGCGATCGTCGCTGATTGCATCCACGCGCAGAAAGGGATTGGCGGCCAGTTCATCGTCCAGCACGGCCGGCAAGGTGGGGACATTGCGTGCGCGCAACGCGCGGGCGGCGTCGGTCCGCGCCGCGAGCGCGTGGTTGTCAGGCTCCACCGTCTGCGCGAAGGCGGCGTTGGCCAGTGTGTATTCGTGGCCGCTGCAAACCTGCGTGTTGCCCGGCAGCGCGGCCAAGCGATCCAGCGAGGCCAGCATGTCGGCGGGGGTGCCTTCGAACAGGCGTCCACAGCCGAGGCTGAACAAGGTGTCGCCGCAGAACAGCAGGCCTTCGCCGTAGTACGCGATGTGGCTGCGCGTGTGGCCGTGTACTTCCATGACCTGGAAACGCGCGGCGGGGGACGCGATCGTCACCGTGTCGCTATCGCCCACGCGTCGTGCGGCATTGGCAATCCGGTCGTCATGCGGCGCGTAGACGACGGCATCCGGAAAGTGCTCGATGAGTTCGGAGGTGCCACCGATGTGGTCGGAATGGTGATGAGTCAGCAGGATGGCAGTGAGCTTCAGGCCCTCCGCGCCGAGCGCCTCGAGCACGGGGCGGGCCTCACCCGGATCGACCACCATCGCTGTGCCGGCGGTCTTGTCGGCCAGCATCCAGATGTAGTTGTCGGTCAGGGCAGGGAGTGGACGCAGGGACGGCATGCGGCATCCGGCCAGAAGAAACCGCGACCGTAACAGGGCAGTGCGTCCGTCTCGTTAGTTGGGCGTTAAACGGCGGCGGCCGCTTATCGTTTACTCACAAATCCGTCACAATGTGAGCAGACAGCCTTCAGGCGGTTGAACCGGAATTGCAAAGCCAGCGACCCACAGGAAGATCGTGCGACACCGCCGCTTTGGCGGCGCTCGGCGCTGACATATCAACAGCTTGCGCTGCACGCCTCGCGCGCATGGTAGGAACCCACGGCTTGTTCCTGGACGGAATCAGCATCCCTGTCCCCACCGTGGCGGGGATCGCCTGTTGGGCGACGCTGGCTCCCTCCGCAACGGGATCGGACTGGCGCGGCCCGTTGCGCATGCGCCTCGACACGCTCCCTTTCGCCGACGATTCCATTTGTGCCGTACTGGCTTGTTTCCCGGATGCGGTCGACGTGTCGTTCGCGCAGGAGCTCGCCCGGGTGTTGGCGCCGCACGGAAAATTGCTGGTTGCCGGCTTGCATCCGCGATCCCTGTGGCGTCATGGAACGGCTCCGCGGCGTTGGGAGCGCGCGTTGCGAAACGCGGGCTTGGACGTGTTGCCGGCGGTGCGTTGCGGCGCGCCTTGGCCGCGTGCACGTGGCGTCGCCGGGCTGCCGCAGTGGCTGGTGCGCAGCGCGGGCGGTGCGTGGATCGTCGAAGCCCGTCGCAGCGTGTTGGCGGCGTTGCCGTTGCGCAGGACGCCGGGGCATCGCGTGGTCGAGCGCAGCCCCGTAATGCCGGGTGCGCACAGGCAGTGCGCATGAGCGATGCGGTGGAGCTGTTCACGGATGGCGCCTGCCTCGGCAACCCGGGGCCGGGCGGCTGGGCGGCGCTGCTGCGTTGGGGCGGCGTCGAAAAAATGCTTGCAGGTGGCGAACCTGACACCACCAACAACCGCATGGAATTGACGGCGGCCATCGCCGGACTGGAAGCGTTGAAGCGTCCCTGCAACGTGCAATTGACCACCGACTCGCGCTACGTGCAGCAGGGCATCGAACAATGGGTGGCGAAGTGGTGTGCCAACGGTTGGCGCACCGCCGACAAGCAACCTGTCAAGAACCAGGAACTCTGGCAACGCCTGGCCGCCGCGTGTGCGCGGCACCAGATCCGCTGGGCGTGGGTACGCGGCCATTCCGGCCATCCGGAAAACGAACGCGTGGATCGGGCGGCGCGCGAACAGGCGGAGCAAATCAGGGGGTCAACCACGTGACGCGCAAGGTTGTACTGGATACCGAAACCACCGGCCTCGAGGTCGAGCGCGGGCATCGCGTGATCGAGATCGGCTGCATCGAACTGGTCGATCGCCGGCCCAGCGGACGCGAATTCCATCGCTATCTCAACCCGGATCGCGTCATCGATGCCGGCGCGGTGGCCGTGCACGGCATCACCGACGAGTTCCTGCGCGACAAGCCGCGCTTCGCGGAAGTCGCGGAGGAATTGATCACCTTCATTGCTGGTGCGGAGCTGTTGATCCACAACGCCGCATTCGATACGGCCTTCCTGGACGGCGAACTGCAGCGCGCGGGTGGAACGTTCGGACGCATCGCCGACCATGCCGTGGTCGTGGACACGCTGGCACTCGCGCGGCAGAAATACCCTGGCCAGAAGAACACGTTGGATGCGCTGTGCAAGCGCCTTGGCGTGGACAACAGCCATCGCGAAGTGCACGGCGCGTTGCTCGACGCGCACTTGCTCGCCGATGTCTGGGTGGCGATGACGGCCGGGCAAGGCGCGCTGGTCTTGGGTCTCGATGACGCGGGCGTGCAGGCCGGGGCCGTCCGGATCGCCGCCTGGGACGCGTCGGTTCGCCCGCGCGTGCTGCGTGCGACGGAAGCGGACACCGCCGCGCACGCGGCGCGCCTGGCTGCCATCGACGGGGTGTCCGCGGGCAGCTTGTGGAAACGCGAGGAAACGGTTGACGCATAGCCAAGGCGCATTAACAGGCTTGGCGAAGCGGCGGCTTTACTTGATCCGCACCAGCACCGCGGTGATGTTGTCATGGCCGCCGCGCTCGAGCGCGGCCAGCAACAGATGGTCCACGCATTCCTGCGCAGCCAGGTCCGTGCGCGACACGATCGCGCCGATCCGGATGTCGTCCAGCTCTTCGGTAAGGCCGTCACTGCAAAGCAGGAACTGCATGCCGGGGAGGCACGGGCCAGTAATGGGCTGCGCATCCAGTTCGAGCGTGGGTGTGATACCGAGCGCCTGGGTCGCGTGGTTGCGAAATGGCGCGGCAGGTAGCTCGCCGGACGCGGCGTCGGCCGACGGTTGCGCATGCGGCAAGCGCGTCAGCTTGCCGTCTTGCCAAAGATAAATCCGGCTGTCGCCGATCCGGGCTGCCGTAAAGCCGTCAGCGCCGAGTTTCAGTGCAGCCAGCGTGCTGGCCATCGGTGTGGCGGCGCTGCGCTGGCCATGATGTGCGAGGATCGCCGCGCCCGCGCGTCTGAAAGCGTCCGGCAACGAGATGCCCGCGCTTATCGCGGCGATGGTGGTGTCCAGCGCGATCGCGCTGGCGGTTTCGCCGCGCGCCGGGCCGCCCATGCCATCGGTGACCAGCCACAACCCGTGTTCGGTGTCGGCCCAGTAACTGTCTTCGTTGTGCGCGCGTTGCAGACCCGTGTGGGTCGCGTGTCCGTGTTCGATCATGAGATACGTGCGGCGCGTCCTTCGTCATCCGGTCTGCCGAGCGTAGGCAAGGCCGGCATCACGTCAACAGGCCCTAATTTCCGTTACCTTCGACGCGGGAAGAAAAAACCTTGAGCTCGCGCAATACACGCAGGATGGCACGGTGCAGATCCTGGGATTCGGTTGCGTCGGCATCGAGGGTTTCGCGGTACACCAGCGCGATCCATAGCGCGATGCCGCGCATCCGCACCTGCACGTTGTCGGAGCGGGCGCGGTCGAAACCGACGTCCAGGCCATTCGTGGTGACGCCGTTCTCGGTCTGGGTGCCGTACAGCGACGGGTCCGCGGCGGCCGCGACGTTGTCGCATTCCCGTCCGATCAGTTCGGCCAACTGGTCGCGGTAGGAGCGCGGCAGTTCCAGGCTGCGTTGCTCGATTTCGCCGAACTGGCGCCGCAGCCGAGCGACCCGCCCCATGCTGGTGATCCGCGTGACCAGACGCCGGATGTAATTGTCCCCGGCTTTCTGAAATTGCGATATCAAGACGGAATCCCTCACGCGGTCTTGCTCGTAGCCCCTGAGTCGAGGATTGTGCCGTGATCGGCCGCCGGCCACAAATGCCCGAGCCGCTGGCCCACCGTGACGGCGTTCTCACTGGCATGCCCTGGATCGAACTGGCCGGAAGGTACCAGCACGATCACCGTGGAACCCATCTCGAAGCGCGCCATTTCCGCGAAGCGCGCGAGGCGGATGCCGCGCCCGCGCCAGTCCCGCCGCACGATGGCGCGTGCGTAGGCCGGCACGACCTTGCCGCTCCAGACGGTGGTGATGCCGGATACCAGCATCGCGCCGACCATGGCCACGACGAACGGCCCGCGCTCACCTTCGAAGTGGCAGATCAGACGCTCGTTGCGGGCGAACAGCCTGGGAATGTCGGCGACCGGGTCGGGCGCGACGCTGAACAGGCGCCCCGGAACGTGCACGGTTTCGATCAGTTCACCATCCAGCGGCATGTGCACGCGGTGGTAGTCGCGCGGTGAGAGGTAAATCGTCGCGAACGCGCCGTCGCGGTATTTTTCGGCGGGGCCCGAATCGGCCAGCAGCTCGACCACCGAATAGGTGCGGCCCTTGGCCTGCAGGATGCGGCCATCCTGGATGCGGCCGATCTGGCTGATGCGTCCATCGGCGGGTGAAAGGATCGCGTCGCCGCCGCCTTCGGCGTGGCGCGCGCCCTCACGCAATGCGCGGGTGAAGAACGCATTGAAACTCGGATACGCGAATGGATCCGGTTGTGCGGCTTCCGTCATGTCGACGTGGTACGCGCGTACCACACGGCCGATCAGCAAATTCTTCCATGGCTGCCAGGTCCAGTGCGTGGCCGTGCGCACGATGCGGCTGAGCGTTTTCTGCGGAGCGATGTATTGGAGGAGCGTCGAGGCGTACATCGCGGCAGTGTAGTGGCAGCGCCGCATCTATACTTCGCGCTTTCGAGTGTGCCGCATGACGTCTGAACTTGCCACCATCGTCGATTTCATCCGCTACACGGCGAGTCGTTTCAACGCGGCGGGGCTGACGTTCGGACACAGCCACGACAACGCGATCGACGAGGCGACCCACCTGGTGTTGTCGAGCGTGCACCTGCCGCCCGACCTGCCGCCGGCTTACGGCAATGCGCGTCTGACCGCAGACGAAAAAGCCGGCGTGCTGGCGCTGGTCGAGCGCCGCATCACGACCCGCGAGCCGGTGGCGTATCTCGTGGGCGAAGCATGGTTCGCGGGCATGCCGTTCAAGTCGGACAAGCGCGCGCTGGTGCCGCGCTCGCCCATCGCGGAATTGATCGAGGATGGGTTTTCGCCGTGGCTGGGCGGCCGCGAAATCGAACGCGCGCTGGACCTGTGCACGGGCTCGGGCTGCATCGGCATCGCGATGGCCGCGCACAATCCGCGCTGGCGCGTGGACATCGCCGACATCAGCGGCGACGCGCTGGCGCTGGCGCGCGAGAACATCGCACTGCACCGACTGGGCGATAACGTGCGTGCGGTTCGTTCGGACCTGTTCGATGGGCTGCGCGGCGAACGCTACGATTTGATCGTTTCCAACCCGCCGTATGTCACCGACGCGGAATACG
>Ga0207707_10002884_pt1 | contig 15350 bp, 11 predicted proteins | sample KBSC83BmetaG_FD_184336 | JGI IMG/M metagenome (GOLD analysis project Ga0207707, IMG submission 184336) | Corn rhizosphere microbial communities from Kellogg Biological Station, Michigan, USA - KBS C8-3B metaG (SPAdes) (version 2) | ecosystem: Host-associated > Plants > Roots > Rhizosphere ...
CCGAGCCGGCCCCGCACCGCCTCCGCGGCGAGCGACACCGCGCTACCCACGCTGGCTGACTCGCTGGTCATGGGCCCGCCTACAGCAGGATGCCGGCAATGGATGCCGACAGGAAGTTGGCGAGCGTGCCGGCCAGCATGGCGCGGAAGCCAAGGCGTGCCAGATCGCTCTTCCGCTCAGGGGCGAGCGCCCCGATACCGCCGATCTGGATGCCCACCGAACCGATATTGGCAAACCCGGCCAGCGCGAATGATGCGATGGTGAACGCGCGCACCGAGAGCTCCGCCTTCATGGGCCCAAGTTCCGAGAAGGCGATGAACTCGTTGAGCACCGCGCGAGTACCCAGCAGGCCGCCCACGACACCGCTCTCCTTCCACGGCACCCCCATGGCCCATGCCACCGGGCGGAGCACCCAGCCGAACACGGTCTGCAGGTTCTGCGGAAACCAGGAAAGCAGCCCGTGGATCCATCCGAACAGCCCGTTGACCAGAGCGACGAGCGCCAGGAAGCTGATCAGCATGGCGATGACGTTGAGCATCAGGTTCAGCCCTTCGCCAGTGCCGCGCGAGGCCGCGTCCACCACGTTGACATCGGTCTTCGGAAGGTCGAGATGCACGTTGCCATACGTCTCCGGCACCTCGGTCTCGGGCTCGAAAAGCTTGGCCATCATGATGGTGCCGGGCGCGGTCATGATCACGGCAGTCAGCAGGTGCCGCGCGTCAATGCCGAAGGCAATGTACGCCGCCATGATAGAGCCGGAGACGTGCGCCATCCCCGAGGTCATCACCGTCATGAGTTCCGACCGCGTCATGCGCGGCAGAAACGGGCGGATGGTCAGCGGCGCTTCCGTCTGGCCCATGAAGATGGACGCGGCGACGTTCAGGCTCTCGGCGCCGCTCGCGCCGAGCAGCTTGCTCATCACCGTCGCGAAGGCGCGCACCACCACCTGCATGATGCCCAGGTAGTACATGATGGCGAACAGCGCCGAAATGAAGATGATGGCCGGAAGGATCTGGAAGGCGAAAATGACCCCCAGGCTGGAATGCTGCTTGCCGATCTCGCCGAAGACAAATTCGGAACCGGCATAGGAGTAGCCCAGCACGGTGGTCACGAACTGCCCCAGCGCCTTGAAAAGGCGCTGGCCGGCGGGCACCCGCAGCACGAACACCGCGAACACCACCTGCAGACCCAGGCCCCACGCCACGATGCGCCAGCGAATGGAGCGACGCTTGTGGGAAAAGAGGACACCCACCCCGATGATCAGTGCGATGCCGATGAGACCATTGAGACGGGACAGGAGCGATGTGCCGTCACTCTCGCCCTCCGGCGAGATGGTGTTTTGCGCCGGGACGGCTACGGCACCCGCGGCTGGTGGCGGCGGAGAAGCCGATCCCGGCGCAGCTCCCGGGGTCTGCGCCAGCAACGGCGCGACCGACTGCTGCACCAGGCCCGGTATGAAAACCGTCGCCCCGAGCGCGACACTGCCCAGCACCACCGCAAGCAGCAGCTTGCGCCCTGCCCCGAACCTGCGCCCACGCTTGAAGACCATTCAGTGTTCCTCGGAGCTGAGGGGGCCTGCCGCCGCCGGTCGTGAGACCAGGGCGCCTACTTGAGCGCCTCGAGCGCGTCCGCCGCGCGTGCCATCACCGCCTGGCGCTGGGGCCACGGCAGGAACGCACTTTCAAATCCGTTGAGGATCATGCGGGTGATCTCCTCGCGGGTGAAACCGAGTGCGATGTGGGCCAGGTAGTACTCGCCGCTCAGTGAGACATCGCTCATCAGCCAGTTATCGGTGCACAGCGTGACGTTGAGGCCGGCGTCCGCATACCGGCGTACCGGATGCGAGGCTGCGTCCGCGACGGCCCGGGTCTGGATGTTGCTCGTGATGTTCGTTTCAAGGCAGATACGCCGGTCGCGCACATAGTCCTGCAGGACCGGATCCTCATGCAGCCGAGTGCCATGCCCGATGCGGCTGGCGTGGCACCGGAAGATGGCCTCCGCCACCGATTCCGCGCCAGCCGCCTCACCCGCATGAATCGTGATGGCCAGCCCGCCGCGCGCCGCGGCATCGAACGCGGCGGCGTGGAGCGACGGTGGCCGGCCCGCTTCGCCACCGGCCAGGTCGAACGCCACCACGCCGCGATCGCGCCACTGGACCGCGTGCTGGGCGATCTCGAGCGACAGGGCCGGATCATAATGGCGGAGCGAGCAGCAGATGATCCTTGCGGTCACCCCGAAGTCCTGCTCACCCCGCTGCAGTCCCCGCCACTCGGCGGCAAGGACTTCGTCCAGGGTCAGGCCATGGCGGCAGCTGAGGGAAGGACAGTAGCGGACTTCCAGATACCAGATGCCGTCCTGCGCGGCATCCTCGCACATCTCATACGCTACGCGCTCGATCGCCTCGGGCGTCTGCAGCAGCTGGATGGTCAGCTCGAAACGGGCCAGGTAGTCCTCGAGATTCCGGGCATCGTCCACCCGCATGTGCTCGCGAAGTGCCCCGGGCTCGGCGGCCGGCAACGTCACCCTGGCGGCGCGCGCCAGGTCCAGCATGGTCTGCGGCCGGAGGGAGCCGTCCAGATGCACATGCAGCTCGGCCTTGGGCAGGCGGCGAAGGATCTCAGGAGTCAGCATGGCCGGCGGCACGTGCGGTACGGATCACCCGGATGATGGAACCTGCGGACAGAGAGGCGGCCAGATCCAGTTCGATGCCACGGCCGTCGGTTGCACGGACCGTGTGACCCAGGGCCTCGGCCAGTGTGGCGTCGTGCGCCAGCACGGCGTCGCGCACCGTGGCGGCAGCCGGCAAGTCCAGCGGCACTTCGTTCACAAAGACGCGCATGAGAGTGGAATCAGAGGAAGAGGAACTGGACGCCGGCGCGTGCATTCACCGGGCGATGGGGCTGATGCGTACCGTCGTATCCGCGCGGACCGGGCTCTTCTGCCGCCCCAGCCATTGCACCAGCGCGTCGAGATCGGTCAGCCCCACGACACGCCACCCAAGACCATTGAACATGGTGAACCCGCTGCCGCCAGTCGACATGAAGTCGTTCACCGCGATAGTGTAGGTCCTGTCGTCCCGAAGCGGCTTGCCGCGAACAAGGACGGAGACGATCCTCCTGCCGTCGGGCCTGGTCCGGTCGAAGGTGGCCGTCATCCCGGCGATGTGGGCGTCCGGGTGCCCGCCCGCCACCGCGTGTTCCAGCGCCAGACGGATCACCCGCCCCGTGACTGTGGCCTTGACCATGTTGTTGCCGAACGGCTGCAACTCGAAGAGCTGGCGATAGGTCACCTGCCCCCTGGGCAGATCGTCGCGGATGCCGCCGTTGTTCATGATGGCGACATCGGCCCCGGCCGTCTCACGCTGGGCATCGGCGATCAGGTTGCCCAGGGCATATTGGCCGGCCTTGCCATCGCGCAGGAGCGAGTCGGCCAGTACCGTTACACCGCGGCTGGCCAGCGCGTCGGTGGTGCGCTGGTAGCCGGCCACCAGGGCCGTCTCCGCGCTGTCCGGCGTCACTTTGTCGGCAAACGTATCCCAAACCGCCACCCGCCAATGCCGCTTCCCGTCCGGCGTCTCGAGCAGATCCATGACGCCGAGCGCCGTACCACTGCTGCGCGCCTGCACGATGGGGATGCCATTCACCATGGTGTTGTTGAGACGGTGGGTGTGTCCGGCAACAATGGCATCCACCGAACCGGGCGGCAGGGCTCGCGCCAGATCCATGATCTCGCCATGGCATCCGGTCGAGTCGCAGACGGCGCCCGCGTGGGCCACCAGAATGACCAGATCCGGATGCTGTGCGTGCACCGTGTCCAGGACGCCCGCCAGCGCTGCGGCACCGCCCGGGAAGGCGAGCCCGGCCACGTTTTCGGCCTTGACGATCTGCTTGGTCTCGCCGGTGATGTAGCCAACCACCGCCACTCGCAGTGAACCGGCCTGGAGCATGGCCCAGGGCCGGGCCCAGGTGGGACGCCCACCCGATGTCGAGTCGTACACATTGGCCAGCAGCCAGGGATAGTGCGCCTGGCGCATGCGGGCCCGCAGTGTGTCCACACCCCAGTCGAATTCGTGGTTCCCCACTGTGGCCGCGTCGAGGCCCAGCATGTTGAACGCTTCCACGACCGACCGGCCATGGACGAGGTTCGATTCGAGGGTACCCTGCATTTCGTCGCCGCCGTCGAGCCGGAGAACGGTGCAGTTGCACTGGGCACGGGCGCTGTCCATCAGTGCGTCGAGGACCGCAACTCCGCCCACCCCTCGGCCTCGCGACCAGTCCTTGGGTTCGGTAACCAGTGCGCCGTGAACGTCATTGGTGGTGAGGATCCGCAGCACGATCTGGCCCCCGGATGTGTGCCGCTCTCCCTTGGCGTCGGGCTGCTGCTGCAGCGCGACGACCTCGGCAGCAAGCGCTGCCGGAGCAATCCGCCAGTTCGCCTCCGCATACATCTGCGGATCGATATGACCAAGTGCCTTGAGTTTCTCGGCCAGCAGGTCGCGAATGTTCTCGCCCTTGTCGTAGATGACCGGGGCACCTTTGAGCATGGTGTAGCCCCCGCCGCCTTCCTGCCGATAGCTGTTGATGGCCATCGTGAAGCTGTCGCCCGGTGCCACCGGCCTGCCCTTGACCTCGAGGTGCCGGATCCGGCTCCCCACCGGGCTGGACAGGTCAATGGTATAGGACGCGCCGGAAACCATGTCGAAGTTGTAGCCCGGCATGGTGGGATTGATGCGCACGTGCCCGGCAGAATCCACCTGGTAGTACTCGGCGCTCCGTTCGAGATAGGCTTTGAGCTGGGCGCCGGTGATTCTCACGGCGCGGAGGGTGTTCTCGTATGGATAGACGCTGGCCACATCGGAGAGCCGAACCGCACCCGCCGTGAAGCCGCCACGCAGATCAAATGCGGCTGCAGCAGACAGCTCGGCCCCGGACTGTTCCCGCTGCACCGCCTGAATGAATCCGATCACCGGGGTGGCTTCCGCCCGAGCCAGCGCGGACGGCATCGCCGCGGTGGAGGTGGCCAGTGGCTGGCGCACCCAGGCGCGCACGCTGTCATGCGCGCCCTGCAGCGCCGCCACCATGCGCGGTGCAGGCGGCACGTCCGCCAGCGGCACCAGGTCGGCGCGCCACTTGACCGGTGTCCATTTGCCCCGGGACCGCACCAGGTCCACGTGCATGACCACGACACTCTGCGCCCAGTTCTTCGGCTGAATGAAATGCACCCCGTTCAATACCGAGTCCCGCATTTCCCGATGGGAATGACCCACCACCACGAGGTCGGGCCGGGACGGAAGTCGCGCCAGCGATGCCGCCACGTTCTCGGCGCCAATCCCGGTGCTGTCATAGGACGATTCGCCGTCCATCCCGCTGTGGATGAGAACGATCTCGAAATCGGAGCGCCGGGCGAGCATGGGCAGCACCCGGCGAGCCGCCGAGGGAATGCGTTCGACGCGGACCCGGTTCCTGACGTTGGTCCGGTCCCACACCATGACACCGGGTGTGGTAAAGCCGGTGACGCCGATCTTCACGCCCTCGCGCTCCAGCATCACATAAGCCGGATGGACCAGCGTGTCGCGGGGAAGCCCGCGGATGTTGGCACTGACATAAGGAAAGCTGGCACCGTGCAGCGCACCCGCCAGAGTCGCGAGGCCCCAGTTGAACTCGTGATTCCCCAGGGTGGCGACGTCATAGCCCACCAGGTTCATGGCGCGCACCACAGGGTTGGTGTCACGCGGTGCCACGGTGGCAAAGTACGCCGCGAACGGATCGCCCTGGATGAGGTCGCCGGCGTCCACCACCACTACCTGCCCGGGGTAAGCGCGCCGCAGAGAATCCACTACCGTCGCCACGCGGGTGAGCCCGCCGGGGAAGGGCCGGTCTGCGGTATAGTCCCAGGCAAAGGCACGGCCGTGCACGTCGGTGGTGGCCACCACGACCAGGTGGACCGTGTCCGGCGCGGCGGGCGGCGATGCGATCAGAGCCGCAGCCAGCAGGATGGAAGGCAGCATGGGGCGAAAATATAGCGGCTCTTGCTCGTATTCGGGTGGGCGCATATAACTTCTCCCTACTATGACCGCCATCGGCGCAGTTCCTGACTTGTTGCAGGCGGTGGCGGAACCCACCCGGCTTCGCATCATCAACTGTCTGGCCGCTGCGCCACTCGTGGTCTCCGATCTGCAGACCGTGCTGGATCTGCCTCAGCCCACCGTGTCCCGCCATCTCCAGGTACTTCGCCGGGCCGGGATCGTCCGCGACACTCCGATCGCCAGATTCGTGCTGTACCGCCTGCGCCGCCCACCCGGGCCACCACACAAGCTGATGAGCGCGATCCTGGACGCCATGCAGACGGACCCGCAGCTTCGGGCTGAGCGGGAGCTGGCGCTGGTCCGGAGTCACGCCCACACGGGTGACCGGCTGCTTGAGCCGGAAACGGTGTCCGCCGGCCGGTCACGGAGGCCGCGATGAGCCATCGGGTGCTGGTCGTGGATGATGAGGCGGACATCACTGCGCTGGTGGCATATCACCTTGCCAAGGCGGGATACCGGGTCTCCACGGCATCCAATGGGAGTGATGCCATTCGAGCCGCGCGCGATGAGCGCCCGGATGTCGTCGTGCTCGACCTCATGCTGCCGGTCATGTCGGGCTACGATGTGCTGCAGGAACTCCGCCGCATGGACGAGACCAGAGATGTCGGCGTCATTCTTCTCACCTCACGGCAGGAAGAAGCCGATCGCATCCGCGGCCTGACGCTCGGCGCCGACGACTACCTGACCAAGCCATTCTCCCCGCCTGAGCTCGCTCTTCGTGTCGCGGCCCTGCTCCGGCGGCTGGGCGCGCCGGCCATCACCGGCGGCTCGACGCTCGCCGCAGACCCGATCGTGATTGACCGCTCGGCCCACCGGGCATCGGTGGATGGCACGGAGCTGGAGCTCACGGCCACGGAATACAAGCTGCTCCTGACCCTGGTCGAGCGGCGGGGACGGGTGCAGTCGCGTCCACAGCTGCTCGAATCGGTCTGGGAGGCGCATCCGGAGATCCAGACCCGCACGGTGGACATGCACGTCCAGCGGCTCCGCACCAAACTGGGCAAGCACGGCGACCTGATCGAGACGGTGCGCGGCTTCGGATACCGCTTCCGGGGCGGCGAGCGCGGGACCCAGGACCGGTGACATGACTTTCTCCCGTCGGCTGGCCACCGGTACATTCGCGGTCCTCGTGGTGGCGCTTGCCATCCTGTTCTGGCGGGCGCAGTACGCCCTGCACCAGAACCTCGAAGCCGAGCTGGTCGCTACGCTGGAACGGGAGGCACGGCTGGTGCGCGACGCACTGCCCGACGACCGCGCCCGATGGCAGGGCACCGTCAGGCAGCTCAGCCTCGAGACCGAACTCCGCATCACGCTGATTGACGAGCATGGCACCGTGCTGGCGGACAGCGATTTTCCCGAAGGTCCCCTGCCACCCATCGAGAACCACGCGGGCCGGCCGGAGGTGCGGGACGCATTGGCTGGCACCACCGGGCACGTGAAGCGGTACAGCCAGACGGTCGGCCGTGACCTGATGTATGTGGCACTCCGGGGCGGGCCGGGAGTCGTCCGGGTGGCGGAGGATCTTGGCAGGGTGAACGCCGTCACCCACCGGATGCAGCGTTCGGTCGCTGGTGCGGCGTTGCTGGCGCTGCTCGCAGGACTGGTGCTTGCGGTCATCGGTGCGCGCAGCGTCTCCAGGCCCCTCACCGGGCTGGCGTCCGCCGCGCGCTCGATCGCCGCCGGCACCGAACCACGTTATCCCCGCTCCGGCGTTCGCGAAATTGATGCGCTGGTGCGGGCCCTCCGAGACATGCACCACCAGATTGACCAGCGGTTCGAGGACCTTCGGCAGGAAAAGGCGGAGTCCTCGACCGTCGTCGAAGCCATGGCCGAGGGGGTGATCGCCGCTGATGCACGGGGACGGGTCACCACCGCCAACGCCGCAGCCCGCCACCTGCTGGGTTACGCCGACGACGCGACACTGCCGGGGCTGGCCGAACTCTTCCGGGCCAGGGGTGCGAGCGCGCTGGTCCAGGCGGCGCTCACCGGCGAGCCGGAGCAGATGCTGGCCACGGAATTCGACGGTCGCACGGTGCAGGTCACGGCGCGGGCACTCCCTGGAGGCGGGGCAGTGCTGGTGCTGCATGACCTCACGGAACTGCGGCGACTGGAAGCAGTGCGGCGGGACTTCGTGGCCAATGTGTCACACGAACTCAAGACTCCACTGACGTCCATTTCGGGATACTCCGAGACCCTGCTCACCGACCAGCCCGATCACGAAACGGCGCGACGCTTTCTCGAGATCATCCTGGCCAATGCCCGCCGCATGCAGCACCTGGTGGATGACTTGCTGGATCTGTCACGGGCGGAGTCCGGGCGCTGGCAGCCGGCACCAGCCGCGCTCGATCCAGGCAGTGTGGCACGGGAGGCCTGGGCGGCGCTCGGGGCTCGAGCCACGGGGCGGGCAGTGGACCTGCGCGTGGAAGTTCCCGAGGGGCTGGTGCTGTTTGCCGACCCCGAGGCCGCGCGCCAGGTGCTGACCAACCTGCTGGACAACGCGCTCCGCTATACGCCGGAGGGCGGCCGGATCATCGTGCGGGCCGCGCCTGGAAACGGCGGTGTCTCGCTTCAGGTGAGCGATACCGGGAGCGGCATCGCGCGTGAGCACCTGCCCCGCATCTTCGAGCGCTTCTATCGCGCCGACCCGTCCCGCGCCCGCAGTGAAGGAGGCACCGGGCTGGGCCTGTCCATTGTACGACACCTGGTCGAAAGCCACGGCGGTCGTGTCACCGCCGAGAGTGAACTCGGCCAGGGCACCACGATTCGTTGCTGGTTTCCCGGCTTTACCCCGATTGCGGCGCCGGTCTGATCAGTCCAGGTCGTTGGTGTAACTCACGAACTTGAACCGCCCCTGGCGTTCGATGATCGGTCCGGTCAGCCGAGTTGCGATGGACCGCCCTTTGCCGCCGCGGACCGTCATGACACAGGGTCCCCAGATCCGGTTATCGCCTTCCAATACGGGAACATCGCCGCAATCCAGGCGCTCAAGCGACAGCGGCTTGCCACCGAGTCGGCCCAACACATACGTCATGCCCGCATCCGATTGACGCGAGAGCATGTCCCACATCAGCGCCGGCGATAGATCGTATGGTGGGAGACTCTGCGGACTTGTTGGATAGAACACCCAGGCGAATTCGGCCGAGTTCAGCACCATTCGCCGGAGTTCCGCCGTATCCGAGCGTGCGACGGCGCCAACCCACGCGGCGGCGAGTTCGGATGGAGACACCGCGCCGCCTGTCAAGGTCGCGGTGGAGTCGGTGGCGGACCGGAAACGGGCAAGCTCCAGGTCGCGCGACAGCGCACTGTCCACTAGGGGACGCTCCGAGGCCCGCACATCCGCAGTTCTGCACCCAGTTGCTGCCAGCGCCAGAAGAGCCATGACGCCGGCCAGCCTTCCCGTTCCTGCCTTCACGACAACTCCTCAATGAGTCCGGAAGCGGCCGAGCCCAGCGCCCGGCCGCTTCCTGGTGAATCGGTGCTGCGCCGGCGACTCAGTTCTGTGCGTAGCTGGTCCAGCCTTGCCACCACTTCGGACCAGCGGGATCCGCAGCACCGTAGTACGCGCCGGGCGTCAGGGTGCCGCCGAAATAGCTGGCGGCGTAACCTGCCGGAATGACGATTGCGCCGGTGATACCTGCCGCAGGCGACCCCGTGGCAGGCGTCCAATCGAACGTGGGCGCCGCCAGGCTGTTGAACAGGCTCGCGGCCGATCCTGCTGCCTCGACGTGGTTGTCCGCGGCGAACACCCCCTGCTGGCCGAAGTTGGGGCCGCCATCCGCGTCGTAATTGGCGCCGTTCTCGGCCAGCAGCAGGTTGACGATGTTGAGCGAGTCGTTGGTGGCCAGTTGGGTGTTGGTGAACGCATCGCGGACCGTGATGCCCTGACGAGCCCAGCGCGCGATGATCCCGTTCGTGAAGTAGCCACCGGTGCCTCGGCGAATGACCGCACCGTAATCGCCGCTGGCGCTTGCCGTCACCGCCGCCCCGGGGCCGATGATCGTGAAGTTCGCGAACACCGGCATGGAGTAGGGCGCCTGCGCATTGCCCGCATCACAGCCGGCCTCGCCGGTGGGACAGCCGTCGCCTTCAAAGCCTTCGGGATCGGAGGAGATGCCGCCGGTGCCTGGCGCGGGAGCGAGCCGAGCACTCTGGAACGCGATCAGAAACTGATTGCGTCCGCGGTAGCCTTCCGACCAGTCGAAATGATCGTCACCAGCTTCGTACGAAATCAGGTAACGCCCATCCACCGCGCCACCGAACCACTCGAACGAATCGTCCAGCCCCGCCATCGTCTGGATGTATTCGTACGTGGTCCCGCGACCCACGGCGTAGGAGCTCAGCGCGTTCAATTCCTGGCCGGTGCCAGTCACATCGTAACCGGCAAACTCGATGCGCACGTACTTGAGCGATCCGCTATTGTCGTTGAAGTCACTACCGCCGGAATAGATCTCGGTGACACCCTGCGGACCTTCCGAGAAGATGGTTCCGCTGCGGTTGCTGATGCCGTTCCCGATGATGATGAGGCCACCCCAGTCACCCGGCTTCCGCTGGCCGACCGGCTGGGCCGACGTGAAGATGATCGGTGCTGCCGCCGTACCGTTGGCGATGACCTTGGAGCCCCGCAGGATCCAGAGCGAGCTCCCCTTCACATTGAAGTCACCCTCGATCATGGTCCCTGGCTCGATCGTGAGAGTGGCGCCGTTGGCCACCTTCACATATCCGGACAGGGTGTAGAGCGTGTCAGCGAACAGCGTGCGGCTCTGCGTCAGGATGCCGCTCAGCGTGGCCACCTTGGCGCCGGCCACTGCTGCCTGCACCGCCGTGGAGAATGCGCTGGCCCCGTCGGCGTTGGCCGCCGCTACGCGATAACTGTAGGTCTGGCCTGCCTGGGTGGCGGCGTCGGTGTAGGTGGTGGTGCTCAGTGATCCGCCCACTCCCGTGAAGCTACCGGGTGCCGACGCATCGGCACGCTCCAGCTTGTAGCTGGTGGCGCCGGTAACGGCGCTCCAGCTGACATGGATGCTGTTATTAGCCTGGACGGTGGCGGTGAGACCCGTCGGCGTGACGGGAGCATTTCCTCCCGGATCCGTCGTGCTATCGCCGCAGGCGGCGAGTCCGGCGAGCACACAAGCGGTCGCCAGGCTGGCAAGATTTCGAATGAACAGCGTCATCAGGCCCTCAGAAGTGGGAAGTAGGAACCAGGAAGCGAGGGGGATGGAGTCCCCCTTCAAGGCTTCCATTGCGCGCCGAACGACAACACGCGCCCGGTGCGGTACGACAGCCGATCAACCGGGCCCTGGGTAAAGCGCGTCGGAGCATTCAGCATGTTTTTGCCGTCCAGTTTGACAGCCAGCACACCCGATACCGGGACTTGGAGCGACAGATCCAGCTGGCTGCGCGGCTCTTCATATACGTCCGGAAAGGGACGGAACCCCGCCTCCGCGACTCGCCGCCCAATCCGGTTGTAGAGCACGGCTCCGCTCCAGCCATCCTGCGTGTAGGCCAGGCCGGCGTTCAGCACATAGGCGGCCTGCCCGACCAGCGGTCGCTCGCCACTGGTGAGACTCGAGTCGCCAGGCGTGATGCGGCTGCGCATGACCGTGGTATTGGCGAAGATCGTCAACGGACGCAGCGCCGGCGCCAGGGCATTCAGACTCTTTCGCACCTCCAGTTCCAGCCCGTAATCGTTCGCCCCCTCGGCATTGATGTAGCTCAGGGCCGCGGCACCGGACGTGAAAACGAAGACCTGTTCGATCGGATCGCTGAAACGCTTGGCGAAGAGTCCGATACTCAGCACCTCGCCAGCACGGGGGAACCATTCCCAGCGAACGTCATAGTTCTGGATCGTTGCCCGGCGAAGGCCGGTGTTCCCGAACAGGAAGGTCCCGTCAATAGGGTTGAACGACTGCACGTCAGTGATCTCCCGGTATTCGGGACGAGAGAGCGTCCTGCTGGCGGAGAAGCGGAGATTCTGGTCGCGGGCAAGTGCGTAATTGATGGCCAGCGACGGCAGGAGATCGATGTTCCGGCGTGTCACCGTGCTGTCCTGACTCAGGGTCCGGTCAAACGAGGTGAGGTCCAGCCCCCACCGTTCCAGCCGAGCCCCGCCGATGACGTGCGTTCGGCTCCCGAGCGGGAGATCGAGCATGGCGTATCCGGCCGCCAGGCGGTCGCGGGCGGTATAGCGGCCGCCCACCTGGTTGACGAACAGCGTGAGGCGTCCAGCCTCCGCATAGCCACCGTCGAATAACTGCGATGCCGGCACCGACCGCTCGGCGACCGACAGATCATGATTGCGGATATCGTAGGGTTGGCTCTCTGCGTCCCGATTCACCGCGCGAAAGGCGGCACCGGTCTTGAGCATCAGTGGATTGGAGAGGGCGCCGAGCGCCAGGCGGTAATTCGCCGCTACGTCCCAGCCGTGCTCGGAGAGCATCGAGAACGTCTTGGTCGCCGAAAATTGCCCGGTGAACCACTGGGCCGGCGTCAGCTGGCCCGTCGCCGGATCCGTGGCGGCGATATAGCTCAGGTCGGAGCGGTCCGGCTCCGATCGCGATACATCTGAATTCGTGACGGACCAGTCCACGGTGGAGCGCGCCCCCAGCAGATGCTCGCCGGCAAGCTGGTTGGAGCGCACGGCACGCGACGTGAACGTGGTGCGCGAGAGCACCAGGGGCGTGGCAAATTCTTCGTTCAGGCCACCGAGCTGGCTGGCCTCGTTGTCGGCCCCTCGGCTGTAGGAATTGCTGATGGAGAGCTTGGTCCCGGCACCCACGTGCGTGCTCAGATTGAGCAGGCCACCCCAGAGCACCGATGTCCGGCCGGTCGAGCCGGTGTAGCGGTTGATCGGAACCAGCGAGTCGCCCTCGACGCTCGGCAGCGCGCGTACTTCGCCGGCTCGCACTTCCTGACCATATCCATAGGAAAGCGAACCGACATAGCCAAGCTCCTGCCCGGCCATCGCCGCCTCGCCGCCAACGGAGAACGCGAGTGATCCATTGCCGGTGCCGGTGGAGTTGAGGGGCGCCCATGCATTCCGGAAACTCGCGATCATCGCATTGATGTCGGCGATGGAGCGACCGTCCAGAGTGCGCACGCCGGCGAGCGGCGCGGGGAGTGCACGCGCACCCCCCGCGAAGCCCAGCCACTCCGAGCCCGTGAGCGGAGCCCGGAGGACGCTCCGGCCGGTTGCCGCGCTGTTCAGCCCGACCGACGTGGAAACGGTCATCACCCGCTCGGCCGGAAATTCTCGGGTCTTCAGGTTCACCTGCGCACCCGAGAAGTCGCCCCACTGGTCCGGGGTGAAGGTCTTGAGGGTAGTGATACTCTCCAGCAGGCTGGAAGGAAACAGGTCCAGCGGCACCAGTTTCTTCTCGGGATCGGGGCTCGGGATCCGCGCACCGTTCAACTGGGTGGTGGTATAGCGTTCACCCAGGCCACGGACCGCAACGTATTTGCCGTCCTGGACGGTGACGCCGCTGACGCGCTGAATGGCCTGGCCGGCATCGCTGTCCGGGCTCCTGGCTATCTGCTCCGACGTGACGGCATTGATGATGCCGACGGCGGTACGCTGTTCGTCCAGCGCCCGGTTCACCGAACCGCGTTCCGCCTCCGACGTCACGGCGATCTCTTCAAGCTGAATCACCGCCGCAGTCAGCGTGACGTCCTGTTCGGTGGTGGTGCCCGCAGTCACCTCGATGCCGCTGACCAGCTTGGCCTGATAGCCGATCATCTTCACCCGGATGGAGCCGCTGCCTGCCGGCACCCCGTTCAAGGCGTACCGGCCGTCGAGCGCCGCGACAACATGCGCGCTTCCATCAACCAGCTCGATGTCGGCGCCGGCAATCGGGAGGCCCTGAGCCGCATCCACCACGCGACCGACAATGCGCCCTGCGCCAGTTTGCGCCGCCGAATGCCCTGCGATCCCCAGTGTGAGCAGCACCAGCAATACCGTGATCCGACGTGCCATCCGCAACCCTTGAAAGAGAGACGGCGGGAAAGTCAGCCCGGGCTGTCTCGCATCCATTACGCGAGCGCAACATTCGTGTCACAGTCGCCATTGCTGGGGACCGTCGCGGTCTCGTTACCAGAGACGGGTGTCGCGGTGACAAGCATCCCATAGCTTGTGCGGCATGTCTGAACCCGCATTGCTCTCGCTGTATCGCCGTGTACCCCGAGCCGGTGATCCGGTTCTCGAGGGGCCGCTCGACGGCGCAGCCATCGAATCGCTGCATCGGTCACTGCTCGAGGCCAGCCCCCATCCGGGTGACGTACTCATCCGCTGTGATGGCGTGACCAGGATCTGCGACGCGGCCGCAGCCCGGCTCTGGCTCCTGCTCTGCCAGGTCAACCGTGAACCTGGACGGCGGGTCCTCCTGACCGGCCTGCCGGAGCGGTTCGAGCGACAGCTCCGGGCGCACCCTCTGGCGCCCTTCATTGTTACGGAGGCCGAGATTTTCGGTGACCCTTTCTGGTCGGCGGGCGGGAGCGAGCGATAGCCGGACTGCCGATCCGCTCCGTTACGCTCCTGTGACATCGGCGCCGGGGTGGCCGTTACGCGCATGCCCGTACTTGAGAGCTTCACCGGGCCGCCCTTCCGCGGCTTCGGACCGGCTTCCATGCGGAGCGGAGAATGCGGCGAATCGAGCACGTGGTACTGGGCGGGCTGCTGGCCGTTGCAGGGCCGGTGGCCGCCCAGGAGGCGGGTCCAAAGGTGGCGGTCGGCGGAGTGGTGTATGCCCAATATCTCTACCAACTGAGCGACTCGGCGGCGCACGGCAACAACTTTGACGTCACCCGGGCATACGTGAACGTGACAGGCTCCCTGGGCCACAACGTGGGAATGCGGGTCACGTCGGATGTGCACCGCGCTGATGATGGCTCGCTCGACCTGCGGCTCAAGTATGCGTATGTGACGTTCGCGCCCGGCGGCGGGCCGATTACCCTCAAGCTGGGACAGATGCAGACACCGTGGCTGGACTACGAGGAAACGGTCTGGGATTATCGCATGCAAGGACCGGTCCTGCTGGACCGGGCTGGTTACCTCACGTCATCTGATTTCGGTGCCGGCGCCGATGGCTCGTGGAATGGCGACGCGGTGACTATGCAGGTAGGCCTGTACAACGGCGAAGGCTACAGCAAGGCCCCTGGCGACCAGCGGAAGGATGTCGCCGGCCGCCTCTCGGTGCGGCTCCTCCCGACTGATGATGGCAGCCGCACCGGCGGGCTCCGTCTGGCGGCGTTCGGGCAGTATGGAACGCCGACC
>Ga0207707_10002886_pt1 | contig 15346 bp, 13 predicted proteins | sample KBSC83BmetaG_FD_184336 | JGI IMG/M metagenome (GOLD analysis project Ga0207707, IMG submission 184336) | Corn rhizosphere microbial communities from Kellogg Biological Station, Michigan, USA - KBS C8-3B metaG (SPAdes) (version 2) | ecosystem: Host-associated > Plants > Roots > Rhizosphere ...
CCAATCCGTCTTACGTGTTGAACGGCGAGACGATCGTTGCCCGTGACGGGATCTGCCAGACGGCGAACGGCACCCTCGCCGGTTCCGCGCTGAACATGATCGACGCCGTGCGCAACACGATCGACATGCTCGGCGTACCGTTGGACGAAGCCGCGCGAATGGCATCGACCTATCCCGCGGATTTCCTGGGATTGGACGCGGTCCATGGCCGCATCGAAGCCGGTTGCCGCGCGGATTTCACCGTCGTGGACCAGGCACTGCGCGTCACGGAAACCTGGATCGACGGCGTTCGCGACATCGCGTAACCGGCCAGCTTCTCCACCAGCGGTCACCTACCGGACAACGCGCGAATCTCGGCATCGGTCAATACGCGCCACGCGCCTTTGGGCAGGTCACCCAGTTCGAGAGGTCCAATCGCGACCCGCATCAGTCGCAGCACATCATGTCCGCAAGCCGCGAGCATGCGACGGATCTGCCGGTTGCGGCCTTCGACCAACACGATCTCCAGCCACGCATTCTTTTCCCCGCCGCCAATGGCCCGCACGGATTCTGCCGACAACCTTTCGTCGCCGTCCATCACGCCGGCGAGCAAACGCTCAAGCGCCGTTTGATCGGGCAAGCCGCGCACCTGCACGCGATAGGTTTTCGCGACATGCGCTTCGGGGTCGGTCAGCCGCGCGGCCCACGCGGGATCATTGCTCATCAGCAACAAGCCCTCGCTGGCCTTGTCCAGCCGGCCGACCGGCGCAAGCCATGGCAGCGTCGCACCTTGCAACAAGGCATAAACCGTGTCGCGACCTCGCTCATCCGAGGTACTGACCACCAATCCGCGCGGTTTGTTGACGGCGATGCAGACCCGCTCGCGCGCCTGCAGCGGTACACCGTCCATCTCGATCAGGTCCGTTGCGGCGTTGGCCGGCAACTCCGGATCACGCGCCAATTTGCCATTCACGCGCACGCGCCCGGACTTGATCCGGCGCACAGCTTCGCTTCGCGAACACACACCCAGGCGCGACAAGACCCGCGCGAGACCGTGTCGTGCGGTGGCGCCTTTCGCCGGCCAAGGTTGAATTTCACTTCCGCGCATATAACCATGCATCCAGGATTGCCGTTGAACGCCCCCGGATCAAGTCCGGGGCAGGCGCGATGCCCAGCAGGGCGAGCCACATGGATTGTGCAACCAGCCGAGCGTACACGTCCGTACGCGAGCACGACGAGCACCGCCCACGGTCAAGCTGCCTGACGCAGCAGTTTGTTCAGCGCGGCCAAAGAAAAAGCCCGGCTTGCGCCGGGCTTTTTCGTGTCACATCGGAATCGCCGGCAATGGATCGCCGATTCTTCCGCGAACGGCTTACATGCTGCCGTTGCTGGGCTGCTGAACCTTGAACTCGACACGACGGTTGCGCTGCCGGCCAGCCGCGGTCTTGTTGGTATCGACCGGATCGGTTTCGCCGAAGCCCTTCACCGCAGTGATGCGGCTCGCATCGATGCCGTGCGACGTCAGGTACGAATCGACGATGTTGGCACGACGCTCGGACAGGCCCTGGTTGTACTTGTCGGTGCCCTTCGAGTCGGTGTAGCCGTCGATCTCGATCGTGACCTGCGGATAACGGTTCAAGGTATCGACCGCCTGATTCAGGATCGCGAGCGAATCGGACGCCGGCGGCTTCAGCGTCGGGCCGATGTTGTGCTCGCTCTTCTTCGGACGGTCAAACTTGAAGTTCACGCCACGCAAGTCGATGACCACGTTCTGCGGCGGCGGCGGCGGCGGGGCTGCCGGCGGTGGCGGCGGGGCTGCCGGCGGCGGCGGTGGCGCGGCGTGACCCATGTTGATCACGAGGCCAACGGACGCCATCGAGTCCAGCCACTGCTTCGGACCGTAGGTATGCGGCAAGCCGGGACCGGCGAAACCAGCCGCCTGCGCCGACGTGGTGTCGCGGAGGTAACGTGCCGCGAGCTCGCCGCGCAGGGCGACGCGATCGTTGACGTTGTACAGGACGCCGACGCCAACCGTTGCGCCCGGACCCCAGCCGCTTTGACCCGAGACCGCGGCGTGACGCCACATGCCGGCACCGGCCATGATGTACGGACGCCACTGCGACGCTGGATCCATGAAGTAGTAGCGGGCCGCGACATCAAGGCCGAGGGTCTCCCACTGCTTGCCGGCGCGGATCGAAGAATCCTTGTAATCCGCATTGTCGCCGGTGGCTTCAATATCCAGGGTGAAGTGCGGGTTCACCCAGAAACCAACGCCGAGACCGCCCATGGGATCAGATTGGACCTGGCGAGCGCTGTCGCCGAACACCACGCCGATGCGCGGCACGATGTACCAGTTGCTGTAGTTGGGGTTGGTGAAACTACCCGTAGTTTCCGTCGCTGCACCCGTGTCCTGTGCGTGCGCGACCGACATCACGCCTACAGTACCCAAGGCCAGCGCGATGACCGCGAACAAGCCGTTACGTTTCATCGGAGAGTCTCCTCGTTGTTGATTCTTCAGGCTTCAACCATTTTGGATGAAACCGTGTTCCATTTCCCAAACCGCAAAACTACTGCGCGGATTTTAAGGCCATCCTTCCCAGCCCATTCCGCTACGGCTGCGCCAGTTTAGCAAAAAACAAACAATTTCGCTTCCACCCTGCCAACCCGTTCATCTGGAACTCAGGAGGTCGCAAACAAATCCAGAAATGCCGGGACCAACATATCCAACATCCTGTCGCTCTGTTCGCAAATATTAATAATTTCAACAACCTGCGTATGCGGAAGGTATCCCGTCAAGGCGTTGCGGAACTTGTCCAGCAAGATGGGGATGCCTTCGGCGCGGCGTCGACGGTGGCCGATCGGAAAATCGATTGACACCTTCCCGGTTCTTGACCCGTCCTTGAAAAACACCTGCACGGAGTTTCCGATATAACGCTTGCCCGGATCAAAATAATCTTTCGTGAATTGCGGATTTTCCTTCACCGCCATTTTCGCGCGCAGCGTGTCGATGCGCGGATCAGCCGCGACAGCGTCGGTGTAGTCGTCCGCGGTCAGTCGGCCGAAGATCAGCGGCACCGCCACCATGTACTGGATGCAATGGTCGCGGTCGGCATAGTTGGCGAGCGGCCCGGTCTTGTCGATGATGCGCGCACCGGCTTCCTGGGTTTCGATTTCGATGCGATCGATGCTCTCGATGCGATCCTTCACCTCCGGATGCAGCTTCATCGCACACTCGACGGCCGTCTGGGCGTGGAACTCCGCCGGGAAGCTGATCTTGAAGAGGACATTTTCCATCACGTAGCTGCCGAACGGGCGCTCGAATTCGAAAGGCTTGCCGCCGAAGGCGACATCGTAGAAACCCCAGGTCTTCGCGCTGAGGGCCGATGGATAACCGGGTTCGTCGGTGGTGATCGCATTGAGCGCATGGATCACCGCGCGGCGACAGGCGTCGCCCGCGGCCCAGCTCTTGCGCGGGCCGGTGTTGGGGGCGTGCCGGTAAGTGCGCAGCGAACCGTTGTCGATCCAGCTGTTCGATACCGCGGTAATCACCTGCTCGCGGGTGCCGCCCAGCATCGCGGTCGCGACGGCCGTCGAGGCCAACCGAACCAGGATCACGTGGTCCATACCGGCGCGATTGAAGCTGTTCTTGAGGGCGTAGCAGCCCTGGATTTCATGGGCCTTGATTGCCCAATGCAACACATCGCGCAGCGTCAGCGGCTTGCCGCCATTGCGCACATTCGACCGTGAAAGCCAGTCGGCCACCGCCAGCACGGTGCCAAGATTGTCGGACGGGTGCCCCCACTCGGCCGCGAGCCAGGTATCGTTGAAATCCAGCCAGCGGATCTGGGTGCCGATGCAGAATGCGGCCTGTGCGGGATCGAGCTCCAGCGCCGTGCCGGGCACCCGCGCGCCGCCCGCCAGCGTCGCACCCGGCACGATCGGCGCCAAGTGCTTCACGCATTGCGGAAATTTCATCGCCAGCATCGCGCAACCCAGCGCGTCCATCAGCATGTAGCGCGCGGTATCCCAAGCCTCCTGAGATTCGATGCGGTAATCGAGCACGTAGTTGGCCACGTCGACCAGTGGCTGGTCGGGAGCGGGACGGGCGGCAGAACGGATATCGGCTTGACTCACGGAACTTTCCTGTCTGGCGAAGGCAGCCCACTATTTTGCCAGACGAGGGACCCGCTAACGCTACGGCGCGGCCACGTGGCATAGCGTTAGCGGGCCCCCGGTGTCTTGACGATCACCGCGACGCGCGGTAACAATCGGTTCGCTGTCCCCGAAAGGGAGTAGCACCGGACCCAAGCGTGATTCGGGTTCGCGTGGCGGTCGTCAACACGGACCCTCATGGTTCCGGTCGCCACGGCGGTTCCCACCGCGCGCGAGACTTTCGACATCCCGTGCCGCACCTGCGGCCACGGAAGTTCGATCGTTGCCGCCAGGAGAACCCATGCCCCTCATCGAAGCCGTGTTTCAGAACCCCCTCGACGCCGCGTTCTGGAGCGGTCTCGGTTCGATCATCCTGATCGATCTGGTGCTTGCCGGCGACAACGCGATCGTGATCGCGATGGCCGCGCGCAGCCTACCCCAACACCACCGTTTCCGCGTGATTTTCTGGGGCGTGGTCGGGGCGATCGCGGTACGCGTAGCGATGACCGCCGCGGTGCTCTGGCTACTGCAAATTCCCGGGCTGATGTTGGCGGGCGGGGTCATCCTGATACCGATCGCGTGGCGCCTGCTCAAGCACGAGGAACACAGCGGGCCGACGCTCAAGCGCAGGGTGACCGACTTCTGGACCGCCATGGGTACCATCGTCGTGGCCGATGCATTGATGGGCCTCGACAACGTCCTCGGCATCGCCGGCGCGTCGAACGGCCACCTCGGGCTCGTCGTACTCGGCCTGCTGGTCAGTGTGCCGCTGGTGGTATGGGGTTCGACCTTGCTGCTCAAGCTGATCGAGCGCTGGCCGGTGATTGTCTACATCGGCGCCGCCGCCATCGCATGGACCGCCGCGCGCATGATTACGCGCGACGGCCTGGTGGAAGGGTGGTTCGATGCACACGATTCCGCGCGCTACATCGTGGACGCGGTGCTGGTGATCGGCGTGACGGGCTTGGGCTGGTGGTTGCGGCGGCGCAACCGGTTGCGGCCGGAGTGAAGCCCGGACCACGGCGTCAGAACGACGAGCCCGGCTGATCCAGGAAGGCAAGCTCCTCGGGCGTCGAGGGTCGGCCAAGTACGCGATTGCGATGCGGATAACGGCCGAACCGGTCGATGATCGCCTTGTGCTTCAGTTCGAACTTGTAATTGTCTTCCAGCCCGGAATGCCGGAACAGGCGCTCGGCTTCGGCGTGGATCATGCGCGATTCCGAATGCATGAAAGGCATGTACAGGAATGCCAGGCGCGTTTCAGGAATGGCTTGATCGGCGCCTGCGCGGATGGCCTCCTGCGCCAGCACCAGCGCCATGCCATCGGTGGCGAATGCCCGCGCATCATCGCGAAACAGATTGCGTGAAAACTGGTCCAGCACGATGATCTCGGCCAGCCTGCCTTCGGGCGTATCGCGCCACGCCGCCAGTTCGCCCTGCGCCGCCGCCTGATGCGTTTCGCCGAAACGTGCGCGGATTTCGGCATCGAACGCCGCATCGTTCTTGAAGTGCCGTTCCGGTGTGGTCTCGTCGAACCAGAAATGCAGTACGTCTTGCGGGTTCACTCAAACTCCTCCCGAACCGGCACTGCTCACACCCAGCGCCTTGCCTGCTTCTCGCGAAATGCGTCGGCCACCAACTGGTTGTCGAAACCCGAAGGCGCCTCGCCGTTCGCCGCATAAAGATAAATCGCGACCTGGTAGATCGTCTGCAGCGTCGACTGAATCAATCCCAGCGCAACGAGATAAACAACCAGGATCGCGCCAACGACCAGCAGCGCGACCTTTCCGGCCTGGATCGCAATGAAGAACAGGATCATCGCCGGCACGATGCCGAACAGGCCGAAGATCAAGCCGAAACTCACGTTGCCAATGATCTGTTCGCCCCACGTGCGCTTCAGCATTTCCACCGATCGCTTGTACGACTCGATCGGGCCCGTGTTCTCGACCACCAGCACCGGCACCACGAGGAACGAGGTGACCGACCAGGCCATCCCGAGCAGGCCGACCACGATGCGACCAATGAACCCCACCTTTTCTTCCAGCAGTCGCAACAAGATGCCCACGGTACTGGTCAGAAGCGCCCAGCCCAGAATCTGCGGCAGCCGTTGCCGGGCGACGGCCAGGCCATAACCGAGCGTGGGCTGCTCGCCCTCGATCTGCTTCAGCACGCAGGCGATCAGCGCCGAGTTGAAGAAGATGATCACGAAATAATCGAGGAAATAGAACACGAACATCGCCGCGTACATCGGCAGCGTCATGTGCACCGGCCCGCTCGGCTTCGGATGACCGGCCAACGCAACGAACATCGGCACCGCGAACAAGACGATGATGATTGCAAGCGCAACGCCTGAAATCAGTGGAAACACGATCAGGCGCTTGTCCTGCATCAGCATCCGCCAGGACGCGCCCATCAATTGCCATGTGCGTGCGAATTTGCCCATGCGTGCGGTCCCCTATGCGTGCGTGACCCGAAAGGAATGATGCCCGAAACAATCGCGCGACAGCTTGCGGTTACCCGAGGTGTTGCTTCATCCAGTCCACCCAGCGCCGATACACATCGGTCTGCTGCACGATATCGCCGGGGAAATGGGTGTCCGCGGGATACGCCCAGAATTCCACCTTGACACCATTGTCGCGCAACGCGTGATACCACTCGTAACTGTTCACCAGCGGTACGTTCGGATCGCCCACATCACCCATGATCAGCGTCGGCGCCTTGACGTTGCGCGCGTACGTGATCGGCGATTGCTGGCGCCATATGTCCCGGCCCTCCGCGGTCCACGGCGTCGAGTCGAAGAAATACGTGTCGCCCATCTGGTAATACGCGATCGTGTAGTCCATCACCCAGTCGGTCAACGACGCACCCGCCACGGCGGCTTTCCAGGTGTCGTAATGACCAGTCAGCCATGTGGTCATGTAGCCGCCGTACGACCAGCCGGACACGCCGATGCGATCCTTGTCCACGATGCCGAGTTTCTCGACCGCGGCGAGACCCGCCATCACGTCCTTGCCGGGGCCTTCGCCGGTGTCGCGATAGATCGCGCGCTGGAAGGCGTCGCCGAGATTGGTGCTGCCGCGATAATTCGGCTGGAACACCAGGAACCCGGCCGCTGCCAACAACTGCGGCAGCGGCGCGAACCGCACGCTGGACGCGCTCTCCGGGCCACCGTGAATCGCCAGCACCAGGGGATAGGTCTTGCCCTTCCGGAACCCCACCGGGTAAGTCAACACGCCGTCCGCGTCCATGCCATCTTCACTCTTCCACTGCACCGATTCGGTACGGCCGAGGTCGAGTTTGTCCACGAACGCGTTGACGTCGGTCAGGCGACGCGGTTTCGCGTGTGCCGAAGCCATCGCGTACAACTCACCCGGATGCGTGGTGGTACTGCCGATGAAGGCAATCTCGCCACCCTTCGACACACTCAATTCATTGCCGGGCTCGATATCGCCAAGATCGAGCACGCGGGCGACTCCCTCCAGTGGCTGTTCCCACAGTGCCGAACGCGTGCCGAACTCGCCCTGCAGCAGCAGCGCCTTGCCACCGGGCAGCCACGCGTACGCGTTGAAATTGCGCGCCAGTGCGGCGGTCGCATCGTGCGCCTTGCCGTGGCCACCGACATACACGGCGTTGCCGTTGTTCTGGTCGCCATTGCGCACGCGCAGGAACGCGAACGTATCGCTATCGGACGCATAGGCAAGATCGTTTGCGCCCTGATCGCCGACCAGCGTAACGGGTTGGCCCTTTCGATCCGCCGCAACTTCCGCGATGACGGAACGGAACGACGGTCCCCAGTACGGACTCGGGAATTTCGTGAACACGATGGCCTTGCCGTCGCGGCTCCACACCAGTGGCGTCGCACCTTCCTGGTCGGTTTGCAGCGAGTAATCGCCCTGGGTCAACCGCGTCGCAGTGCCGCCGGTCGCCGCCACCACCCACAAGTGCCAGGGCGCGACCGCGTTGCGCAGAAGAAAGTTGCCATCGGTGACCTGGAACGCCTTGTCGTGGGCCTTGATCGCCTTTTCGCTGATCGGCGGATCCTGCGTGATGTAGGCAATGCGATCGCCGGCGGGGCTCCAGGTGAATTCGACGACGCCCTCCTTCGTATCGGTGAGGCGCTCGGCGTCCCCGCCCGCGAGCGGCATCACGTAGATCTGGGGCTGTTTGGTCTTGTCGTCCTTCGCGAGAAACGCGAGACGCGTGCCATCGGGCGACCAGCGTGGCGAAGATACGTCTTCGCGGTCACGCGTCAGCGCACGCTTCGCTGCGCTTGCCACGTCCACGACGTCGATGCGGGTGTCCTGCTTGTCGGTCTTCCAGACCGGTGCACTCACAACAAGCGCGACGAATTTTCCATCCGGCGAAAGTTGCGGATCGGAAAGTTTCACGAGTTTCTGCAGGTCATCCAATTGGAACGGCACTGCTGCGTGCGTCACCAAGGGAACCGCAATCAACAAGGCCGCCATTGCAACCGGCCACCACGCCCGCAAACGCGTCATGCCACTTCCCCTTGCCACCCTTGCGCCACGCCGGGCGCGATGGTGCCAGCTTAGCGCGCACTTGCCGGCACCGCAGGGGGGCGGCATGCTCGCCGCAATGACCGACACACATTCATTCCCGCACCTGCTTGCGCCGCTGGATCTTGGTTTCTGCACGCTGCCCAACCGCGTGCTGATGGGTTCGATGCACACCGGCCTCGAAGATCATGCGCGCGATTTCGGCAAGCTCGCGGAATACTTCGCCGCGCGCGCACGGGGTGGTGTTGGCTTGATGGTGACAGGTGGTTTCTCGCCCAACATCACGGGTTGGCTGAAACCGTTTTCGAGCCGGTTGTCGTCGCGCTGGCAGGTGACGCCGCACCGCCGCATCACCGAAGCCGTGCACGCTGCAGGGAGCCGCATCTGCCTGCAGATCCTGCACGCGGGGCGCTACGGCTTTCATCCGTTTTCGGTGGCGCCGTCCGCGATCAAATCGCCGATCACGCCCTTCACGCCGCGCGCGCTTGCCGACGGTGGTGTCGAGCGCACCATCCGTGCCTTCGCGCGCTGCGCGAAGCTGGCGCGGGACGCCGGTTACGACGGCGTCGAGATCATGGGTTCGGAGGGCTACCTGATCAACCAGTTCCTCGCCGAGCGCAGCAACCAGCGCAGCGATCGCTGGGGCGGCTCGGCGGAAAACCGGACGAGGTTTCCGGTCGAGATCGTGCGCCGCACGCGCGCGGCGGTCGGGCGCGACTTCATCATCATCTATCGACTCTCGATGCTGGATCTCGTCGATCGCGCGCAGGCTTGGGATGAAATCGTCGCACTGGCGCAACGGGTGGAGTCGGCTGGCGCCACGCTGATCAACACCGGCATCGGCTGGCACGAGGCGCGTGTACCGACCATCGTCACCAGCGTGCCGCGCGCGGCGTTCACGTGGGTCACGCGACGGATGAAGGAAAGCATCGGCATTCCGCTGATCACGACCAACCGCATCAACCTGCCCGATGTGGCCGAAGACGTGCTGGCGCGCGGCGACGCCGACATGGTGTCGATGGCGCGCCCGTTCCTCGCCGACCCCGATTGGGTGGCGAAAGCACGTAGCGGACGCGCGGCGCTGATCAATCCGTGCATCGCCTGCAACCAGGCGTGCCTCGATCACGTGTTCGAGAACAAACGCGCATCGTGCCTGATGAATCCGCGCGCGTGTTTCGAAACCGAACTCGTCGATGCGCCGATCGCGCAGAAGAAGCGCTTCGCGGTAATCGGCGCCGGACCCGCCGGACTCGCGTGCGCGACCACTTTGGCGCAACGCGGGCACGCCGTGACGTTGTACGAAGAGGCGAACGAAATCGGCGGCCAGTTCAATCTCGCCAAGCGCATTCCCGGCAAGGAGGAATATGCCGAACCGATGCGTTATTGGGCCAACCTGCTCGCGGAACTCAGCGTCGCCGTGCATCTCGGCACGCGCGCTGACTCCGCCACCTTGAGGGGCGGCAACTTCGATGCCGTGATCGTCGCCACTGGTGTCACGCCGCGCGATCCGCACATCCCGGGACAGGATCATCCGATGGTGCTGGATTACCACGATGCCGTCATGGGCACTCGCCCCATCGGCAAGCGTGTCGCGATCATCGGTGCCGGCGGCATCGGTTTCGACGTCGCCGAATTCATGACGCAGGATGCACCCTCGCCCACCACCGACATCGCGCGCTGGACGCGCGAATGGGGCGTCGATACCACGCTGGAACATCGCGGTGGATTGGACACGCCCGAAGTCGAAGCGTCGCCGCGCGAAGTTTGGCTGCTGCAACGCAGCGCAGGCCGGCCGGGCAAACGCCTCAACAAGACCACCGGTTGGGTGCACCGCGCGGCATTGAAAGCCAAGGGTGTGAAGATGCTCGGCGGCGTCACCTACGAAAAGATCGACGACGCCGGCCTGCACATCAGCATCGACGGCAAGCCGCAAACACTCGGCGTGGACAACGTGATCATCTGCGCGGGGCAGGAATCCAATCGCACACTGGCCGACGAGCTGATCGCGCTCGGCGTTGTCGTCCATGTGATCGGCGGTGCCGACGTCGCCGCCGAACTCGACGCCAAGCGCGCGATACGCCAGGCGACACGGCTGGCTGCGATGTTGTAGGAGCGCGCCATGCGCGCGACCTCGGGAAGGTCTGATCAATCCGGTTTTCGTCATTCCCGCGAAGGCGGGAATCCAGTGCCTTTCGGCTATCGTGCTGATCCACAAAGGCGCTGGGTCCCGGATATCGCTACGCGATTCCGGGATGACGAGCAAAATCAGAGCATCCCTCGTTTCTCAATATGGGCCGGTCGCGCGCGCGGCGCGCTCCTGCGGAAGCGCGCTTGATTGTCCTCATGTTCGCCTCCATTTCTTCTTTCTTACGTTCTTGGTCTCAAGGAGATCCCCATGAAACTTTACAGTTTTGCCGGTTCCTGCGCGCTCGCCAGCCAGATCGCTTTCGAGTGGTCCGGCAAACCTTACACGCTGGAACTGATCAAGAAGGAGGATCTCGATTCGGCGAAGTTCAAGCAACTGAATCCAAGCCACCACGTGCCCATTCTCGAGGGCGATGGCTGGGTGCTCGACCAGAATGCCGCGATCCTTTCATACATCGCCGACATCGCCCCGGATGCCAAACTCGATGGCGACGGCACGCCGCTCGGTCGCGCGGAAGTCAATCGCTGGCTCGGCCTCGTCAACTCCGAAATCCACCCAGCCTACAAGCCGCTGTTCGGTGCGACGGCTTACCTCGACGACGAGGCAGCCATCGAAAAGACCAAGGACGACGCGCGCACGAAACTGCGGCGGATGTTCGAGCGCTGCAACGACCAGCTCGGCAAGCACGCATGGATTGCCGGCGACATGCGTTCGATCGCCGACACTTATTTGTTCGTGGTGCTGCGCTGGGCGCGCGGCGCGAAGGTCGATCTTTCCGGCCTGGAAAACCTCAAGAAGTTCGAGCAACACATGCGCGCAGACGCAGGCGTGCAGCGCGCGCTCAAAGCCCAGGGACTGGATCAGAAACCCTGATCGTTTCGTTGCACTTCAAGCAGAAGGCCGCGAAATTCGCGGCCTTTTTGCATTCTCGCCATTTCGGACACCACGCACCGACCGGCCTTCGCTTTTGACTCGTCATCCCGGCGCAGGCCGGGGTCCAGTGACTTTGGTTTTTGCAACTACGCCAATGGGGTGTGGCCCGGCCTGCACCGGGATAACGGCAGGGATCGTCAGCGTTTTTCAATCGGCACGTACGCCTGGTCCTCAGGCCCGGTGTAATTCGCGCTGGGCCGGATGATCTTGCCGTCCTGGCGTTGTTCGATTACGTGCGCCGACCACCCGGACGTGCGCGCGATCACGAACAGCGGCGTGAACATCGGCGTCGGCACGCCCAGCATGTGATAGACGCTGGCCGAGTACCAGTCGAGGTTCGGAAACATCTTCTTGATTTCGCCCATCACGCGCTCGATACGCTCGGACACCTCGAACAGACGCGGGTTACCGCCGTCGGTGCACAGCTTGCGCGAGATCTCCTTGATGATTTCGTTGCGCGGATCGGACACCGTATAGACAGGATGTCCGAAGCCGATGACGATTTCCTTGCGCGCGACACGCGCCCGGATGTCGGCGTCGGCCTCATCGGCAGTGCGATAGCGTGAGATGATTTCCATCGCCACTTCATTGGCACCGCCATGTTTCGGCCCGCGCAATGCGCCAATCGCGCCGGTGATCGCCGAATACATGTCCGAACCGGTGCCCGCGATCACGCGCGCGGCGAACGTGGATGCGTTGAACTCGTGCTCGGCGTACAGGACCAGTGATTTGTCGAGCGCGTTAGCATGCAGCTCGCTGGGCGCGTTGCCAAGCAACAGGTGCAGGAAGTGCGCAGCGACAGTCGCGTCATCGGTTTCGACATCGATGCGCCGCCCGTTGTGCGAATAGTGATACCAGTACAACAGCATCGAACCAAAACTCGCCATCAGCCGATCCGCGATGCCGCGCGCGCCGGTGACGTTGTGGTCGTGCGCTTCCGGCAGCACCGTGCCGAGCACCGAACACCCGGTGCGCATCACGTCCATCGGGTGCGTGGACGCCGGAAGCAATTCCAGTGCGGCCTTGACCGGCTGCGGCAGGCCGCGCAAGCGCTGCAGCTTGGCACGATACGCATTCAGTTCCGCCCAGGTCGGCAGGTGCTCATGCACCAGCAGGTGCGCGACTTCCTCGAACGTCGCCTTGGTGGCCAAATCCTTGATGTCGTAACCGCGGTAGTGCAGATCGTTGCCGCTACGGCCCACCGTGCACAGCGCGGTGTTACCGGCGGCGACGCCGGAAAGCGCGACGGATTTCTTGGCCTTGGGAAGAACTTGTGCGTTGTCGTTCATTGCATCCATCCTCTTCAATTGTTGAACACTTCGGCAGCCGGAAGCCGCGGACACTGACCAACCGGCTTCACCCGCAACTGCAGCGGCATCGATGGCGGACCGATCAGATTCTTGTTGCTGGATATCCAGCACTCACCGAGCGTCGAGCAGAAGCAGATATCGATGCTCATCCGGTTCAAGGCGGCATCCTTGAAGCGCTGCCACAGCGCCTTGTCGGAGAATCGGATGATCTGCAATTCCTCGCCCGGACTCAGCACCTCACGATTGATGGTCGCCTGAAAGAACGAATGCGGTGGCAGGCCCATGTTCGCCACGAGCTGGTTCCAGTCGCGCTGAGGCGTGCCATTTATCCGTACCTGCACGATTCGCACGATGGCGGGCCCCGTGCCCTTGTTGTTCACCACCAGCGACTGGGTCAGGTCGTTGTTCCCACTGATCAGGTAGGGCCACACCTGCGCCTGTACCTGCTTGTTCTGAATCTCGGCGGTGTAGCGCTGGACGTACGCGGTGTAACCGGCGACAAGCAGTGCGAGAAAGCCGACCAACGATGCAATGATCGCGGCCACGGCATCCCATTTCACCGCACGTCGTTCCGCCGGCGGTGCCTGTTTGTCGGGATCGGGCTGCGGGGAAGTCATTGTGGTCAGTCGTGGAACTGTTGCGACTCGGGCACGGCCGGGCATCGGTCAACGGGTTGGCGCGGCGCGGCACCGAAGCCTGTTCTCCAGCAGTCGCCCAACGTGGAGCAGTAGCAGGTGGTGACCCGAAAATCCGGACGCTGCTCAAGATGCATGAACTCGTCGTAGTCCCGGCGTTGCGCGAAGCGGATCCAGTGGATCGTCTCGCCCGGCGACACGACGTTCCCGTTCAGAAAGCTCTGGTGATAGGCGGCGGAGCGGATACCGAGCGTGTCCAGGACCATCTTCCAGTCGCGCTGTGGCTGGCCGCCTATGGTCACTTCGACGCTTTTCACGATCGCAGGACCGACACCCTTGTTCATCCAGACCAATTCCGTGTTGTTGCCACTATTGCCACCGATCAGGTAGGGCCAAACTTGCGCGCTCACCTGCTGCCGCTGGATGTAGGCGGTATACCCCGCAACGATTAAGGCAAGCAGGCCGACCAGCGATGCGATGATCGCGGCGAATGCGTCCCAGCGGACGCCATGTTTCGCATTCGAGTTTTGCCGGTCACTCTGGGAAAACGACGAGTCGGACATGCGCAATCAGCCTTTCTTCCCGCCTGCAAACAGCTCGTCGAGCTTGTCCTCATAGGCGTGATAACCGAGGAAGTCATAGAGTTCTTCGCGCGTCTGCATCTGAGGCACGTACGCCTTTTGCGTGCCGTCGCGCCGCACGGTTTCGTAGAAACCGAGTGCGGCCTTGTTCATCGCGCGATACGCGCCGCAGCAATACAGCGCGATGTCCACGTCCGCAGAACGCAATTCGTCGACGGCAAAAAGCGGCGTCGAACCGAATTCGGTGAGGTTGGCGAGGATCGGCACCTTCACCGCTGCCTTGAACTTGCGGTAATCGTCCAGCGATTTCATCGCCTCGGGGAAGATCATGTCGGCGCCGGCTTCGACGTAAGCCACGGCGCGCTCGATCGCGCTGTCGATGCCTTCGACCGCGGCCGCATCGGTGCGCGCCATCAGCACGAAGTCCTTGTCCGTTTTCGCATCGACCGCAGCTTTCACGCGATCGACCATTTCCTCTTTCGGCACCACTTCCTTGCCGGGACGATGGCCGCAACGCTTCTGCCCGACCTGGTCTTCCATGTGCACGGCGGCAACGCCGACGCGCTCGAACGCGCGAATCGTGCGCGCGATGTTGAAGGCGCCGCCCCAGCCGGTGTCGATGTCGACCAGCAGCGGCAGTTGCGTCGCATCGACGATGCGGCGCGCATCGGTGAGCACGTCTTCCATCGTCGAGATGCCGAGATCGGGCATGCCCAGCGAATTGGCCGCGACGCCGCCGCCGGAGAGATACAGCGCCTTGTAGCCGACGCGCTTCGCCATCAGGCCGGCGTAAGCGGTAATCGCACCGACGATTTGCAGCGGCGACTCGGCGGCGAGCGCGGCGCGAAAACGTGCTCCACTGGAAGCAGGGGCGCCCGCGGAATGGGATTCGCTCATGCGGCCTCCGGCAAAGCCGTCATTTTAACCCATCCGCAATTCCCGAACCCGTGGCGGGCGGTTCACGGCAACGCCTTCGCGTCGGTGGTGTTCGGCAGGCCGACCTTCTTGGCGAATGCGGCGAAGCGCGGATCGCTCTTGTACGGCAGGATGAACGGATCAGTGAGCAGCCTGCCGACGCCCGCATCGCGGGTGT
>Ga0207707_10002888_pt1 | contig 15334 bp, 13 predicted proteins | sample KBSC83BmetaG_FD_184336 | JGI IMG/M metagenome (GOLD analysis project Ga0207707, IMG submission 184336) | Corn rhizosphere microbial communities from Kellogg Biological Station, Michigan, USA - KBS C8-3B metaG (SPAdes) (version 2) | ecosystem: Host-associated > Plants > Roots > Rhizosphere ...
GCATGAAAACATTCGGCAGCCAAGACTCCAAGAAAGCGCCTTCGATCTGAACGATGTCCCAGTCGAGGATTTGGAGCGGCGCCAGCTTGGAAAGGCCATCATAGGCAAAGTAGATAACCGCGGTGGCGTCGTGCTCGGTGCCGGTTTTTGATGCCGTGTCGATGACAGCGAAAACGTAGTCGCAGCGGATGGGCCAGAGAGCAGGTTGGCCATCGATCAGCAGCTTTTCTCTCGAGAAGAACGCCACGCCAGACCAGTCGACAAATTGGGCAAGATATTCCTGCGCATAGACGAGCGGGTCGTTGCTCTCTTTCAGTTCGGCCTGATAGCGCTCCCGCCGGGCTTGCCAAGCGGCTTCGCTCTCGCCGCGCAGCCGTTTCGGCAGCAGCGGGTTGTCGAGGGTCGTGGCGTGGTACTCGTGAAACCCGTAGTGCAAGTCGGTGCAGATCCGATAGAAGAAGTTGTCGGGATTCTTGCCTGCGGAATTCGAGCAGACCAGCGCCTTGCCGGCGTAGTCATAAAGGGTCGGTTTGATTGACCGTTCCCAGATATCCATCATCGAACTGGCCGTGCCGCCGCCGCTATTCTTCGCGAAGGCGGCCTCGTCGATCACAATGCGGCGATACCCGCGGCTGCGGCCCGCCATGGGATTTTCCAGGGACCAAAAATCCAGAGAACCGCCGGTTTGGAGCTTGATATTTCCTGCGCCTCGCGAACGGGTCAGCAGTAGGGGTGCGAGAGACCGGCTTAGGTCCAAAAAGACTTCCGACGTCTGCATATGCTGCGGCGCAAACCAGGCGCAAGGCTCGCCTTGTATGAGACCCTGGCTGATCCACGCCTTGGCGAGTTCCGTCTTCCCGAACCGCCGGCCACAACGAAGCGCCATGAATCGGTGACCCATCAAGGCGCGGTAAGCCTTGGCCTGACCTTCGTGCAAGCGGCCAATAGAAAGCACCTGTGCGTGCGAGCTATGGCGTGTCGTCATCGACCGTCTTGCCGGAATCCGATCCATATCCAAGCGCGCGATTCTTATCCTCCGCGGTCTGTCCTGGATGGTCCGGTAGCCAATCCTGGATCAGGAGGGTATGCGAGCCTGAGCCCGCTTCGCGCAACGCATCGGCGCGTTTTTTAAGTAGGGTGTCCGCAGCGGACACATCTCCCTTGGTCGCCCGCTGCATCAGCATTTTGAGCGCCACTTCGCGCCGGCTTGCGGTCCGTGCCCGACCGTTTTCGAGATACTTCACTGGCTCATTCAATACGGCGTGAACGATCTCACCTAGCGAAGAACGATCGCGTTTGGGACGTCCTTTGGGATTTCCCGACGTACCGGGCTTGAATCTCGTCGCTTTGGGCGGCCTGCCGTAGCCGACTTCGTATTCATCCATCGCTGGGCTCCGGTGTGGCCAGTCGTTGCGAATAGGGATCGTCGGCGAATAAGATGTGTTGCGACGGCCGGATCTCCTGTCGCGCAAGTTGTTCGTATTTCAGGAGGACGCGACTCGCGCGGGCGTTGCCTGCCACTTCTTCCTGAATTAATTGGCGAGTGATGGCTTCGAGGGCGGTTATATATTGATCACCGCTACCGCCGCTTACCCGCACCTTGCACATGAGCAGGCCATCGATAATCGCCAGCGTCGATGCGCGGGCGTGAGCATGCTTTCCACGCTTCTTTTTCCGCGCGTGAATTTTGGGCCTGCGGCTGGTGTCGCTCACTCATCTTCCTTTTCAGGCGTATTCCGCGCGATGGCGACTTCGGTGAACGTTCCGCCGCCGGCATGCTGCGCGAGTTGCTGCGTCATGGCCTGCCACCGTGCGATCGTCAGATCGACGTAAAGCGGATCCAGTTCGATTCCATAACCGCGCCTGCCGGTCCGTTCTGCCGCAAGGATCGTCGTGCCGCTTCCGCAAAAAGGGTCCAGCACGATGTCGTTATGGCGCGTGACGTCCAGGATCGCGTCCGCCACCATAGCGATGGGCTTGACGGTCGGATGCAGGTCGATCGCTCGCTCATGTCCGCTGCGCGCGAAGCTATTCATGCCCGGATAGTGCCAGACGTTCGTGCGATTGCGACCGAAGCGTCCGAGTTGGACGTTGTTGCGGTGCTGCGCTCCCTTTGCACGGAACACCAAGACCAGTTCGTGGGCTGAGCGATAGAGCGATCCCATACCGCCATTGGCTTTAGCCCAGACGCAAAGGTTGATCATTTCGAAGCCGGCTTCTTCCACGGCGCCCATCGCTTGGGCGACGTGGCGCCAGTCCATGCACATGAAGCAGACGGCGGGCGGGTGCGTGTAGGATCGCACCGCTTGCGCGACGGACCGCAGGAATTCCGCGAATTGCGGATTGTTCATCTCTCCGGACGCCATCGCGAATTCACGGTGGGCGGTACGTCCCTTGCCGACGGCGTGACCGTTGATCCGCACGTTGTATGGCGGGTCCGTGAAAACAGCGGCGGCCCGTTCGGCTTCGAGCAGGAGTTCATAGGATTGCTTTTCCAGGGCGTTCCCGCAGAGCAACCGGTGCTGGCCCAGATGCCAGACGTCGCCAAGTTGCGACACGGCGGTCCCTTCCGGGGATTCGAATTCGTCGTGGGGGCTGGCGCGTTCCGGCGGATCGAGCGATTGAATCCGAAAGTCGATCTCTGGCGTTTCGAACCCGGTGGCTTCGATTTCGAAATCGACGACGATGTCCTGTAGTTCCTTAAGGCGTAACGCCAGCTGCGCGTCGTCCCACGACGAGCGGTCGGTAAGCTTGTTGTCGGCGAGCATATAGGCCTTGGCCTGGGTCTCGTTCAGGTGCTCCAGGCGGATAACCGGAACCTGCTCCATCTTCAGAAGCTTCGCGGCTTCGAAGCGGCCGTGACCGGCTTTGATCGTCCCGGCCCGGTCCACCAAGATCGGCGCGTTGAATCCGAACGTCTCTATACTGCGTGCGATCGCCCGAACCTGTTCGCGGGGATGCGCGCGGGGGTTATGCGGGTCCGGAACGATCGCGCCGACCGGCACGCGCTCGATTACCGAGCAGCCGCGCAGGACGGGCGCCTGCAGATCCACCAGTGCCTTGTTCGATTTCGACATCCTTGCCCTTCCGCGCGTTCAGCGGTTGGTCACGGGATGCCTGAAAGGCGCTGCCCTGTCGTCGGCAGTAAATAGGGGGGCTAAATCGCGATATTATTTGCCATCGTCGCGCGGATGATCCACGGCCAGCAAGTTGGCTTGTTGGGCGGCTTCACGCAGATGGCGCCGGATTTCGGCACGATCCTGTATGGCGGGCGTCTTGTCAGCTTTTGCGAGATGAGGGCGCCAAGCTCCCGCAGGATCGTTTCCCCAGCTGTTTCTTTTGCCGCCGGCCAACTTCCAGTACAGGTCGGCAGCTTCTTCGGCTTCTTTATTGCGAGGTGCCGGGTACTTTCCTCGGAAGAATTTCCAAACCTCGGCTATGAAAATCGCGCAATAAGTCTGCGCGGAAATCGCGCCGCTGGGCCGTGCGCGCCCACGTCCTGCCTTCGCTTTACCTTTGCTATCGACGAGGTCTGGCATTTTCGATGCGCGATCGGCCCGGGCCTGCACGTCGTCAACGGCTGTTCGAAGCATAGTTGAATGAGCGAGCGACACAGCGTCACCGGCATACAGGAATTCGTACACCGAGGGCTCATCAAGCGCGCGCCGCAAAAGCGCTGCGGCGTCCCGGACCTCGGTTAGGGTTTCCACCATCTTGGCGCGCGTAGGTTGCCGCTGTTCGACCGCATGGCCCAAGAAGATCGTGGAAGACCATCGCTGAAGGTGCTCCGCGAGCCAGGCCGGCGGGTTTGCGGTGATCAGTTCAGCTACAGGCCTAAACGGGTCGATCAAGTTGTTGGCGGGCAAAAAAACCGGGTTCGGCTTCGAGACTTTGCTGGAAGAAGATGTGCCCGCTTTCTTTCGCCCCATTTTTTGGCTGCCGCTTATCTGATGCTGATTGGCGGAGATTACAGCAATCGCCGTCTCGCGGCACCAAGATGCGATGCGGCTTGGGCAGCGTCGTCTGGGACAGGGGATGGAGGCCGGTATCGGATATCGGAAGGACGCGCCGTCCGAAAGCCTTCCGGCTAGATTTCAGGCCTTCCGCCGGCCCGCTCTTTTCTCCGCGCGCCGAAGAAATTCCGAGGGCTCGACTTCCAGTACCTCGGCCAACTTCCCCAGAATCTTCAAGCTTGCGTAGAACGCGCCCTTTTCGAGTTGGCTCAGATAGCTGCGGCTGATGCCGGCGTCATAGGCCAAGGTGTCTTGCGACACGCCCCGTTCGTGGCGGATTTTCCGCAGATTTGCGGCGAAGACGCCTCGCAAGTCCATGGGACCAGCGAACAGTCAAGCGCTATATATTGCACCTCGATATATTGAACAAAATGCCAAATCGAGCTTTGCTTGGCCGGCAAAGGGAAAAAGGGGAATTCTTGGCAACCGGTCATGACATGCAGCTGACGCGGCAGATTGGAGAGCACCTCGTTGCTGCCGAATTGGGTCGTAGGAAAATTGTAGCCACACCTTTTGCCGGCAACGTTCCGGTATTTGATCTCTTGGCAGCGAATGATCGAGGGGTGGCCATTCCGATTCAGGTGAAGACGATCCGCAGGCACTCCTGGCAATTCCAGATCCAGCAGTTTCTTGATGTGCAGATGCGTGGAAAAAGGCAGCACGTTATAGGCCGGAAGCGGCTAACCCATCCGAACCTAATCTGCATCTTCGTGCGGCTGCGTAATGATTCAAATCCCGAAGATGAGTTTTACATCTTCACCCTTCGAAATCTGCAAACGCATTTCCACACGACGTATAAGAGCCGCGTGCGCCCGCGAAATCCAAACTCGTTCCATTGCGCTATTCGCCCTCATGATCTTGAGGTACATAAGAATAATTGGAGTCTTATCGAGAAAAGGATGAAATCTCGGTAGCAGTTTGCGGACTAACTTCGATAATTATCAATTATCGACGCAGGTAATCGTATCAAAGTAACGCTCGTTTCCTGTTTAGAAAGCTCTCGATTTCCTTTACCTGAATTACGCGTCGTTTACCGATCTTGCTGCTAGGAAGATCGCCGCTCGCCAATTGTTCGTAGAGCAAGGTCTTTCCAATACCCAAAAGTTTTGCCGCCTCTGCTGGCGATAAGGCGGCCTCAGCGCGAATCTCAATTTTTGCCTTTGATTTTTCCATCGCTCGCCTCATGTCAGCCTGTCGCGATAACGCTTAGGTTGTCACGCTACAAGCATTCTTTTGTTGGTATTTTTGTTGGTATGAACTCGAGGCGGTAAGTCCGCACCCTCGACTTTTCAATGCATTAGCGTCCGAATGTGAGTCCTATCTAGCCCACCAACCTTCATTTTGCATACGTCCGCGCAGACATGATTCTCGCGCCGGTCGAATCCGCTTTTTTGAGAAGCGGAATTGAATGTCGAATTTTTTCGAATCCGTTTCGCGCGAAACCCAAATGTTGTGGGTGCGGGAAAAACGTAGTGCTGGTAGTGGAATTGCGAGTCATAGGGGAGGGGGTTATTCCCCCGTCGTTTTGTCCCTCGACGCCACGCGGTTCCTTTGTTCGCTTATGAGGGCGCGACCTTGAACGTGGCGGATTGGGGGGACTGTCCTCCGGGTCGGCGTCCTCGACCCGCTCAAGCGCGATCTCGGCTTCCCCAGAAGAGTCCGTCCATGCCGCCACGCCCGGTCAGGGCGAGGGCGGAGCTAGAGTTTGTGCATGGGTGTTTTCCTCAAGAAAGATGCTTCACACAGAGACGCAGAGCCGCAGAGAAGAAGAGGTTCAAGCGGAGCCGCGAAGAAGAGAAGAACGCACGCAAAGACGCAGCGAGAGCGGAGCGGTGTCCAATTTCGCGGGGCGACACGGTATTTCGCCGTGATCGTGATGACCGCAGATCTCTCGACCTCAGCCTGTGTCGCCGGACCCGTCACGGACGATTGTCGATAAAGCGGGAATCATCGGTGGAGAAGAAGACTTCGCCGACCGATTTGATTTCGGGCAGAATATAAACGACGCCATCCGTGCTCGTGAATGTGGGATAGACAACGCTGTCGTAAAAACGCGCCGGAACGTTGATGCAGCCGAATGTGATCCTTTTGTCGCGCGGCGATGCGGTCGCCAGTCGCTGCAGCCGCCCTTCGTTGGTGTTGACGGCCGGGACTCGATGCAGGGCCAAGGCGGTATTGTAGTCCACCCACAGAACGCTCTGCTTATCCAGAGAAGGACCCAGCGCCGCCACGAAGCGTCCCGCCGGCGTCGTGCGGTCCTCAGGGCGAATATCCGACAATTTCCGGTCTCCAATTCCGGGAGACGAGTCGTCTCCCTTGGCCAATCCGAGCAACGCGGCGGTCGCGCCAAGGATTTTTGCATGATTGTCGAAGATAAAGACTTCGGCTCTTTTTTTGTCGATGATTACAAACGGCAAGCCATGATTGTCGTTCGTCTCGATCACCCAATCTACTATCTGCTGCACATCGCTGGACGCCGGCTCTCCCAGGAACGACATCCGGTCCGGAAGTCGTGCGGCTGGGACCTGTCTTTCGGCCGGAGCGGTTGTCGCCGGTGATTCCGAGGCCGCGCTGGAGACCGCAGGATCAGTCACAAGCAGGACAAGACAAAGTCCCGCCACGGTGCTCGCCAGCGTCCTGCGCGCAGGGCGCGAAAATCTCGAAATCCGAAGTGGGCTAATGACAGTCCCACGCGACGTCGCACAATCGAGCATGACGCTTCCACCTTGTCGTTTAAGCGGCGAAAGCTTGGGTTCGGGGGAACTTTCAATTTGAAAGCTCAACTCAATAAGAAATGAGCCCGCTGCTGTCACACGCCAGGATGCGGGGTTCACTGGCGAATTCCGGCTGCCATACCGCAGCCGCACTCACGCAACATCCATACCGGCAATCGCAAAGGTTTTCAGGACTTTGAGTCTCGGTGCGGGACGTTCTGCGCTGTCCGTAGATAGCTCGCGCGGCCCATTTGGGATGGAGGGTCTTTGGGCGCGTCGAGAAGGCCGTCACCGTGAAAATGCAGGGCCTGCCAGCCTAGAAGTGTGCAATTTTGAGCAGTTTTCGTTTTCGCAAGGGCTAGTTTTGGGTTTCGCGTTTTACGCGTGTCACAGCTTGTGTCTGAGCGGCGAGGGGGCTGGCGATATGGATATCAAATATTCTGCTGTGACGCAGGTTTTGGGGGTTTGCCGCCCGAAAAGACCTGCCGCCGCATTCATCTCGAAGCTGGCACTTTTTGCGATCGCCCTGTTCGGGTTGAGCCCAAACGCTTTTGCACAGGCTGTCGGCGCCGGCGGGCAAATTCAGCAAATTCCGCAGGCTCCCACTCTGCAAAGGACGGTCCCGGAATTGCCAATCCGGCGGAATGAAAATATTGCCCAACCCGAACCCGCCGGACCCAAGTTTGCGGTCAGAACGCTGCACATCACGGGAGAGACACGCTTTTCCGAAAGCGAGCTGATCGCGGCCACCGGATTCGCGCCGGGCGCCGAATTGAATCTCGGCGATTTGCGCAATTTGGCTTCGAAGATCACAGATCTCTACAATCGGAACGGATATTTCGTCGCGCAGGCCTATCTGCCTCCGCAGGATATCAAGGACGGGAACGTCACGATCGCGGTGATCGAAGGCCGCTATGGCAAGATCAGCCTGAACAACAAAACGAATGTCTCGGATCGCGTCATCAATGACGTTCTCGACGGCCTGGATAGTGGAGATCCGGTCGTGGCCCCTCCGCTTGAACGGCGCCTGTTGATCCTCTCGGACATACCGGGGATAGAGGTGAATTCGACATTGTCTCCGGGAGACGTGGTTGGAACGTCCGACCTGCTGGTCGATGTGACGCCCGGGGCGCGGGTGGACGGCAGCGTGGAGGCCGACAATGCCGGCAATCCCTATACCGGCGTTTATCGCGTCGGCGGGACCGTCAACTTCAACGAACCTTTGGGAATCGGAGACGTTCTCAGCGCCCGCGTCCTTGCTTCCACGAATGGCGGGATGGATTACGGCCGCCTGTCTTATCAGGGCCAGGTGGAGGACGGGACGATCGGCGTTGCCGTTACAGGATTTCGATACAAGCTGGGGCGCCAGTTCGCCGTGCTTGATGCCACCGGCACGGAATGGATCGTCAGCGCGTTCGGAAGTTATCCGGTCATTCGATCCTACGACAACAATCTCTATGCGCTACTCGATGTGGATGACAGGAATTTCCAGGACAAAATCGGCGCCGCGTCCAGCATCGTTGACAAGCGGGCGTGGGTGGCCAGTCCCGGGATCAGTGGCGACCACAGAGACATGTTTGGCGGCGGCGGGTGGGATTCCTACTCCCTTGTCGCGAGTTTCGGCACGCTGTATATTCAAACGCCCTTCGCGCGGGCTATCGACAGGGCAACCGCACGGACCAATGGGTCTTACGCCAAGCTCTATGCCAGCGCCTCGCGTCTGCAACATCTGGTCGGTCCGCTTTCTCTCTATGGCTTGGTGAGAGGGCAGATCGCTTCGAAGAACCTCGACATCTCCGAGAAGATGGAATTGGGCGGCGCCTATGGTGTTCGCGCCTATCCGGAAGGCGAGGTTTATGGCGACGAGGGATATATAGCGACGCTGGAAGCAAGGCTGTTGCTGCCGCGTTGGTTTGAGGAGTTGCCGGGAGATCTGCAGCTGATCGGCTTTGTCGATACCGGGTGGGTGCGATTCAACAAATCTCCCTGGTTCACCGGATCGAACAGCACCACACGCAGCGGTGCAGGTGTTGGGCTGAATTGGTTCGCCACCAACAACTTCGAAGTATCGGCCTCCTATGCCTGGGAAATTGGCGGCAGGCCGGCGACATCCGCGCCGGACCGGTTCGGCGGCTTCTGGGTATCGGTCGTGAAACATTTTTAGTGGTGGCGCGTTACTAGCGTAAGCACCGCCATCCCTCTTGGAGGCCCTGCGTCTTCGGACTTAAGGAGCCTTCATCATGGGAATGAACTTCCGCGCCGCGATATTTTCGCACTTGTACCGTTCTGGCACACACAACACCGCAAATCAAAACCACCGAAAGCAAACGTGGTTGCATTCGACAGCCTTGGCCCGATGCGCCCGCGCGGCACTCTGGGGCGCTGCCGGCATCATGCTGCTGGACATGGGGTCGACCGCCTATGCTCTGCCCGTGACCGGAACGGTCGCGGCAGGCAGCGCGAATATTTCGAGCACCAAGACCACGCTGGCGGTCACCCAGTCGAGTCAGAATGCGGTGATCGACTGGCACAGCTTCAGCATCGCGCAAGGCGAGTCCGTGAATTTCATCCAGCCGAACAGCAATTCGGTCGCGCTCAACCGCGTGTTGGGTCCCAATCCTTCCAACATATTGGGAAGCCTAACGGCGAACGGTAAGATATTCCTCGTGAATCCCAACGGTATCCTGTTCGCCAAAGGCGCCCAGGTGAATGTGGGAGGGTTGGTCGCGTCCACGCTCGGCATCAGCAATGCCGACTTCATGGCGGGCCATTACGATTTCACCGGATCGAGCAAGAACCCCATTCTCAATCAGGGCTCCATTCAGGCCGACAATGGTTATGTCGGCCTGCTTGGCGCCCATGTCGACAATGAAGGCGTTATCAGCGCCAAATTGGGCACGGTCGCGCTGGCGGCCGGAAGCGCGGTGACGCTGGACGTCGCTGGAGACGGCCTGCTCAACGTCACGGTCGACAAAGGCGCGGTGAGTGCGCTCGCGCAAAACGGCGGGTTGATCCAGGCCGATGGCGGACAGGTGATCATGGCCGCTGGCGCCGCGACCGAATTGCTCAAAAGCGCTGTGAACAACACAGGCGTCATCGAGGCGCAAACGATCGATACGCATGGCGGCACAATCAAATTGCTGGGCGGCATGCAAAACGGTGTCGTGAAAGTATCCGGCACGCTGGACGCCAGCGCGCCCAATGGCGGCAACGGCGGGGCCATTGAGACATCCGCGGCACAAGTAAAAATCGCAAACATTTCAAAGATCACGACCGCCGCGTCTTCCGGGCTGACCGGCACCTGGCACATCGATCCTCAGGATTTCACCGTCGGCGCCGGCGGCGACATATCGGGTGCAACACTCTCTGCGCTGCTGGTGACGAACAGCGTCACCATCGACACCGTGGCGGCGCCCAACACGACGACGCCCGGGACACCTCCGCTCTCCAGTCTGCACGGCGCAACGGCCGGCAATGGCGACATCAACATCAATGCTGCCGTGAGTTGGACGGCGACCCCCAGCACAACAACCTTGACGTTGAATGCGGCCCGCGACGTGAACATAAATGCGGCGATCACGGCCGTGAACGGAAACCTGAAGGTGTGTTGCGGGCGGGACATCAATGTGAATGCACCCGTCACCACAACCAACGGAAGCGTCTTGTTGAATGCCGGACGCAACATATTCCTGAACCCGGTCGGTGCCATGACGACGACCGATGGAAACATCACAATTTGTGCGGCGGTCGATATTACCGTGAATTCCGCCATCACGCTGACCCGCGGCAGTTCGATTCCCGCTCAGAGCCTCGGCCTGACGCTCGGCTTGCTCATGATGGCGGGCACGGGCGGCACCGGCCCCGGCGCGGCCGGCGGCACTCTGATCTTCGTTCCGCTTGCACCGCGAACGACCGTCACAGGACCCAACGCGCCGGTCGTGATCAACTACAATCCGACTTCGTACACAACGCCGACGAATTATTCCGTCAATTTCACGCTCACCAATGGCGCGACGCTCACACAGCGCATGCTGGTGTTCCCATCGGTAACAAAGGTGGCCGACGGCACCGCCACTGCAGCCCTCGCGGGGTTTAACAGCACAGCTGCATCGGGTGTTCCTGCGGGAGTCACTCTAGTGGCAGGTGCCGGCAGCACCGTAACTTTTGACAGCGCGGATCCCGGAACGAATATAGGTGTCAGCTATGCGGGCTACAGTCTTGGCGGTCCGAACGCAGCCCAGTTCGCGCTCGCAACAAATTGCTGCACCGGCTTGTCCAGGACGACTGGCACCATCACGGCGGCAGCGGCAACGCCGCCGGGCACGCCGCCACCGGCAACACCGCCGGGCACGCCGCCACCGGCAACACCGCCGGGCACGCCGCCACCGGCAACACCGCCGGGCACGCCGCCACCGGCAAAGCCGCCTGGAACGCCACCGGGCACAACGCCAGGAGCTCCAGGAACACCCGGAACACCCGGAACACCCGGAACACCCGGAACACCCGGAACACCGGGATCATCGACGGGATCATTGTTTATAGTGCCCGGAGTTTCCGAGATTCCGACTCTGGCGTTCGTTGCGCCTGAGACTACGCCGCTCACCGTGCTCGCGGGCGGTGTTCGGTTGCCTCCCGTGCCCGTCGCGCCGCCGCCCTATGTGCCGCCGGTATATGCGCCCAAGCAGGACCGCTATTAGGTCCGGTGATACGCAAATGAGGAAACTTATCTTCGCAGCAAGAGGCGTCGGCGCGGGTGTTTTCTTGCTGGCATGTTCGAGCTCGGCATTCTCGCGCGATGCTTCTCAAGTCGCTGTCGCCCGTGAAATGACCGCCACGCAGCGGCAGATGTCGCCGCAGGCCCGCGCGAATTTCCTGGGAGAAACCGCTTCGGAAGAATCGCGAACGGTGGCGGACCGAGTCGTGGCTTCCGGCGACAATGGCGGCCTACCTTTTGTCATCGTCGACAAGATCATGGCCAAAGCGTTCGTCTTCGACAGCGCTGGAGATTTTCTCGGGGCTGCGCCTGTGCTTTTGGGCATGGCGCGCGGCGATGATTCTGTACCTGGCATCGGCATTAGAAAATTATCGGCCATGCTCCCGGAGGAACGGACGACTCCAGCGGGCCGGTTTGTCGCCTCTCTGGGCCGGGATCTGAAACAGGATATTCTCTGGATAGATTACAAAGACTCGATCTCGATGCATCGCGTAATAACCGGCAACCCCGGCGATCATCGATTGGCGCGATTGGCGACGGCATCTCCGCTAGACAATCGAATTTCCTATGGCTGCATCAATGTCCCGGTAAAATTCTACGAACAAGTCGTACTCAAGACCTTCACCGGCACGAGCGGCATCGTCTACATTTTGCCGGAAATTAAAACGATACAGGATGCCTTTCCCACGCTTGTGAAAACTGATGGCCGCGCTGGCAACGACTAGCGGCAAATTCGATGCGAGCCATCAGCGGGCACACCCTTCTGAGATCGGTACACTGGCTGGATAGTGTTCGCGCGAAGTTTAGGAGCCGAATTGGCGCGAGGTGGTGATCTCCCCAGCAAGAGACTTCTGGACTATCAAGCATGGCATCAAAACGGCCGCCGCGGCTGCTTGGGATCCGACCCACATCGATACGATGGTTTGGGACATGCCTTCGTGCAATAGTTGATGATGTCGCCGCATTTCAGCGCCCAATGGCAAAGCGGGCTGGTGCGACCATCGTCGAGGTAGGGGCAAGCCACTCCGTTTATATTTCACAGCCGCAAGCCGTAGCGTCCTTAATCGAACGCGCGGCAAAATCCGTGGCCGGAGACAAATAGGTCCACGACCGGCCTTTGCCGGCCCGTTGGTCGGCGGTCGGGCGAAAATGCGGGCATGGCGATAATTCCGTTCTCTAGGTTTGGTCGCCGCCAGCAAAATCTTTGACCATGTTGGAATTCGAGGGCGAGCAGTCGGGCGCGAATTGTTCGGAAGAACATTCACCGTGAAACATACCATTTCTAAAAAATATAGGATGCCATAGATATTCGCTCACCGGCGCTCGCGAAGACTGCTCATATCGCTTCTAAACCAGCGCCTTCCGCTTTCCGCGTCCAACAAGCCCATGGCGTCGTACGCTGAGTGCCAGATATTTAGGCAAACACGCGTTTCTCCCGGCATTGTCTGTGGCGTACGCCACCGACTGAATATGCGGGTCATGGAATAATAGCGCTTCAAAATTGAGGTGCGCATTGTTCGATTCTGACCGCTCGCGAAAGCACACGTTGGAGTGTCTCCGCCTGAAGGCAGACTGCATGCAGCTTGCGGTCGAAACCAACAGCCAGAGTCGGGCGTCGCATTTTGTTCGAATGGCCGCTGTGTGGTCCAGCCTGGCAGACAGCGAACCTTCCGACCTCGCGATTAGAAAAACGAACTAATCGGTCTGTCTACAGGTGCCACTCATGTCGCATCTCGCCGGTTTGCGATGGCGTCAAACGAGGACGGAAGTTTGAAAAAACCTGTTGTGCTGGTCGTTGAAGATGAGTCGATCATCCGGATGGAAACCGTTCAGATGATCAAAGTTGTCGGCTACGTTGTACTCGACGCATGCGATACCAACGATGCAATGGCTATTCTGGAAGCGCGCCATGATGTTTGCGCCGTTTTCACAGAGATCCGCGTACCTGGACACCTGGACGGAATGGGCTTGGCGCGCGCCATTGCTGAGCGTTGGCCACTGGTTCGCCTGATGTTGACGTCGAGTGTTTCAAAGGTTGATGATTTTCCGGCTGATTGGCACTATGTGCCAAAGCCATATGCCAGCGCACAGATTGTGGCAGCGCTGAGGGCGCTCTTTGCTCCGCGCCTCGCGGTTGTGAACTAAAGATCGTCAACGATTCTCAGACTTCTTTGCTTTTTTGCTTCGTCCTTTTGTATTGCTCTGAACGGCACTCGCCGGCGGCTTCAGGAACGCATCGAAGCGTTCCTTGACGATGGCGTAACATTCGCATGACGCCTTTTCGAGGCCTGGTCTATCCAGAACCTGAATCTTTCCCCGGCGATAGCTGATAAGTCCGGCCGCCTGCATCGCTTGCGCGGCGAGCGTCACAGATTTTCGATTGGCACCCAGCATGTGCGATAAAAACTCGTGGGTATATGGCAGGGCTTTGCCCTGTGCACGGTCGTGCATCATGAGCAGCCATCGGCACATTCTTTCTTCCGTCGTATGCATGGAGTTGCAAGCAACCGTCTGCTGAACCTGCGACAGCTGCGTTTCCGAATAGCTGACGAAAAGATTTCGGACATGTTCGCTGTTTTGAAATTCCAACTGCAGAATCGCAATCGGACAGCGAACCATGTCTCCTTCCAGCTGTATGAGGCAGCGGTTGAAGGAGACGCTGCTGTACATCGCCGCAAAAAGACCGAATGCGCCTTCGCGCCCTATGTTTGCTGTTTCGATGGCCGAGCCGTTTTCCAAGACGGTGAGAAGTGAAAGGACAGACCCTTGCGGGAAGTAAGCGTGCTTGAGAAGACCACCCGCCTCGCAAACCACAGCACCAAGCTTGAACGTGACGGGCTGAAGATGGGGATCGATCCGTTTACGGCTAGCGGGCTCCAGCGCGCCGAGCAATCGATTGCTTCGGGTTTCATCTGCGTGTGCTCTGGGCATGCAATACCGTCGAAATGTTGATGATGTCGAGTTCCGAGAATACCGGGACCGCAACATCACGAAGTGGGCGGTGCGTGGTGACGAGATTGCCCGACTATTTTACTCGTGACCCCTGCGAGATCATTTCGCCATCGCTTGTTATTTCAAATCGCGCATAGGGGATGTCTTCGAGCGCGAAGAGCTTGTCGATGGCTTCATCGTCATCGTAACACATCGTGTCATAATAGAACTTGATCTCGCCATGCTCGCCCATTAGCCGGATTTGATAGGTTTGAAGTTCGCCAACAAGTTTCAACCATTGCTGAGACATGATTGTTCTCCTTCGCCAAAAGGGGCGGGAGTGTGGATACCGTTCTGCGAAGTATCCCTAGGGTCTCTCGATCGCCAACACCCAACAGCCCAGCTAAAAATGCTAGCGCAGACGGAGGGTCCAGGCTGAGCAAATTTGCTCAAACAAGCCACAGGACGAAAATCTCCATGTATTTCTTGATGTTGTGCGGCGTTTCCCCAGTTGAGGCTGCTTCACTATGGGACACCGAGTCCAGATAGGTCGTTGAATCCAAAGGCCGCCCAGGATAACGGAATCCTTCCGATGGGGCCCAGACAACCAAAATTCGATCCGCGCAGCTTTCTCGCCAAGACCGGGATTGGAAGGACCATCTCGACTTACGTGAAGCATCAAGCCGTGTTCACGCAGGGCGAACCTGCGGATGCTGTCTTTTACATCCTGAAGGGCAAGATCAAGATTGCCGTTGTCTCCGAGCAGGGTAAGGAGGCGGTCGTTGCGATCCTGGGACCCGATGAATTCTGTGGAGAGGGCTGTCTCGTGGCGCAGCCCAAGCGCATAGCCACGGCGTCTGCCATGAGCGAATGCGAAATCATGCGGATGGAAAAGTCAGCCATCATGCGCGTCCTTCACGAGGAGCCGGAATTTTCGGAAATGTTCGTTTCACATATTCTGA
>Ga0207707_10002890_pt1 | contig 15331 bp, 15 predicted proteins | sample KBSC83BmetaG_FD_184336 | JGI IMG/M metagenome (GOLD analysis project Ga0207707, IMG submission 184336) | Corn rhizosphere microbial communities from Kellogg Biological Station, Michigan, USA - KBS C8-3B metaG (SPAdes) (version 2) | ecosystem: Host-associated > Plants > Roots > Rhizosphere ...
GCGGATCGACACGTCCGACGAGTGGATCGTGCAGCGTACGGGAATCCGCGAGCGCCATATCGCAGCCGAAGGCGAGTTCACCTCGCATCTGGCGATCCATGCCGCGAAGGCGGCACTCGCCGATGCCGGCATCGATGCGCAGGCGATCGACCTGATCGTGCTCGCGACCTCCACGCCGGACAACACGTTTCCGGCCACGGCCGTTGCGGTCCAGAACGGGCTCGGCATCCATCATGGCGCCGCCTTCGACCTGCAAGCGGTGTGCTCCGGCTTCGTCTTTGCGCTCGCGACCGCTGACAATTTCCTGCGTTCGGGCAGCTTCAAGCGTGCGCTCGTCATCGGCGCGGAGACGTTTTCGCGCATCCTCGACTGGAATGACCGCGGCACTTGCGTGCTGTTCGGAGACGGCGCCGGCGCCATCGTGCTGGAGGCGCAGGAGCAGCTAGGCAAGTTGTCCGACCGCGGCATGCTGACCACGCATCTGCGCTCCGACGGCCGGCACCAGTCCAAGCTCTATGTTGACGGTGGCCCGTCCTCGACCGGAACGGTCGGCCATCTGCGGATGGAGGGGCGCGAAGTGTTCAAGCATGCCGTGGGCATGATCACCGACGTGATCGTGGACGCCTTCAACGCCACAAACCTCACCGCCAACGACATCGACTGGTTCATTCCGCACCAGGCCAACAAGCGAATCATTGATGCTTCGGCCCACAAACTTCATATTGCGCCGCAAAAAGTCGTGCTGACCGTGGACCTGCACGGGAATACGTCGGCTGCCTCGATTCCGCTGGCAATCTCGGTCGCGGTGAAGGATGGACGCGTCAAGAAGGGCGATTTGGTGCTTCTGGAAGCGATGGGCGGCGGGTTCACCTGGGGTTCCGCGCTGTTGCGCTGGTGACGCACTTCTAAGTTTGTCTGCACCTCGTGCACTGATTTTAGACGCTATGTCTTGCGAGCGCTGTTGACCATCGCCCGGTAACCTCTTAATTTCAGATGGAAATTGTTCGCCGTGAGTTGGGGCAAGGCGATGAACGGAACCGGAAAAACAGTTACCCGAGTTGATTTGTGCGAGGCCGTCTACCAGAAGGTGGGGTTGTCGCGCACCGAATCTTCGGCGTTTGTCGAGCTGGTGTTGAAAGAGATTACCGACTGCCTGGAGAAGGGCGAGACGGTAAAACTTTCATCGTTCGGCTCGTTCATGGTCCGCAAGAAGGGCCAGCGGATCGGTCGTAATCCAAAGACCGGAACGGAAGTGCCGATCTCGCCGCGGCGTGTGATGGTGTTCAAGCCGTCGGCGATCCTGAAGCAGCGGATCAACGGACATCACGTGACGGGCGATGTCACCGAGAAGGCCGAGTAATCACTGAACTCCAAGGAAAGCCAGGCATTTGGACAAGGCGCCGGATGCGTTCCGAACGATCAGCGAAGTCGCTGAAGATCTGGACATCCCCCAGCACGTGCTGCGGTTTTGGGAGACTCGCTTCGCGCAGATCAAGCCGATGAAGCGAAGCGGCGGCCGGCGCTATTACCGGCCCGACGACGTCGATCTCCTCAAGGGAATCCGCCGGCTGCTCTACGGCGAGGGCTACACCATCCGCGGTGTGCAGCGGATCCTGAAAGAGCACGGCATCAAATCGGTGCAGAGTCTGGCGGACAGCACCGCGGTGGTTTCCTTTGGCGCGATCGAGGAAGCGCTCGGCCAGAGTCTGCTCGAAGACGAGAAGGAGGGCGAGGGCGCAGGCCTTACGGAAGAGGGCGAGGAGGAGGAATACGAGGGGTCCGAGGAGGACGGCATCGACTTCCGCTTCGTCAACGACCAGGGCGACATCCTCAAGACCTACCGCGCCGGACCGGGGCACGGCCGCGGAGCCGATGCTCCCGGAGCGGAGCGCGAGCAACTGGAGAGCGTGCTGAAAGACCTCGTCGCCTGCCGCGAAATGCTCGACCGGGCGATGAAGGACGGCTAGCGAGGGGTTGGCGCGAGCAAGGGCCTATTCCGCGCCTTGCGCGAAGGCTGGATCGCAGCTAAGGGAGCGGCATCGGAGCGTGGCGCAGCCCGGTTAGCGCACTAGTCTGGGGGACTAGGGGTCGTGGGTTCAAATCCCGCCGCTCCGACCATTTATCAAATAATATCAGTTGGTTATCGGATATTCCTTACGCGGGCCGGCGATATCGAGTTCACGCCGCTGTGATCAAGTGTTACCTGCAGCGGGCCCGCTGCCTCATTCTGGCCACGTGCGCCTTTTTAAAGCCTGACGCGGATTTGACGCCGCATGTTTTCGCCGCTGGACGACCTGCTCGTCCGATCTGAGGCGGCCTCTCCGGATCGCGATCCGCGATCTTCCTCAACAGCACCAGGGAAATCAGTAATGCGTAAGATCGTGGCTGCAACGGCATTGCTTTGCGTGTTTGCAACGACCGCCGAAGCCCGAACACATCACCGCTCCTATGCTCATTCCGGACGTCCAGCCGCATGGTGTGGCTGGTACATGCGGACACAGGTAGGCGCCGATCCCGGTCCCCAATACAACCTTGCGCGATCGTGGGCTCGCTATGGCTCGAATGCAGGCGGGCCGTCGGTGGGAGCGATCGTCGTCTGGCCTCACCACGTCGGCAAGATCGTGGGTCAGGAAAACGGCCAGTGGATCGTGCAGAGCGGCAATGACGGCCGAGGAGTTCGGACGCGCGCCCGTTCATTGGCGGGTGCGATCGCGTTCAGGAATGCCTACGCAGCGTTTTGACATCAACGCAAAGGGCCTCGCCGTACCCTCGGCGAGGTTCTTGCTTGAAATAGTTTTGTTCGCTGATTGCAAATCACACTGGGAGCTTTTTGATGCGGAGCAACCGAGGCTGAGATCGAGGCTGCCCGGCGTTGCCTGACGAACGCTCCGACGCAAACGGTTGCCGCGCGCCAGTGAGACTCGATTGTTGCTCGTTCGCGATCGGATGATTTTTCCCGATGCTGTCAGTCGGATAATGCAGAAGCTAGAAGCGCGGCGACCACATCCGGACGACGGCGCCGATTCAGCCTTTCCCTAGATTCCCAGCACCCAGACTACGAGGATGGTGGCGATCACGGCGAGACCACTGATGGTCCATCCCGTGACATAGGCCGGGCCATTCGCCTCGGGCCTGTCGACCATGGTGTCATGCCATTGGTGGTTCATGCGAGCCTCCTCAAAAGCTCTGCCTCCTGTCCATTAGTTTCCGGCCTGCGGCAAAAGGTTCAGCCATTATTTCGCCCGCCGGCTGCGGCGGCCGTTCTGTCCGTGCTAGCTTGGACCCCGGCCGATCAGGATTGTCGCCCAAGAGCGGAACGGATCAGGCTCCGCGGGATGAAACAAAGAGGGCTAACCCCATGAAAACACGTCCGACCGGCGTCATACCGCCGATGACCACGCCGTTCCGCAAAGACGGCGAGATCGACCTTCAGCAGGTCGCGCCGCAGGTCGAGTGGCTGATCGGCGCCGGCGCCCATGGCATGGCGGCCGGCGGCTCGACCGGGGAGGGCCACACGCTGGACCACCAGGAATACCGCGACCTGATGGCGGCGACGGTGGACGCCGCCAAGGGGCGCGCGCCCGTGATCGCCGGCATCATCGTCGATTCCACCCGCGACGCGATCCGGCGCGGCAAGCTGGTCCGCGACATGGCGGGCATAGCCGCGCTGCAGGTGACGCCGGTGCATTATCTCTTCAAGCCGGATGAGGAGGCGATGGTCAGCCATTTCCGCCGCATGGCCGATGAGACCGGCATGCCCATCATCATCTACAACGTCGTGCCCTGGTCCTATCTCTCGCCGGCGCTGCTCACGCGCATCATGAACGAGGTGCCGCTGGTAGTCGGCGTCAAGCAGAGCGCGGGCGACCTGAAGCTGTTCGCCGATCTCATGATGATGGCGCCGGACAAACTGATCTACAGCGCGGTCGATGCGTTGATGTACCCGTCCTATGCGCTCGGCGCGCATGGCTCGATCGCCGCGATCCTGAGCGCCGCGCCGCATGCCTCTGTGGCGCTGTGGGACGCCGTGAAGAAGGGCGATCACGCCCTCGCTCTCGACCTGCACAGGAAGCTGCTCACGCTCTGGAACGCCATCGTCTCCGACAATCTGCCGGCCTGCACCCGCCATGCGCAGACGTTGCAGGGTCTGCCAAAATCCTTCTCGCGCGCGCCGATGCCGGAGGCGTCGCCTGCGCAACAGGCCGCGATCGCAAAGGCGCTGGAAGGGTTGGGCGCGCTCGGCGGCAAGCACGTCGAGGCCGCGGAATAGGGCCAAGCTCCCTCGGTTCGTCATGCCCGGCCTTGGGCGGACAAGCCCGGCCGTGACGAAAGAAGGGAAATGACCAGGGTTGCCTGCATCGGCGAGTGCATGATCGAGCTGAAGCAGGCTCCGGGCGGCCTCTATTCGCGCGGCTTCGGCGGCGACACGCTCAACACCGCGGTCTATCTCGCGAGGCTTGGCGTCACCGTCGACTACGTCACCGCGCTCGGAGATGATCCCCTGAGCGCCGAGATGATCGCGGGCTGGCAGGCCGAGGGCGTCGGCACGGCAAAGGTCGCGCGACTGCCGGGCAAGCTTCCCGGCCTCTATCTGATCATGACCGACGCCAACGGCGAGCGCCGTTTCTTCCACTGGCGCGAAAGTGCTGCGGCGCGCGACCTGCTCGATTTGCCCGACACCGAAAGCCTTCTGCAATCGCTGTCCAGCTATGACCTCGTCTATCTCTCGGCGATCACGCTCTCGATCTTTACCGAAAGCGCACGAGGGCGCTTGCTGGCGGCGCTGCGAGAAGCACGCGCCCGCGGCACGCGCATTGCCTTCGACACCAATTTTCGCGCCCGCGGCTGGCCCGATCTCGACATCGCGCGTCGTGTCTTCCGGGAAGCCTTCGAGACATCGGATATCGCGCTCGCCTCGACCGAGGATCTGCTGCCGCTTTACGCGGGCGAAAGCACGGATGGCCTGCTCGCGAAGATCCCGACTGGCGAGGCCGTGCTGAAGCTCGCCGAGCCCGTCAGCATCGTCCGCGTCGAAGGCGCCTCGCAGCGCATCGAGGCGGCGCCGGTGACCGCGCCCGTCGTGGACACCACCGCAGCCGGTGATAGCTTTGCGGCGGCCTATCTCGCTTCCAGGCTGGCGGGCGCCGCCCCGTTGGAGGCCGCGCGCGCCGGTCATTGTCTTGCCGGTGTCGTGGTGTGCCATCCCGGTGCCATCATTCCGCGGTCTGCCATGCCGGCAACGACCAACAAGGCTTCGTCATGAGTGTCTCGAAACAGGAAAAGTTGACCGCACTGTTCAAATCCGCGCGCGTAGTGCCCGTGCTCACCATCAACAGGCTCGAGGACGCCGTGCCGCTGGCGCGCGCGCTGGTGTCGGGCGGCGTGCGCATGCTGGAAGTGACCTTGCGGACGCCGGTCGCGATCGAGGCGGCGAAAGCGATGATCGCCAATGTGCCCGACGCCATCGTCGGCATCGGCACCATCCTCAACGCCGATGATCTCGCCTGCGCCGAAGAACTCGGCGCCAAATTCGGCATCAGCCCGGGCGCCACGCCGGAGCTGCTGAAGGCCGCTGCCGCAAGCAGGCTGCCATTCGCGCCGGGGATCGCGACCGCCTCCGAGCTGATGCAGGCGCTGGCGCACGGCTTTACGACAATGAAATTCTTTCCGGCCGAGCAGGCTGGCGGTATCAAGGCCCTGCGGGCGCTGGCAGGTCCGTTCCCGCATGTGCGGTTCTGCCCGACCGGCGGTATCGGCGAGACCAACGCGCCCATGTGGCTGGCCGAGCCCAATGTGGTCGCGGTCGGCGGCTCCTGGCTGTGCCAGGCCGTGGACATCAAGTCCGGCAATTGGTCGGGCATAACCGCCATGTGCGAGCGGTCGGTCAAGTCGGCGAAAGCGGCGTGAAGTCCTGTCCCCGATGGGCTAGAACGGACGTCAGAACGGATTAAGGGAGAACCACCATGACTGCCAGCATCGTTGGATGGGCGCATACGCCCTTCGGAAAATTCGACGCCGAGACCGTGGAAGGCCTCGTGGTCAAGGTCGCCAACGAGGCGCTGGCGGATGCCGGCATTGCCGCCAGCGATGTCGACGAGATCGTGCTCGGCCATTTCAACGCCGGTTTCTCGCCGCAGGACTTTACGGCGTCGCTGGTGCTGCAGGCCGACCCGCATTTGCGCTTCAAGCCCGCGACCCGCGTCGAGAACGCCTGCGCCACGGGTTCGGCCGCCGTGCACCAGGGCATCCGCGCCATCGCCGCCGGCGCGGCAAGGGTCGTGCTTGTCGTCGGCGTCGAGCAGATGACGCGCACCCCGAGCGCAGAGATCGGCAAGTATCTTCTGAAGGCATCCTATCTGCCGGAAGACGGCGACACCGTCGGCGGCTTCGCCGGCGTGTTCGGCAAGATCGCGCAGGGCTATTTCCAGAAATATGGCGACCAGTCCGATGCGCTGGCGATGATCGCGGCCAAGAATCACAAGAACGGCGTCGCCAACCCCTATGCGCAGATGCGCAAGGACTTCGGCTTCGACTTCTGCCGATCCGAGAGCGAGAAGAATCCCTACGTTGCCGGTCCCCTGAAGCGCACCGACTGCTCGCTCGTCTCCGATGGCGCCGCCGCGCTGGTGCTGGCCGATGCCGAGACCGCGAAGACCATGGGCAAGGCGATCAACATCCGCGCCACCGCGCATGCGCAGGATTTCCTGCCGATGAGCAAGCGCGACATCCTGCAGTTCGAGGGCTGCACGGTGGCCTGGCAGCGCGCGCTGGAGAAGGCGGGCGTTGCGCTCACCGATCTCAGCTTTGTCGAAACCCATGACTGCTTCACCGTCGCCGAGCTGATCGAGTACGAAGCGATGGGCCTGACGCCGAAGGGGCAGGGCGCGCGCGCCATCAAGGAGGGCTGGACCCAGAAGGACGGCAAGCTGCCGGTTAATCCGTCCGGCGGGCTGAAGGCCAAGGGTCACCCGATCGGTGCGACCGGCGTCTCCATGCATGTGATGACGGCGATGCAGCTTGCGGGCCAGGCGCCCGAGGGCATGCAGCTCAAGAACGCCACGCTCGGCGGCATCTTCAACATGGGCGGCGCCGCGGTCGCGAATTACGTCTCGATCCTGGAGCCGTCGAAGTAGTTCGCGTAGAATGCGTAGGGTGGGCAAAGGCGCATTAGCGCCGTGCCCACCGCGCATCCGCAATCTCTAATCCAAATGGTGGGCACGCGGAGCCTGTCATCGGGCGACGCTTCGCGCCGACCCGTTGGCTTTGCCCACCCTACAAATTTCGACGCATCTCACGCCGCCCGCACCATCGCCGGCGCGGCGCCCTTGCCCCGCACTTCCGCCTCCTCGAATTCGGCGGCGGCAATCGCCCGCTCCAGTGCGGCGCGCAGCTCCTTCGCGGTCTCCAGCGTCAGCTCCACCCCGGCGCGCGCGCCGGGCTCGAGTGCGCTGTTGATGAAATCGAGCGTGATGACATCGCCGAGATTGGCGTGGCGGGCGTGGTCGTAGGCGACCACGGCGCGCGAGAGCGGAAACCATTCATCGCCGCGCTTGGCCATGCCCTCCGCGCTGACGACTTCGATGATCGACGTACACATGTCGGCGCCTCCTATTTCGCCAGATGCTTGCCGAAGAAGGCAAACACCTTGCCCCAGCCGTCCATGGCCTGCTCGGGCCGGTACAGCGGCCGGTGCCAGTAGAAGAAGCCGTGACCGGCGCCGTCATAGCGATGGAACTCGTAGTTCTTGCCATGCTTCTTAAGCTCGGCCTCGTGCTGGTTGACCTGCTCGGGGCTCGGCGCGCGGTCGTCGTTGCCGAACAGGCCGAGCAGCGGACAGGAGAGATCCCTGGTCATGTCGATCGGCGCGACCGGCGTCTTGTCGTTGAGCTCTTCCTTGCCCATCACCACGCGGCCGCCCCACAGCTCCACGCAGGCGTCGACGTCCTTCTTCTGGCAGGAATAGATGAAGGCGTGCCGGCCGCCGGAGCAGGAGCCGAAAACGCCGACCTTGCCATTATGGTTTGGCTGCGCGCGCATCCATTTCACGGCGGCCTCGGTGTCGCCGACCATCTGCGCGTCCGCAATGCCGCCGTCGGCGCGCACCTTGGCGGCGACGTCATCCGGGTTGCCCTGGCCCGCGCGCTCATAGAGGTTGGCGCAGATCGCCATATAGCCGTGATGCGCAAAGCGCCGCGTCGTCTCGATGTACAATTCGCTCCAGCCGGGCAGATGGTGGACCAGCACGACGCCCGGGAACGGACCCGGACCGGACGGTTTTGCGGTGTAGGCGGTGATCGGCGTGCCCTTGTCGCCCTTGATCGTGACGTTCTCGCAGGTCATGCCTCGGTAAAATGACATTTTTCTTGCTCCCTGAGCCTTGCTTCTTCTTTGGGTAAGCCAGTATTCGACAGTCGAATACCAAGTGCAACACGCGAAGGCGGCGCTTTCGTGCAATCCTGGCCATGACGCGGGTCGCCCGGAAGTGGCCCGAGGCGGCCGTTCGGCGGCGAGGGCGTGACATCTGCTATTCGAGATATGGCGGACTCGCTGCGAGCAGTGCCGCTGGGCCGAGTTTGACCCAAACGAGACATCGGCCTCTTCCATTATTCTCGCCTTGTGCCGTAGTTTCTGGAACGCTCCTATTGATCGCGTGTGCGTCGAAAACCCTCAGATGCATCGTCACGGGAAAGAGCGCATCCCAAGGCGCTGACGGCTCACCGCGCCCGGCGTCTAGTTCTTGACGACCACCGTGGTTCCGACGGAGACCCGGTCATAGAGATCGACCACGTCCTCGTTGGTCATGCGGAAGCAGCCCGACGAGACCGCTTGTCCGATCGTCTCCGGCTCGTTGGAACCATGGATGCGGTAAAGCGTCGAGCCGAGATAGAGGGCGCGAGCGCCGAGCGGGTTCTCGATCCCGCCTTCCATATGGTCGGGCAGATCGGGCCGGCGGCGGAGCATCTCCGCGGGCGGCGTCCAGTCCGGCCATTCGCGCTTTGCACTGATGCGGTGCACGCCGCCCCAGCGGAAACCGTCGCGGCCGACGCCGATGCCGTAGCGGAGCGCCGTGCCGCCCGGCTGCACCAGATAGAGTCGCCGCTCGGCGGTATTGATGACGATCGTGCCCGGCGCGTAATTGCTGGGATAATAAACGCTGGTGCGCGGAATGGGGCTGACGCCGCCAGGGCTGAAGCGACGGTCGCCTCCGTAGAAGCTGGTCCCGCCATTCAGGAAGTCAAAGTATTTTTGCGCCTGCGCCTGACCCGCGCCGGCCAACAGCGCCGCCGCGGCAGCCAAAATGACGAATCTTCGGGTCATTGTCCTTCCTGGCCATAATATCCAACCGCGTTAACGAGAGTGACTGCAACAGTCCGGTTTCGCAAGCATGGCCTCGCGAACGGGAGCTAAAACGGTGCGGAAAGTCTGGTACGGACCCCGGTCGCTGGCGGCGTTAACGTCTGTTTTCCGACCTGCCATGCGCGTACAAAGCACTTGGCAGCGGGTCGCGCGCCTTTGGCCACGCTTTTTCAATGCAACCGGAATACGCCGTCGATGGCGCGAAGCTCGGCTGGCTTAATCAGCCGGGAATGCGCCACGATCACCGAGTAGAGGGGGCCATCGAGTTTTTCCTGCCAAAAGGCGAGGAAATCCTGGAGTGCCGGGAATTTCGGAAACAGATCGTAATTCTGCCAGACATAGGTCTGCAGCAGCGAGGGATGATCCGGCATCCGATAGAGGATCTGTGCCGTGGTCAGCCCGTACCCCAAGACCTTCTTCCGAAAATCATCGGAAACCATGCCAAGCTCCATTCCCTCCACGCTGCTCCATTCCAGCAGATTGTCTTCGCCGTCGCGGTCTTTCACCCCGCTTATCGCTCCCAAAGCACCCGTCGTCTGTGATGGCCATCACCGACCAGGGTCTCTGCGGCCGCCTTTACACGGTCTCCCTTCTCGGACATGCCAACTGCACCGAGCGATGTCCGGTTTCAGGGGTGACCCGGAAGACATGTGCTCATGCTGAGTTCTTCTCAGTTTGACCCGATGCGGAAGTCCTATGCGCGTGTCGCTAATGCGGCAGTGAAGCTGGCCACGGACTCGGGCCCTCTGACTTGAGCGCCGCAATGACGGCGGGGCGTGCATCCTATGGGCCCAAAGCGAAGTCCGGACCAGCTCTGGACATGTCGGTTTACCGGGCAAACCGAAAGCCGTTCGAGTAGCGCCTGACTCAAATTTACCATGTCGCGAGATATCGCGTTATGGCGGTCGGAAAATCCCGGCTCGTGCCACGTTTGACGCTCAGTTGGTAAACAAACAACTAACGGAGACGCGTCATGATCCTGAAATTAGGCAGAATAGCCATCGTGTCCGCGGCGGTCCTCACGCTCGCAGCCGCCGCCATTCCCACCAAGGCCGAAGCAGCCGACCTCCCTATTCCCCGTGTTCCAGTCATCCCCCGTGCTCCCGTCGCCTATGGGGGCGGCTGCTGCCAAGCCTATGCTCCGCCGCCTCCGCCGTGCTGCCAAGTTTACGCTCCGCCTCCACAACCGTGCTGCCAAGTCTATGCTCCGCCACCTCCTCCGCCGTGCTGTGTCTATGGCGGTGGCTACGGTGACGGTTATGGCTATGGCGCGGGTTATGGTGATGACTATGGCCGTTATGGCGGTGGCTATGCCGCTGGCTATGGCGGCGTTTATGACGGTTATGGCGGTGTCAACTATGGCGCTCGTTAGTTTGCGCAGAGGACGGGACGTCCGCAGGGACCTCTAGGGCGCGCGCGCCTTCTCCTTCGCCGGTTCAGAGGGTGGTGGTTGTCTGCTCGTTTCAGTAGACCGTCAAAGCAACCTATATCCCTGAGACCAACCACCCAGTCGAGTATCGACAGAAGTCGACTGGGGGCCCTTCTCGGACAGACCAGCAGCACCGAGCGAATGTCCGCTTTCAGGGGTGACGCGGAAGACATTTGCTCACGCTGAGTTTTTCGGAGTTTGACCCGAAGGCGGCATCCGGCATTCCGCTGTCTCGCCTTCAACGGCAAGATCGATCCAGCCTTCTAAGCCACCGTCGAACAGACGAAATTGTCACCCGCGTGACAGACATTCTGGACCGCGAACAGCGACGTAGCTTGGCCCGATGCGAGGGCAAGCGCGGCGACGCCGGCCTCAAGGGCGGCAACCCGTTCCTCAAACACCGCCTGGGTCGGTTTCATGATGCGGGTGCAAATGTTGCCTAGCTCTTTCAGAGCGAACAGGTTTGCGAGCATGCTCGGTTGAGTGAAACTGATATGATGTGGTCTGGTAAATCGGTACTGCGACCGCAGTTGTTGCGGGATCGGCGCGATAAGTCCCCGCATGCAAAACAATCGTTTCTGGATTTGTGCTCTCCGTCGGCATGTGACCCCTTCTCCTTTTAATTGGTCCGCTTAAACTGGTTGTCGTGGGATAGAGCCCGGCTATCGGGCACAGGGCGGCAATGAATCGACGCGCCAAGTCACTGAAAACGCTGACTAAACACTCAATTGCGCGAAAGGCACGCAAGGCACCCAACAGTGCCGGAAAGCATGGCGCCCCTGCGACCGGTCCGAAAAGAGAAATTGATCGACTTACTCACGAACTGCAGGAGGCACTCGAACAACAGGCGGCAACCTCTCAGGTGCTTGAGGCCATCAATCGCTCAGGCTTCGATCTCGATAAAATTCTGCAGATTGTTGTGAGTACCGCCGCACGGCTGTGCAGGGTCGGTCCGGCGGGCATTTTTCTCCTTGAAGGGGACGTTTACAGATTTCGGGCCGGTCAAAACCTGACCGAACTTTACCTTGAACACGAAAAGCGAGCTGAAATTCGTGCTGGGCTCGGGACGGTTGTCGGCCGTGCCGCGATGGAGAGGTTCAGTGCAGATTCTCGATGCTCTTGAAGATGCAGAGTACGAAGATAAGGAAGCTGCTCGCGTCGAAACACTCCACTCGATGCTCGGAGTGCCATTGCTGCGAGATGGGGAATTAATCGGTGTCTTTGCTCTGGCTCGCAATTATGTCGAGCCGTTTAGTGAAAGCCAAGTAAAGCTGGTTTCAACGTTCGCAAATCAGGCAGTCATCGCCATTGATAGCGCTCGATTGTTCGAAGAGGTGCAGGCGCGCACGCGGGAGCTTGCGCAGTCTCTCGATGATCTGCGCGCCGCCCAAGATCGCCTGATCCAGACTGAGAAGCTCGCGTCGCTCGGCCAACTTACGGCCGGCATAGCTCATGAGATCAAGAACCCGCTGAACTTCGTGAATAACTTTTCGGCAGTTTCCGTCGAACTGACCACCGAACTCAACGACATTTTAAACAAGGCGGAAATCAGCGATAGGGTCCGAGAGGAAGTAAACGAGCTAACCGGCCTTCTGAAGGACAACCTGGGGAAGGTGGTACAGCATGGCAAGCGCGCCGATTCCATCGTCAAGAACATGCTGCAGCACTCGCGCGAAGGCTCGGGCGAACGGCGGTCCGCCGACATCAACGCGCTGGTCGGGGAGAGTCTCAATCTGGCCTATCACGGCGCTCGCGCCGAGAAGCCCGGATTTGCGATCACGCTTAAGCACGACCTCGACCCCGATGCAGGCGCGATAGAGCTCTACCCGCAGGAGATTACTCGGGCGCTGCTCAATCTCATCTCGAACGGCTTCTACGCCGCGACAGGGCGCAAGGCCGAAACGAACGACGAGGCCTTCGAGCCCGTTCTCAGCGCGGCCACCAAGAACCTTGGTGACACGGTCGAAATTCGCATCCGCGACAACGGAGCCGGCATCCCGCCTGACGTGAGAGAAAAAATATTCAATCCCTTCTTCACTACCAAACCGACCGGGGAAGGGACCGGCCTTGGCCTGTCGATGACCCATGACATCATCGTCAAGCAACATGGCGGCCGAATCGATGTCGAGACCGAGCCCGGCGCATTCACCGAGTTCATTGTCACTTTGCCGCGCGGCAATCGTAACGCGGGTCGCCCCAAGTCCGAATGACCGCTTGTAGCCCGACTCGGACCTCCGGCGATGTCCGCCGTTGCGCCGCTGTTGGTGGATAAGCGGACATCATGCGCGTCTGTTGGTTTATGGGTTCACGGCCTAGACAATTCCTCCAAGCCATTCCAGCAGCGCCGTATTGACCTCGTTCGGACGTTCCTGCTGAATCCAGTGGCCGGCGCCATCGATGATCCGGACGAGCCGAAGATCAGTGACGTGTTGGCGCATCACCTCGACAAGGTCGACGCCGGGGATGAAGGCGAGAACAGGATCGAGCTGGCCTGCGATGAAGGCGGCCGGCTGCTCGATCCGGCGGTCGGCGATCTCCGCCTGCTGGGCGAAGTCGATCTCAGCCGTGCGGTAACGGTTGAGAGGTCCGCGAAAGCCGCTCTGCTCGAACTGCCCCACATAGTAGTCGAGGTCGGCGGCCGTGAGCCAGGCCGGGAATGGATCGGGATCAACGAGCCCGTCGAGATATTTCGCGTCGGCCGGCTTCGGTGGCCGCGGTCCGTCCTTCCGGCCATCGCCGGAAGCCTGATAATAGATTTTCCTGAGCGCCGTGCGCAGGTCCGCCTCGAACTCCGCCTCCGCGACCCCCGGCTCCTGGAAATAGAGCTGATAGAAGAAGCGATCCTTGTAGAGGTTCTTGAACAGCTGGATGCGCGGCATCGGCCCTCTGCCGGTGTGGGGGACGCTCAATCCGGCGACCGCACGGACCTTGTCCGGAAAGAACAGCGCCGTGTGCCAGACGATGGGGGCGCCCCAATCATGTCCGATCAGGATGGCCTGCTTCTCGCCGAGACTCTCGACGAGGCCCGCGATGTCGGCGCACATCTCCTTGATCGCGTAGGCCTCGATGGCACGAGGCTTGTCGCTGCCGCCATATCCGCGCACGTCGACGGCGGCAACCCGATAACCCGCTGCCGCAAGCGCCGCAATCTGATGGCGCCAGGAGTACCAGCTTTCCGGCCAGCCATGGACCAGCACGATAAGGGGTCCTTTTCCGCTCTCGGCGACCCGCAACCGAATGCCATTGGTATTGACGAGGGCAAATTCCACGTTTGCATCCATTGACGTCTCCGTGCGCAGCGCTCTCTTCTCGCGTCCGAACATCATTATGATACGCTTCTACGACAGAAGCTTCACCGGCAGGAGTCCAATCGCGATCAGCGGCGGCCTGGCTGATTTGCCCGCAAGACTCGGACATTTCGTGCCGCGAGAATGCGGAGCCATGTTGTGCCGTCATTCCGGAATGGTCCGAAGGACCAGACCCGGAATCTCGAGATTCTCAGGGGCGCAATAGCGCCCCATAGTTCGATGCTTAGCATCGCCCCGGAATGACTGGTGATGAGGCGCATACCCCCATACGTCCATCGCCCTTGATCTCCGTGACGCGCTGCCGTTACCTGACCCCAACAAACCGGGAGTGAACCACGCCATGGGCCCATTGCAAGGCATCAAGGTCATCGACATGACGACCGTGCTGATGGGGCCCTATGCGACCCAGATGCTCGGCGATTACGGCGCCGACGTCATCAAGGTGGAATCGCTGGACGGCGACGTGACGCGGCTGATCGGTCCGACGCGGCATCCCGGCATGGGCCCGGTGTTCCTCAACACCAATCGCAACAAGCGTTCGATCTGCCTCGACCTGAAGAAGCCTGCTGGCCGCGAAGCGGTGCTGCGGCTGATCGAGAGTGCCGACGTGCTCATCTACAACGTTCGGCCGCAGGCGATGGCGCGGCTCGATCTCGGCTATGACGTGGTATCCAGGCGCAATCCGCGCCTGGTCTATGCCGGCGTGTTCGGCTTCGGCCAGGACGGGCCCTATGCCACGAAACCCGCCTATGACGACCTGATCCAGGGCGCGACGGGATTGCCGGCGCTGATGGCGCGGACCTCCGACGGCATGCCGCGCTATGTGCCGAACGCGCTGGTCGACCGCATCGTGGGGCTGACCGCGGTCGGCGCGATCTGCGCGAGCCTCGTGCATCGCGACCGCACCGGACGCGGCCAGCGTGTTGACATCCCCATGTTCGAGACCATGGCGGGCTTCGTGCTCGGCGATCACATGGGCGGGCTGACCTACGAGCCGCCGCTCGACAAGGGCGGTTACGCGCGGCACCTGTCGCGCGACCGGCGGCCCTACAAGACCTCCGACGGCTATATCTGCGTCATCGTCTATAATGACAAGCAGTGGGAAAGCTTCTTCAAGGCGACCGGCCGCGACGATCTCAGGCAGGATCCGAAATTCGCGACCTTTGCCGGCCGCGCCACCAATATCGACACCGTTTACGGCGAGCTCGCGCGCATCTTCGAGACGCGCACCACGGCC
>Ga0207707_10002891_pt1 | contig 15329 bp, 15 predicted proteins | sample KBSC83BmetaG_FD_184336 | JGI IMG/M metagenome (GOLD analysis project Ga0207707, IMG submission 184336) | Corn rhizosphere microbial communities from Kellogg Biological Station, Michigan, USA - KBS C8-3B metaG (SPAdes) (version 2) | ecosystem: Host-associated > Plants > Roots > Rhizosphere ...
CACGTAGCCACATTCATTCAACGCCTTCGCCAGTGGACCCGGCGGCTCTTCCCTTCCCTCGATGAGCAGGCGAACGATCGTCTCGGCATCGAGCTCGCTCAGGTCGCGCGCGAGCGGCTCGGACGGTACGATGTCCATTGTCTCGCGGATCAGCAGCTCACGCGCTTGGGCGTTGGCGAGCACGTCCGCGAGCAGGTCGCGGACCTGATAGACCTTCGTGAAGCGCTCGAGGATCGTGAGGAAGCGGCGATGCTCCCGCTGCGCGTTCTCCGCGTCGATGATGTCGTCGTAGAGAAATTCCGCGCGATTGGACGGCGTCACGGCACGGAGCTCGGGACCCGGCGAATGCACGACGACTCCCCTCAACCGCCCGATCTCGGACGTAACGTGGACCGACATGGCCCGAAGATAACCGAAGGGTGATAGCTGGTGCAGGCGGAAGAGCGTCTTTAACTTGTGAATTCGTTCACAAGCCGGGACCGTAAGCACCCGTGGCGAAACGCATCGCTGATTCGACCGTTCGACGTCTTTCCGCCTATTTGCGCTTCCTCGAGGACTTCGAGAGTCGGGGCCTCGAGACGATCTCCAGCGAAGAGCTGGCGCAGCGCGGCGGCACGACCTCGGCGCAGGTGCGGAAGGACCTCTCGTTCTTCGGCTCGTTTGGCAAGCGCGGCCTTGGCTACTCCGTGCCCGAGCTGGCCGGACGGCTCCGCGAGATTCTCGGTCTCGGCAAGGAGTGGAAGGTCATCATCATCGGCGCCGGCAAGATCGGCGCGGCGCTCGCGCAGTATCGCGGTTTCCGCCAGCGCGGCTTTCTGATTCTCGCCGCGTACGACGCCAACGAAGAAAAGATCGGTCGAAAGCTCGAGGGGATTCCCGTGCGCGACATCGCGCAGCTCGAGCGCGACGTCCGCCAGGATCGCCCCGACATCGCCGTCCTGACCGTGCCGGCAGAGGAAGCCCAGCGCGTGCTCGACCGCGTCGTAAAAGCCGGCATGAAGGCGATTCTCAATTTCGCGCCGACGCAACTTCAGGCTCCCGCCGACGTCACCGTGAAGACAGTGAACATGGCGATGGAGCTCGAGGGACTGAGCTACGCGCTGACCAATCGCGACTGACCCAGGCCTCGAGGCGCCGCGCCTAACGAGGGCGCGCCCGCAGGAGGCGCGCGAAGAGCTCCGGCGACAGCGTCTCCGGACGCGCCATCGGATCGACGCCCGCCTTCGCCAGCATATCGTCCGCGACAGCCGCTTCGATGTCCCAGAGTGCGCGAAGCACGCGTCGCATCTGCTTGCGTCTGAAGCCGAACGCGCCCTGCACGAAGACGCGGTACGCTTCCTCCTCGTCGGCAGGCACCACCGGGTCCGCTCGCGGGACGACGCGTACGACCGCGCTCTCGACCTTCGGGGGTGGACGGAATGCGCCGGCCGGAACTCGAAAGAGCAGCTCCGCATTGGCGACCGCCTGCACGTTCGCGGAGAGCGCGCCATACTCGCGGCTCCCGGGCTGCGCGACGATACGCTCCGCCACCTCACGCTGCACCAGATAGACGGCGCGCTCCGCCCGCGGCCTCGTTAGGCCCTGAAAGAGAATCGGCGTCGTGATGTAGTACGGCACGTTGCCGGCAACGCGATACGGCCCGCCCGCGAGCTCGCCGAGGTTGACATCCAGGACGTCGCCCTCGACGACCGTCATCCGCTCGTCGCCGGCATAGCGTCGGCGCAGGAGCTCGGCGAGCGCCCGATCGTACTCGATCGCGTAGAGCCGACGCACTCGCGGCAACAGCACTTCCGTGAGCGCGCCGCGACCAGGGCCGATCTCGATCACCAACTCGATACCAGTAAGCTCGAGCGCGTCGGCAATGCGGCCGAGGATGCGCGGGTCGTTGAGAAAATGCTGACCGAGACTCTTCCGGATCGGTGGAAGACGCGATGCGTCCCGCCGCCCGCCGTCGTCCATCAGCTGCGCAGCAGAACGATCGTCTGGTCGTCGCGGCGTGGGGTGTTGCCGCTGTGAGCCTCGACCACGTCGATGAGCCGGGAGAGAATCGCCGCCGGGGATTCATGCCGATAGGCGCGAATCACCTCGAGCAGCGCCTCTTCGCCGAGGCGCTGTCCGCCACGGCCCCGCGCGTCGCTCAGCCCATCCGTGAAGAGCACGAGGAGGTCCTGCTCCGCATCCCAGTAGCGCCGTGTCGTGGCCGGCTGCGCGCTCGCCATGCCGAGCGGCGGATCCTTGGCGGTCAGTCGCTCACAGGTGCCGTCCGGGCCGACGACGAACGCGTGCGGATGACCGGTGTTGGCGTAGAGCAACTCGCCGCGGACGCGATCGACCACCCCGTAGAATGCCGAAATGAACATCTCCGTGGTCGCGAGCTCGTCGCGGACGGTGGAGAAGAGCGCGTGCAGCGTCTCGCCAGGATCCGCCGTCGTCTGCGCATGGATCGCCGACGCGCTCATGGTCAGCGCCATGATCAGCGCGGCCTGGTAGCCGTGACCAGAGACGTCGCCGATCATCGCCCCCACGCGATGGTCGCCGAGGCGGAACAGATTGTAAAAGTCGCCGCCGACGCTCTCGGCCGGCATCACGCGCGCGGCGACGACAGCGTCCGGCGCGACGATGCTCGCCGCGGGGAGGAGCTTCATCTGCAGGTCGTGCGCGAGCTCCATCTCGTGGAGCAGTCGCTCCTGCATCAGCGACGCGCGGACGAGTCGCGCATTCTGAATCGCCGTTCCGATCTGCGTCGCGATCGCCGCGATCAGCTTCTGGTCGCCGGCGGTAAACGGCTGCGCCGAGCGCCGGTCGGAGAGGTTGACGACGCCTAACGGCTCCCCGCCCCGCGGCGTGGTCCACATGATCGGCACGGAGAGCATCGCGCCGCGTCGATACGATCGTTCCGCGTCGCACTGCATCTGATCGCCCTCGACGAGCAGCGGATGTTGCGTGCGAAAAACCCGTGCGCTCACGCTGCACGGGTCCTGAATGCCAATGGACGGCATCGGCGACGGTCCAACGCCCAGCGCGGCGACCACGCGCAGCGTGTCGGTCGACGGATCGTGGACGAGAATCGAAGCGCGACGCGCCCCGACCGTCTCCGAGATCTCCGTAAGAATGGTGCGCGCCGCTTCCTCGAGCGACACGGTGCGTCCGAGGATTTCGCTGATGGTATAGAGAAGATTGATCTCCTCGTATCGCTCGGCGAGCTCGTTCGCGGCGTGCTCCACCTCGAGCGCGGACTGGAGGTACTGCGCGACGACGGGGAGCATGAAGCGGATGTAGCTCACGAGGTCCGCCTGTACCGTTGCGCACGGACCGAGGACGAGCCATGCGGGGCGCGGGCCCGGCACGGCCGCGATGAGGACCGGGCCGAGGGCAGAGTCCATCGGCTGGATACCATCGGCAACGATCGGCAGCTGCTCGGGCACGGAGCGTGTGCTATCGGTCGACGCTTCGACGACGACCCGACCATCGGCGGACTGCGTGAGCACGGCGGCCTCGCACTGCGTTGCCGCGCGGAACGCCGAGAGCACCGCCGTGAGGTCCGTCATTGGCGATTGAGCGTCAGCCGCACGATGTTGCCCCGCGGCGTATCGAGCCGCTCGACGCGGTCCATGAGCTGGCGCATCAGGAAGAGCCCGCGGCCATCCTCGCGGTCGACGTTGTCGGGCGTCGTCGGATCGAGGGTGCACTCGTCGAGGTCGAAGCCTTCGCCCTCGTCCATGACCTCGATGACGACGCGAGCGCTGTCGACGCGGGCCGTCACGTGGACGTGCTTCGCCGGATCGTCGTTGTTGCCGCGAAGGATGGCGTTGGAGAGGGCTTCGGTGAGCGCGACGGCCAGGTTTAGCATCAGCTGACGCGCGCCGAACTTCATCACGGCGCACTCGCGCTGCACGAGCTCGACCACCTTCTCGATCTGCTGGACGTCGTTTGGTATGTCGACTTCGATGACGCGCTGGTCGTCGCGTCCGCCGCCGTGGAGAGTCACGCCCGGCTCACTGCGTTCGGTCATGCGACATCGGGACGGCGCCGGCGCGGCGCGGTTCCGCGCGGCATCGCGCGCTCACGGGAACCGGGCCGCGTCCCGCGCGGGTGAGGGAAAACGCGCCGGAAGGGCGCGGCGTCAGAAGCTCTCCAGGGCGCGCTCGCGCGTGTCGGCGATCTGGAAGAGCGTGTCGAGTTTCGTGAGCTCGAACAGCGTCTTGAGATCGTCGTTCAGATTCGCGAGGCGCAGCTCGCCACCCTGCTCCCGGATCTTCTTCGACAACGATACGAGAACGCCCAGGCCGGAGCTGTCGATGTACCCGGTCTGTGAGAAGTCGATGAGGAACTTCTTCTCTCCCCGCTCCAGCTCGTCGAGGACCTTCTGCTTGAGCTCCTGCCGGTTGCCGACGATGAGCTGCCCCTCCACATCCACTACCACGACTTCAGACTCCTTCGTAATCGCGAAGCTCATGAGCTTTCTCCTAACTGGACTTAAGACGAGTGCGTGTGGGGCGCGCCATCCGCCTGAAGCGCGGTGATCGCCGCGACGTGGAAGATGTCATCGGCGGTCGCGCCGCGCGAGAGATCGCTACACGGTCGGCGCAGCCCCTGAATGATCGGACCGACGGCAGTCGCGCCGCCGAGTCGCTGCACCAATTTGTACGCGATGTTCCCCGCATCCAAGGTTGGGAAGACGAGCACGTTCGCCCTACCCGCGACGGGACTGCCTGGAGCCTTGCGCATTCCGACGTCGCGCACGAGCGCGGCATCACCTTGCAATTCTCCGTCCACCGCAAGAGTCGGCCTGCGGCGCTGTATCTCGGACAATGCGTCCGTCACCGCCCGGACACTGGCGCCCGCGGCGCTGCCTTTCGTGCTGAACGACAGCAGCGCCACGGCGGGTGCGTCGCCAACGATGCGGGCGCGATCGTCCGCTGCGGCGAGCGCGATGTCGGCCAGTTGTTCGGCCGTGGGGTACGGCACGACGGCGCAGTCCGTGAACGTCAGTACCTCACTGGCTGCGCTGCTCCGCAGGGGCTGCGTGACCATGTAGAAAGCGCTCGAGACGGTGCGGACGCCGGGCGCCGGACCGACCAGCCAGAGCGCAGCACGCAGGATGTCGGCGGTGGTGTGCGTTGCGCCGGCGACGCACGCGTCGATCTCGCCGCGCGCGACCATCGCGTCGGCGAAATAGAGCGGCGTTCGCGCCAGTTCACTCGCCCGCTCCTCGGTCAGCCCCTTGGCGCCTCGCGCCGCGACGAGCTGCGCGGCCGTCTGCTCGGTTCGTGGGTCGCGCCCGATCTCGATGATCTCCACACCGTCTCGCGCCAACGCGCGTGCCGCAGCGTGGGTGTCGGCGCGCTCCGGATCGAGAATCAGGACGGCGGCAACGACGCGCTGCCTGGCGAGTTCGGCGACCGCGCGCAACGTGCGCTCGTCGGCGCTCTCGGGAAAGGCGACGCGACGTCTCGTCGCACTCGCACGCATGCGGACCTCGTCCAGAAAGCTCACGCGCCGGCGGACTTTCCCTTGTATTTCGCACGCAGGACGGCAGCCACGGCGGGGTGCACGAGATCACCGATCTCACCGCCGAATCGCGCGACCTCGCGCACGAGGCTCGCGCTGATGTACGTCGTGTCCAGCGACGGCACCATGAATACCGTCTCGAGCCCCGGCGACAGATGCCGGTTCATGAGCGCCATCTGATACTCGTATTCGAAGTCGCTCACCGCGCGCAGCCCGCGAATCAGCACCTTCGCACCGACCTCGCGCGCAAAATCCACCAGTAGCCCGCTGAACTGGCGAACCTCGACGCGCGAATTGTTGTTCACCGCCGCGCGGATCAGGTCCACGCGCTCGCCGACCGTGAACAGGGGTTGCTTCGACACGTTTGTGGCGACGGCAACGACGAGCTTGTCCACGAACTCGAGGCTGCGCGACACGAGATCTTCATGTCCGCGCGTGATCGGGTCGAAGCTGCCGGCGTAGAGGGCGATGCGCACGGGTCGGGTCGCGTTGAGTGAGGTCGGCGAGGCGCGAGTAAGATAGTGTCGTCCGGGAGCCTAACCGTCGCTCCCAGGGGCGCGATAGATCGTGACGGCAGTATCGCCATAGCGCCGGCGGTCGCCGTCGCCCGGCAACGCTTCATCGACGCGATGCTCGACGCCGAGGACGGCGGCGAACGGCGTCTCCAGCCAGAGTGCCGCAAGCTTGGTGGCCATGCTGAGCCCGTACGGCGGATCCGCGAAGGCGACATCGTACGCATACGGAGCGAGCGACGCAGCGAATCGCAATGCGTCGCCGCGATGAATGAGGGCCGCCTCGCCGGCGTCGAGCGCTGCGACGTTTGCGCGGAGCGCGGCGAGACTCTTCGGCGCGAGCTCCACGAATTGAACGACCGCTGCACCTCGTGACAGTGCCTCGAGTCCGAGCGCGCCGGAGCCGGCGAAAAGATCGAGGACGCGCGCGCCGGGCAGCTCGGGCATGACGATGCTCATCCAGGCCTCACGAACGCGGTCCGCTGTCGGCCGCACCCGGGAATCGGCGGGTGCCTTGATGATGCGTCCTCGCCAGCGACCCGCGACGATCCGCACGGCGCAGCGTCAGCTGCGGAAGTCGGCGAGCCGCGCCTGAAGACGCTTCTCTCCATTCCACTCGTCGCTCTCGAGGCGAAAGGCGACATCGATCGTCGAGCCCAACTCGACCTCCGTCGCGCGCTTCGCCATGCCCCAGCCGAGCGCCTCGATGTGCGCACCGGCCGCGTCGGCGAGCCAGAGCTTGAGATGCTCCTGCTCGCGCCCGACGACCTTCGGCGCCGCGGCGACGGTGAGATCGCGTGCCACGAGCACAGGCGACGGGTTGCCGACGCCGCATGGCTCGATGTGCCGCAGCAACGCCTCGAGCTGCAGCGTCAGCTCGCCTAACGAGACGGCAAGATCGGCGCGCAGCTCGGGAACGAGGTCCTCCGGCGTCAGCCGCTCCCTGCAGATGGCGTTGAAGCGTTCCGCGAAGGCCGGCAGCTGGTCGCGCGCGATCGTAACGCCCGCGGCCGACCGGTGCCCGCCGAAGCGCAGGAGCAGCTCGCGGCACCCCGACAGCCCCGCGTGCAGATCAAACGCGGAGATCGACCTGCCGGAACCCTTGCCGACATCGCCCTCGAGCGCGACGAGCACCGTCGGACGCCCAAACTCCTCGACGATCCGCGACGCGACGATGCCGATGACGCCTGGGTGCCAACCTTCTCCCGCGAGGACGATACCGTACGTCTCGTCGAGGTCAGCGCCCGACATCATCTCGCGCGCCTGAAGCAGCGTCGCGCGGTCCACCTCCTGCCGGCGCTCGTTGAGCTCCTCGAAATCCCGCGCGAGCGCGTTGGCGTGATGTTCGTCCGAGGAAAGCAGCAGCTCGACGCCCCGAATCGCGTGGCCGAGACGACCGACGGCATTGAGCCGCGGCGCGAGAATGAACCCAACGCGGCCGGCGGTGATCGGACGATCCGCGAGACCCGCGGCGCGGATCAATGCCCGCAACCCGACGTTCTGGGTCTCGTTGAGCATCTTCAAACCATATCGCGACAGCACCCGGTTCTCCCCGCGGAGCGGCGCGATATCGGCGATGGTCGCGAGCGCCACGAGATCGAGCATGCCAAACACCGCGTTCTCGTTGCCGCCGCGCTTCCGCACCAGCGCGAGCGCGAGCTTGAACGCCACGCCAACCGCGGCGAGATCGCGGTCTGGAGACGTGCAGCCAGGTCGCTTCGGATTGAGAATCGCGAACGCCGCCGGCAGCTGCCCGCCACTCGGCAGGTGATGATCCGAGATGATGACGTCGATGCCCGCAGACTGGAGCGCGCGGACCGGCTCGTGCGCGCTCGTTCCGCAGTCGCAGGTGACGACGACGCCCACACCGGCCCCGAGGGCAGCATCGACGCCCGCGGCGCCGAGATCGTAGCCATCCTCGATGCGCCGCGGGATGAACGGCACCACTGTCGCTCCGAGCATGCGCAGCGTCCGCGTCATCAACGTCGTCGAGCACATTCCGTCGACGTCGTAGTCGCCATGGATGAGTATCTTCTCACCATGATCGATCGCGCGCGCCAACCGATCGACGGCGCGCTCGAGGTCGAGCATCAGACAGGGGTCGTGCAGCTGATCGAGACGGGGCCGGAGATACACTTTTGCGCCGTCGATGTCCGCGAGCCCGCGGGCGGCGAGGAGACGGCAGAGCGGCTCGGGCAGGCGGAGCTCCTGCTGCAGCCGCGAGACGGCCTCCGGATCCGGGCGCTCCGGCAGGATCCAGCGGTGTTTCGGGCGCGCGCGCGCGGCGGGTGCGGTCACGGCGCGAAAGCTACGGTTGGCCGCGGCCTCCAACAAGCATCATTCGCCCGCGTACAGGAGCACGCCGCAACCCTCGCAGATCTCGGTCGCGCCGCTCCCCGCCATCGCGCTACGGCGCTGCAATGGAATCACCGTATCACAATTCGCGCACGAATGGCCGCGCAGTGGAAAAACCGCATGCACACGCTTTCGCGAGCGAATGCGATCGTAGCGCTGCAGCAGCCCGCGCGGCACTTTCTGCGCGCGCTCGTGGCGGCGCGCCTGCACGTCGGCGAGCTGGGCTTCGATCGCGGCGCGATCCGCGTCGAGCGACTCACGCAATTCGCGCTGAGCGCGCTCGACGTCCCGGAGCGCGTGATCGCGATCGGTGACCGCATGCCGCAGATCACCGAGTCGATGCGTGATGCCATCGAGCTCACGCTGCGCCTCGCCGATCATCTTGCGCGACTGATCGAGCTGCGCCGTCGCCGCCGTGGCCTCGCGCGCGCTCGTGACAGCGTTGAGCTGCGCCTGATTGCGCTCCTCGAGCTGCTTGAACTGATCGAGGCGGCCGCGGACGTCGCGCTGTCGACGCTCTTCGGCGTCCACCGCCTGACGCGCCTGCTCCAGCGCTGTGCCGGCCCGCTCCTGCTCCTTCGCCATCGCCTCCAGGCGAGGCATGAGCGCCGCGAGACGCTCCTCCAATCCATGAATCTCGATGTCGTCGGTCTGCACCGCGAGCAACGCCGCTACGTCTGGATGCACTCCGCCTCCGGTTCAAGATGTCGATGCACGAAACGACTTGAAGCGCCCTCGTCCCAGCGCCTGGATCTGCTTCAGGAGCTGTTCCTTCTCTCGAATCAAATCATCCTTCTCGTCAGGCGCGGCGAGCGGCATCTCACGATCGATGTCGCTGAGCCGGGCGTCCAGATCGCGCGCCGCGATCGCACTGATGCTCCCTTCCACGATCTCGTTCGCGCGATCGAGTCCGCCGTCTTCGGCGAGAAGCTCTTCGAGCACCTCGATCGCATCCTCGTCGAAGACCCCGGCAATCTCGCCGATCGTTGCCTCGGAGCCCAGGGTCACGAGCTCCGTGAAGATCATCCGATATGCCGGATCAGTGAAGCTCTCGGAGCCAAGTCGTTCCGCAACCACCTCGACGTAGCGCCGATCGTGGAGCATCACCCGGAGCAGCTCGCGCTCCGCCCGCGCGCCAGCCGCGCGGCGATTCAGACGCCGCTCACGGCTCCGCGCCCGACGTACCGGCGCCGCCGCCATCCGTTCCTCGGGTGCGGCGACGGTGGACTGCACCGCTGCCGGCATGCCGAGCTCTCGCTCCAGCAGCTCTCGCGACACGCCGGCGACCTCGCTCGTGCGGGCGACGTAGAGGTCGCGCATGATGCGATCAGTCGTTGCGCGAATCGACGGCAGGAGCTTGTCGAGCGCCTGCCGCTTGCGCCGCAGATCGGCGAACCAGCCGCCGCGCTGAAGGATCTGGATCTTCCGATCGAAGATGTCGATCGACTGCGCAATCTCGCGCTCAAGGCCTTCGACACCTTCACTCGCGACGAACGAGTCCGGATCCTCGCCATCCGGCAGCGACACCACACGCACGCTCACGCCGTTTCGCAAGAGCTCATCGCCGGCGCGGAAGGTCGCTTTTTGGCCTGCGGCATCGCTGTCGTAAAGGAGAAAGATGTTCTTCGTGTACTTGCGCAGCAGCGACGCCTGCGCCTCGGTGAGCGCCGTGCCGAGCGGCGCTACGACTTCGTCGACGCCGGCCAGGACGAGCCGGATCAGATCGAAGTAGCCCTCGACGAGCAGCACGCGGTCGGCGCGCCGGATCGCCTGCTTGGCCCAGTTCAGGCCGTATAGCAGCCGGCGCTTCGAGAAGATCTCCGACTCCGCCGAGTTGAGGTACTTGGGCTCACCCTCGCCCAGGACGCGTCCACCGAAGCCGACGACGTGCTCTCGCAGGTCGTAGATCGGAAACATGAGACGCTGGCGGAAGCGCGAGCGCAGCTCGTTGTTCTCCTCGCGCCTAACGAGCAGCCCGGCCGCGAGCTGCCGGTCGTCGTCGAAGCCGAGTGCCTGGAGATGCTCGCGCAGCTGGCCGCCGTCGCGCGGAGCAAAGCCAAGGGTGAAGCGCTCGGCGTCCTCCCGATCGATGCTCCGGCCCTCCAGATACGACCGCGCCGCCGCGCCGCCAGCGTCTTCCCAGAGCGCGCGCCGAAAGAATTCGCTCGTCGCGGCGTTCACCTCCCAGAGCGGCTCGCGCGGATCGGGCCCTTCCTGCTGACGCGAGACCTCGCGCACCTCGACGCCGATCTTGGCGCCCACCCACTTCACGGCCTCGACGAAGTCGAGGCCGAGGTGCTTCTGGATGAAGGTGAAGACGTTTCCCTTCTCGCCACAGACGAAGCACATGAACGAGCCGCGCGGCAGCACGGAGAAATTATCGTGCTTGCCGTGATGGAAGGGACACGGGCCGCGGAAGCTCGTACCGACGCGCTTGAGCTTCACGAACTCGCCGACGATCTCGACGATGTCCGCTTCATCACGCACGCGATCGACGACTTCGTCTGGGATCATCAGAGCTCAGCCACGGTGACGCCGGCGCCCCCCTCGTTCCAGGCGCCGATCCGGAACTGCTTCACGCGCGTGTCCTTGGTCAGCATCTCCGTGACGCGTTCGCGCAGTGCACCAGTTCCCTTCCCGTGAATGATACGCAGTGAGCGCAGATCGGCACGCACGGCCGCATCGAGCGCCTGGAGCACCACCGCCTCCGCCTCGTCGACGCGCATTCCCCGCAGATCGATCTCCGACGGTGCGTGCGCGTCGGGCAGGTCAGCCGTCCAAGCGACAGCGACTTCGCTCGGCGGCGACTCGCTCGGCGTCAGCGCGGTGAGGGGCACGGTCATCTTGATCGCTCCAACCGCAACGACCGCGCTGCCGTCGCGGAGCTCGACGACGCGTCCGGACTTCCCGCCCAGCGTCGCCACGTCGACCCAGCTTCCCGTGGCGATCTCGCCTGTCGCGCCCCGCGGCGGCGTGGCGCGTGCGCTCTCGCGGCGCGCGACGTTCGCGTCTTCGCGATCCAGCCGCTCGAGCTCACCCGCCTGTCGCGCCGCCAGTTGCTCCGCGCGCTGCCGCGCCTCGCGTCCGGCCTCCTCGAGCGCTTCGCTCTCCGTCTTGCGGAGGTCACGCAGCGTGCGCTCGATCTCCTGACGGGCGTCGAGCAGATAGCGCCGCGCTTCCTGACGCGACTCGCGCTCGGCACGGCGCTCCCGCTCGCGGACGTTGTGCTCCCGTCGCGCGAGCTCCGCCATGCGCCGGCGCGCGTCGTCGAGCACGGCGGAGGTCTCCTTTTCCCGCTCGCTGAGTGCTTCGGCGCGCTGCTCCAACTGCTCGATGAGTGCTGCCGCATTGCGTTCCTGCTGCGGGAGCCGCTCTTCGGCGCGCGCGACGACGCTCTCCGGCAATGCCAGGCGCCGCGCAATGGAGATTCCGTACGATCGGCCCGGAATGCCCTTGATGAGCCGATACGTCGGCGCGAGGGCATCGGCGTCGAACTGGAGCGACGCGTTGACGACGCCACCTACCTCGGTCGCGAGCTCCTTCAGTGCGCCGAGGTGGGTTGTCGCGATCGTCATCGTACGGCGCGTCGTTAGGTCCTCGAGAACTGCCCAGCCAAGCGCGGCGCCTTCGACCGGATCGGTGCCGGACCCGAGCTCGTCGACGAGCACGAGCGACGCCGAGGTGGCAAGCCGCATGATCTCGGCGAGGTTCTTCACGTGGGCGCTGAACGTCGAGAGGCTCGCCTCGATCGATTGCTCGTCGCCGATGTCCGCGAAGAAGTCGTCGTAGATCGCGATCCTGCTCTCCGCCGCGGCGGGCGCTGGAATCCCCGCCTGCGCCATCGCCGAGATGAGCGCGAGCGCCTTGAGCAACACCGTCTTGCCGCCGGTGTTCGGGCCGGAGACGAGCAGCGTGCGCTCGTCTGGCGCCATCTCCAAATCGAATGGGACGACTGGAATCCCCTGCGCCAGCAGCAGCGGGTGACGCCCATCGCGGATGACGAAGCCTTGATCGGCGGCGACGAGGGTCGTTCCCAGGCAGCGGAATTCGAGCGCGAACCGAGCGCGGGCGAACAGGGCGTCGAGCGCCGCGAGCGCGTCGGCAGCGTCGAGGAGCTGGTCGCGATGCGGACGGACCGCGTCCGTCAGCTCGCGCAGGACGCGCTCGACTTCCTCGCGCTCCTCCGCCTCGAGCTCGCGAATGCGATTGCCGAATTCCACCGCGGCGGGCGGCTCGACGAAGAGCGTCGCCCCCGTGGCGGACGCGCCGTGGACGATCCCGCCGACGCTCGCCCGTCCCTCGCGCCGCACGGGAATGACGTATCGGCCGTCGCGCACGGTGACCGACATGTCGGTGACGCGGTGGTGCGGGTCGAGGCGCTCCATCACGCGCTCGAGAAGCCTAACGAGATCGCCCTCGGCGGCGCGGAGCTCGCGACGGACGCGTCGGAGAGTCGGCGAGGCGTCGTCGCGAACGGTGCCGTCATCCTGGATCGTGCGATCGATCGAGTCCTCGAGCGGCTTCGCGGCGAAGAGACGCGCCACGAGCGGCGCCAGCACCGCGCGCGCGAGCGGCGGCCGGCGCTCGTCGCCGAGGGCATCGCGCGTGCGACGTGACGATCGGAGCAGCTGCGCACCGCCGAGCAGCTCGCCGCCATTCCAGACGACACCCTCCACGCGCAGCCGCGCCAGCGCTGCAAAGAGATCGGGAAGTGGCTCCGGATGCCACGGACGCTCGCCCTCGATGAGCACGCGAATCGCGGCGACGCGCGCATGCTCCGCTTCGAGGAGTTGGGCGTCGGTGATCGGCTGGAGTTGGCGGACGCGCTCGGCGCCGATCGTGGAGGTCGCGCGCGCGGCGACGAGCTCGAGGACGCGCGGAAACTCGATGACGCGAAGCGCATGGTTTGCGTTCGCGGTCACGTCGCCTTGCTCAACTCCTCTTTCGCGATGGCGCTGATCGCGCCGCCCTCCGCGCGACCCTTGAACTGCGGCATCACCCGACCCATGACAGCTCCGATATTCTTCGCGCCGCCCTCGATCGCGGCGCGCACCGCGGCGCGCAACTCGTCGTCGCTCACCGCCGCTGGCAGATACGTGGACAGCACGTCGACTTCGACACGTTCCTTGTCGGCGAGGTCCGCGCGACCTCCCTTGCCGTACATCTCGATCGACTCCCGGCGTTTCTTGATGCCGCGGCGAAGGACTTCGATCACGTCGTCGTCCGTGAGATCGCGGCGTACTTCGATCTCACGATTCTTGACGTCGGCGATGATCGTGCCAAGGAGTAGCGTGCGCGGCTTGTCGCCGCCCTTGCGAGCCGCGTTGAGATCGGCTTGCAGTTTGTCGAGGAGTGCCGCCATCACGCGGAGCGCGGGCGGCGATTCTTTCGGATCGCGGCGTTCATCTTTCGCTTGCGCCTTTCACTCGGCTTCTCGTAATGACGGTGCTTGCGAAGATCGGAGAGGATGCCGGCCCGCTCGCACTTCTTCTTGAAGCGCTTGAGGGCACGCTCGAAATTGTCATCGTCGTGAATGATGATTTCCGACACGGCTCGATGCCCTCCTCACGCGGCGAATCCGGAGCCAGTCAGGTTGTATCGAGGAAATTACCTTAGCGCTCCGCCGCGCGGACTGTCAAGCAGACCGACGATCAAGAGCTCAAAGGGCGAAAAGCAAAGGGGATACGGATTACACGGATTTGACGGATCTCACGGACCGCTGCTCAGTGCGGACGGCTCCATGCACCACGAGCCGCGATGAACATGTTGTGAACGACACACCAGCCGACCATTAGTGCCGAGACGCTCCCCGAGGCCGTTCACCAAACAATCGAGGCTCGTGCCATTGCGTTCGCTCGCGCGAAAAGGAGCGATCGGTTCAATCGGCAAAATCCGTAAAATCCGTATCCCCTGCCGTTCAGGCCCGGCGCGAAGCTCCGCGGCTGTAGGTTGCTCTCACCCCGGCGGCCAAGCCATTGGCCGACCGCCCAGCAAATGCATGTGCAGGTGAAAGACGGTCTGCCCGGCATCGGCATTGGTGTTCATCACGAGACGATAGCCGGATTCGGCAACGCCCTCGCGGCGCGCGAGCTCCGCGGCAAGCTGCGTCAGCTTGCCGACGATGGCCGGATCCGTCACGGCACTGGCGGACGGGACGTGATCGCGCGGAATCACGAGAATGTGGACAGGCGCCTGCGGATTGATATCCCGGAACGCCACGCACTCGTCCGTCTCTGCGACGAGCGTCGCCGGGATCTCCTTGCGAGCAATTCGGCAGAAGAGGCACGCGTCCGCCACTGTCCCTCCGTTCGCGCGTCAGGCGCGGGTCATGAGAGCGCGCAAAACGCCGGCGGCAACCACACCGGCCGTCTCGAAGCGTAAAGTAGTCTCGGCAAGAGACGTCGGTAGCCAACCATGCTCCTCGACGATGAGTGCGCGCTCCGATGGCTCGATGCCGCCCTCTGGGCCGAGTAGCAGATCGGCGGCGCCGGGACGCTGCTCGAGGAGCGGGCGCCCTCCACGCTCGAGCAGAAAGCGTGCTCGATCCGTGTCGCCGGACCTAACGAGTGCATCGGCCAACGATAGCTCCAGCGCAATGTCGGGGAGCCACGCGCCGCCAGACTGCTCGATCGCGCCGATCATTCGTGCGCGGACCTTCTGCGCGAACCTCTCTCCCTCGCCACGCGGCGAAACGCTGGCCGATCGTTGAAAGAGCACCGGCTGCCACGACGTCACCGCGAGCTCCGCGCTCTTTTCCGCGAGCCAGAGCATTCGCTCGCGATCGGCGACGGGTACGAGAAGGCCAAGATGCGGCGGCCGCGGAACGTCCGTGACGTCGCCTATCGCCACCAGCGCCCGGCCTTTCGGGAGCTGCTCGATAGTCGTGTCAGCGATCGCACCACGGCCGTTCGTTAGGCGAAGCGCATCGCCTTCGCGGAGTCGTCGCACGTG
>Ga0207707_10002892_pt1 | contig 15323 bp, 14 predicted proteins | sample KBSC83BmetaG_FD_184336 | JGI IMG/M metagenome (GOLD analysis project Ga0207707, IMG submission 184336) | Corn rhizosphere microbial communities from Kellogg Biological Station, Michigan, USA - KBS C8-3B metaG (SPAdes) (version 2) | ecosystem: Host-associated > Plants > Roots > Rhizosphere ...
TTGGCGTGCTGCTCGCGCTGCGTCAAAGGGAAGTCCAGGACGAACGAGGTCGATGTTGTGCCGAAGGTGTGACCCATCCGGCCACCCATGCTTTTTGCCAGATCGCCGACGATCCGCAGGCCGCGATTAGGCTTGATCCTTGCCAAGCCCGATCCGTTATCGGTGACTCGGCAGTTCACCCAGGAACCGGCGCGCATGAGCTTGATTTTGATTTCGCCGTCGCGGCCGTCGAAGCAGGCGTGCCGGACCGCATTCGTCATCAGCTCGTAGACGGCCAGTGCCAGGCGCCAGCACCGCTCCGATTCCAGCGGCAATGTGTCGATCGACAACAGAAGGTGGATATTCATGCGGTCGAGCTTGCACCGGCACACGGCCAAGCCAAGCTTGCGAAGCTGGTCGCCTGCGTCGACCAACGCATCGCGATCCGGCATGGTCAGAATGTTGTGGACCTCGACATGCTGATGGAGCAAGTCGACGACATTGCTCAGTTCTTCCTTGGCGTCGGCGTTGTCCGTCCAAATCGCCTTGAAAGAGACGAGGTTGATGATCGAGGCGAGTTCGTTCTTGATGCGGTGGTTCAGTTCGTCCAGCAGGGTTCTTCCCTCCAGGGCGGGCGGATGCGAGATGGCATGAGACACAGCGGTTCTCCAGATATAACCTATACTGTATAGTTTATTTTACTTGCGCTTTGATCGGTCACGTGTCAAGTCGTCATTGTCAGCGAGCTTCGCCGCTCGCGGCATCGTGAATGCAAGGGTGAAAGCAGATGGTGAGCAAACACAGCGATTCGAAACGGCCGCGCCAAGGACGGCCGCCCAAAGACCTGGCGGGCGACGTCAAAGCGCGGATCCTCGATGCGGCTCAGCGGGTATTTCTCAAGAAGGGCTATCAAGGCGCCAGCCTCGATGAGATCGCGGAGGTGGCGCCGGCAAGCAAGCCGACGATCTATGCTCACTTCCCGGGGAAGGAGGCGCTCTTCGAGGCAGTTGTCGCCCGCGTCCTCGAGGGGCTGACGAATTTCGAGGGCTTTGAGCCCAAGGGACGCACGGTGCAGGACAAGCTCGCGAGCCTCGGCAGCGAGGTCGTCGAACGATTTATCGAGGAGACGCTTGGCATCACGCGCGCAACAATTGCTGAAGCCGAGAGATTCCCGGCCTTGAGCCGCCATGTTCACGAGGCCGGGCGCGACCAGGCAGCGGCTGCCGTTTCCCATGTCCTGACCGATGCTACCCACACGCTCTCGCGCGGCTCCAAGGGACCCTTCAGCGGCAAACGAAGCCTCGCCACCGCGCAAATCTTCATGGACCTCATTCTGCTTCCCATGCTGATGCGAGCGCTAATGGGGGAGGGCGCGAAAGAACTGCGCAGTGAGTTGCCGGCATTCGTGCGCGAACGCGTCAGCTTCTTCCTGGCGGCTTGTGAAGCGGATTGGGGAAGGTGAGGCTCTCGCGCCGTTGCGCGCCGCAGCGCCGATCGGCGCGGAGATGCACCAGTTCGCGGCGAGCGGCGCAGCGAGAAGCAAGCTTTCCACCCATCAGAAATACCCTCAATAAGGGCATGGTGACAGTCTCAGCGCCGATCTGCCGACTGCAGCTCACGGCGACAGGCTTCGCTGAAATCGCGCAGCGGGTCCATCTCGTTGATCAGGTCGGGCAGGTCGACGAATGTCTTGTTCGGGGACAGATAGGTTTCAAGGATCAAGCGACCCGCCTTCTCGGCCGCTTCAATCACGGCATCGCTGGAGAGAATCTTCATGCGGGCGATGAGAGCGTAGAGATCGACAAGCTTCGAAACCTCGGACTTGTCGTTGACAAGTGCATCGGCGTATAGACGCGATGCTTCCTCGATGAAGCTCTTGTAGAGCTCCTCACGCTGGGACGTAGCCCGCAGCGTATGACGGACGCGGTCCTTGCGACGCTGGGTCACCCAGCCGGTGACAATCGATGCCAGCGTTCCGGAAGCCGATCCCGAAAACGACGCAAGTGCGGGAATGTAGAACATATCCATCTTATAAACTCCTTGTTGCTGCTCACGCGGCGCTTCTGCGCGTTCGCGCCAGATTCCGGTCGTGTGCCTATGGGCAGCCCGATTCAGTTATTTGCTTCTGCTGGCCACCGGGCCGGCGCTTTGTTCGAAAACCGATCGGCAGGCATCGCTTAGATCGGACTTGTTCTGCCTCAGGCACTGCTCGACCCTGGTAGGGTCGGGAATGTAGCCAGCGCAGAGCCTGAAGGCGTCGGGCGCACAGGCGGCCCTCTGCTCGGCGGTGCCGCGATTCTCCTGCGCGGCGACGGGTGTCGCACAAAGCAATGTTGCCACCACTGCGATACAGCGACGTCTGGTTTTCGAAATTATATCTGATCATTCCTCTGGTTGATCTTGGGTTTCGTTCCGAAGCGGGCCTGCGTAGGCAGCCGGGATTTCAGCGGCTTGCCGCACTCACAGAAAGCTGAGCGGCTCGCGTGAGCCCTTCCACTTGACAAGCGTGCCCGGCTCGTGATTTATCCAAACTATACAGTATAGTTTAGTTCGTCAATCAGAATGTCAACTAGCCTTCTCGCACCCGAGGAGAGCGCGCGAGCAGGATCAGAATCGACAAGCGCGAGAATGGTCCGAACTCGTCAGAAAGAGAGCACGAAGTGAATTTCCAGCATCGACCACACCTCATGACCGCGGAACGACGGCTGCCGTTCGAGTGCGTTACCTTGCTGTTGCAAGGCGGCGGTGCTCTCGGCGCATATCAAGGAGGCGTCTACGAGGCGCTTGCGGAAGCCAATATCCATCCCGACTGGATCGCCGGCATATCGATCGGCGCGATCAATGCCGCCATCATCGCAGGCAACCCGCCGAATTCCCGCGTCGATCGGCTGCGGGAATTTTGGACGCATGTGACTTCGAGCGCCCCTTGGGATTGGCTAGGTAACCCCTTTGGTGATTTGGCCCGGAGTGACGACACCCGCAGCCTCCTCAACCAAATGAGCGCCAATTTCGCGGTCGCGTCGGGTGCCACGGGATTCTTCTCTGCGCGAGCTATGATGCCGTGGTTCCAACCGAACGGAACGCAAGGGGCAACCAGCTTCTACGACACCAGCGACCTCAAGCGCACGCTTGAGCGCCTGGTGGATTTTGATCGCCTCAACGCTGGAATGACGCGCTTCAGCGCGGGCGCGGTCAATGTCAGGACCGGCAACTTCGTCTACTTCGACACCAGCACCCACAAGATCGCTCCGGAGCACGTCATGGCGAGCGGGGCACTGCCACCTGGCTTTCCAGCGGTCGAGATCGATGGCGAGCAGTACTGGGATGGTGGCCTCGTATCCAACACACCGCTGCAGTGGGTGATCGAGAGCGATCCCCGCCGCCAGGATACGCTCGCATTTCAGGTCGATCTTTGGAGCTCGCAGGGCGCGCTTCCGCGCAACCTGGCGGAAGTTGCCACACGTCACAAAGAAATTCAGTTTTCAAGCCGCACGCGAGCAAGCACCGGCCAATTTAAGAACGTGCACCGGGTCCAGCGTGCGCTTGACGCCCTGCTGCGCAGGCTTCCTGCTGATTTTGAGGAGAACGATGATCTGAAGATCCTGAAGTCGGTCGCCAGTGACAAAATCTACAACATCATTCACCTGATTTACCGGGCTCAGAACTACGAAGGTCACTCCAAGGACCACGAGTTTTCGCGCCTCTCGATGCAGGACCATTGGCGCGCTGGATATCACGATGCCGTCCGCACCCTGCGCCACCCCGAGGTCCTTGCTCGCCCCACAAGCCTGGACGGCGTCTTCACGTTCGATCTCGAGCGCGACGGTCGCGAATAGAACAAACTGAATTCAACACAAGGAGAAACCACAATGCAGGAAAAACAAGTGCTGGAGCGCGCCTTCGCGATGCCGCTGACCAGCCCCGCCTATCCGCCTGGACCGTACCGGTTTGTCAACCGCGAATACCTGATCGTCACCTATCGCACCGATCCGGCGAGACTGCGCGCGGTGGTGCCTGAGCCGCTCGAACTCGATCAGCGCGAAGCGCTCGTGAAGTACGAATTCATCCGCATGCCGGATTCGAACGGCTTCGGCGATTACACCGAGAGCGGGCAGGTGATCCCCGTCTCCTTCCGCGGCCGCAAGGGTAGCTACACGCACTGCATGTTCCTCAACGACGAGGGGCCGATCGCCGGTGGCCGCGAGCTCTGGGGCTTTCCGAAGAAATTGGCGCAGCCGACGCTGCGGACCGAGGTTGACACGCTCGTTGGGACCCTAGATTACGGTCCGCTCCGGGTCGCGACCGGCACGATGGGGTACAAGCACTGTGAAGCCGACCTGGCACAGGTCAGAGCTTCGCTTGTGGCGCCGAATTTTCTTCTCAAGATCATTCCGCATGTCGACGGCACGCCGCGCATCTGCGAGCTCGTCGAATACTACCTCGAGGACGTCACGATAAAGGGCGCGTGGACCGGGCCCGCGGCGCTCCACCTATCACCCCACGCTTTGGCACCCGTCGCCGAGCTGCCGGTCCTCGAAGTCGTGTCAGCTATCCACATTCTTGTCGACCTTACGCTCGGCTTGGGCAAGGTTGTGCACAATTATTTGCGGCAACCAAGTCGACAAGTGCTACGCATCAACGAAATGGCCTCGGCGACTTGAGCGCCAATCTCCTCACAAGGTTGGCTTGTGACGCAGCGTGCGCCGGCATCGGAATCACTTCCGCTTTTGCGTGCCAGATGCAGACAGCTCTGGAGCGCGGAGATTTGACGATCCTGCTGGACGAGTTCTGGCCGGCAACACTGCCGTATACTTGTCTGGCAGACAGTGCAGGCGTAGACTGATCGCACGTGAACCCGGCTTTGGGCAGACTGTGAAGAAGCCGCCTAGCGAGCTAGGCAGCTCGTCGATAGGAAAATAGGGGTTCCATGATAGTGGGTTTCGCGGTGTAGCGGTCCCCCGCTACCAAATCCAGCGTAACCCCTTGATTTCCCAGATTTGGCCGATCGATGTTTCGACACGAAGGATGTCTCATTGATACATCCGGAATCGTCGCTGATCAATTTGTCAATCGGCTTGCAATATTTGACCCCCTAAGCCGGGGGATCGGCGTCCAAAATTGGGTCTGACTCAGATCTGATGATGTTTTCTTCCGAGCTTGCGATTCTCCAACGGGGGAATCAGGACCATGCGAGCCGGCATTCGAATTTCGTCGCTTGTGCCGAGTGGGTTGGTTATCGAGAGCGTAAGTGATTCATCTGACTCGATTATTATAGCGGTCCGAGCGGAAAGCGGCGTAGCCGAGTGCCCATTATGCGGGGCGAGATCAAGCCGAATCCATAGCCGATACGACAGACAGGCTGCGGATTTGCCCTGTGCGGGCAAAGAAATACGCCTCCGCGTTATCACGCGGAGGTTCGTTTGCGAGGTGCCTCACTGTCAGCGGCGGATTTTCGCTGAACGGTTCGGGGACGATGTTCTCCCGTCCCGGTCGCGCCGGACGGCACGGCTGGATTGCATCGTCCACCATCTGGGGCTGGTACTGGGCGGCAGACCAGCAGCGAGCTTCGCCAAACGACTGATGCTGCCGGTCAGCAACGATACGTTGCTTCGGGTTGTACGACGGCGGACGGCACTTCGAACTGATCCTCTGACCGTTGTCGGCATTGACGATTGGGCTTTTCGACGCAATCGCCGCTACGGAACGATTGTCTGCGATCTCGAGCGACGACGGATTGTGACATTGTTGCCAGATCGCGAGGTCGCGACAGTTCGAGCCTGGCTCGCCGATCATCCTGGGATCAAGATCGGGTCACGCGATCGCGGTGGCGGTTATGGTGAGGCGGTTGCCAAGGCGCTGCCGGACGCCATTCAGGTCGCCGATCGTTGGTACCTGATGGAGAACGCCAGCGCGGCCTTCCTCGACGCGGTGCGCAAGTCCCTGCGCGCAATCCGCATCGCGACCGGTACGCCGACAATCACCCCCGAGCTGCTCACCTCGGCAGAAAAGCTGCGGTACGAGAGCTATCTGCGGCGAGAGGATACAAATGCGGCAATCGCGAAGCTCGCCCGCGACGGCTTGTCGATCAAGCAGATTGCCCGCCGCCTGGGGCATAGTTGCAATCTCGTTCGACAGACGTTGCGTGGCGGGCGAGCCGACGTGTTCCGAACGCGGCAACGCTCGCTCGACGCATACTATCTGTTCCTTGAGGGCCAGTGGAGCGGCGGCTGTCACAATGGCGCTGAACTCTGGCGTCGCTTGCAGGCGCAAGGGTTCCGAGGATCCTCCGCGCCGTTGGCGAGTGGGCAACACGCCGACGTCGGTCGGAAACGGCCAGCAAACAACAGCTGCAAAGGATTCCCTCGGCCAGAACTATTGCGCATCTCATGACCATCGATCGAAATTGCATGACCAAGGCCGATGCCGTAGTCAACCAGTTCCACGACATGATCCGAAAGAAGGATGAGGCCAAACTCGACGTCTGGATCGCAAACGCAAAGAGAAGCCTCGTCTCATCCTTCGCCAAGGGAGTCCTCAAGGACAGAGCCGCAGTGCGCGCTGCGATTATCCAACCTTGGTCAAACGGCCAAGTTGAAGCACAGATTACGAAACTCAAACTCATCAAACGACAAATGTACGGCCGCGCGAAAATCGACCTTCTCGAAGCACGATTGCTCGGGGCTGCGTGATCCGCGACGCTGTCACCTAATATGCGTCAGCCCCAAATTTGCAGGCCGAATGACAGTTGACCGCCGGGCTTTTCCGGAAGGGGCGCCATCCCTTACATCGTGCAAGACGTCGAAAAGACCCGCGCGGCGATCCGTCTCGTCTCGTCGCCAATCGCCTCCTCAGCGTAGAAAAGATGCGCGTTGGCTTATAACCGACCACGTGATCGCGCCGTCCTGCCTACGCCTTGCGATGATTTGACGCGCGGGCAGACGGGGACCGCATTCCATCTGAGCGCTGGGGTTTCCAAGACACTCACGGAACCGCGCAGCGGAAAATCTCTTAGAAATCAATAGCGAGGCTGTCAGAGGAAGGATGAGCGAAGACCTGTCACAGCATCGATAATCGATAATCGATTATCGATTGACATCGGCTTTACTTTGTAGATATCTTCTCTCGCATTGAGCAGGGAGATTGGCTGATCTCATGATGGCCGAGTGGGACGTGTCATCAATCGAGTTACCCGCGCGCAGTTTGACGAGTGCGCTGCTGGACGGACTTCGCGCGGAAATTCTTTGCTGCCGTCTCAAGCCTGGTGAGAAACTGATCGCGGGAGCCATCGCCCACCAGCACCGGGTCAGCCTTGGTGTCGTTCGCGAGGCACTGTCGCGTCTGGTCGCGGAAGGATGGGTTGAGGCGGAAGATCGTCGCGGCTTCCGTGTCATGCCGGTTTCGATTTCCGAACTGCGCGACATCAATATCAGCCGTATCGAAATCGAGAGGATCGCCCTCCGCCAGTCCATTGTCTTGGGTGGGCCTGAATGGGAGGAATCGATCCGCCGCGCTTATCAAGAACTGGGCGGCGTGCCTCGGTCGAGCCCAGGGGATGCGGGGCCTCAGTTTATCGCGTGGACAGGCCTTCATCGAAAATTCCATACGGCTTTGCTCGCGGCGTGCCCGGCCGGGTGGCTTCTGAAGTTTCGCGAAATGCTGTTCCAAAAATGTGAGCGCTATCGCTTCCTGTCTTACAGCCTCGCTTCGCGCGATGTGGAAGGCGAGCATCGGCGCATCATGGAAGCGACACTTGATCGCGATGTCGAGGCGGCCATGGCCGCGCTTTGCGATCATTACACGACGACGGCCGAAATCATCATCAAGGGGCTTTCGGACGCCGGTCCTTGAGTTTTCGAACTTCGGAGAAGACGACCTGAAACGACTACGAATGAATGGCAAAGCTTGGCGTCAGCTCAAGTTCGAAAAGCCATAGTAAGGGAAAAAGGCATGACGAAGCTGAATTTGCGCGTTCGCGCAAGAGGAATATCGTGCGCCGCTGCTGCGCTGTTGACGGCCGGCACATTGTTGTCGGGTCCTGCAGCCGCTGACGACGTTGTTCGTTTTGGTTCCCCGCTGCCGATCACCGGACCGCTCGCACCCGAAGCGCAAAAGCAGCAGCGCGGCTATAACCTCTGGGCCGAGACGGTCAACAAGGCCGGAGGCATCAAGGTTGGCGACAAGCGATACAAGGTTGAGATCGTCTATGTCGACTATCAATCGAACACGCCTCGCGCCGTACAGGCCGCGGAGCGCCTGATTACGCAGGACAAGGTCAATTTCCTCTTTGCGCCTTTCGGATCGGGTGCCACAAAGGCCGCTTCCAGCGTTTCTGAACGCTACAAGATTCCGATGATCGCGGCGACGGCGTCGTCATCGCAGGTTTACGATCAGGGTTACAAATTCCTCTTCGGGATCTTTACACCGAACGAGACATTGACCGAACCGATTGCCGACATCGTTCGAGCGAAGCTTCCGGATGTTAAGACCGTGGCCATCCTCGCCCGCAATGATCTTTTCCCACTGGCAATTGCCCAGGAAATGGAGAAGTCGGCAAAGAAGCGTCAGCTCGATGTCGTATTCTTTCAGAAGTATGACATTGGCGCGCTCGATTTCGCATCTCCTCTCACCGAGATCAAATCGAAGGCGCCACAGTGGATTTTTGCGACCGGCTACACCAATGACCTGGTTCTGATGCGCAAGCAGATGGCCGATCTTCAGATCAAGGCGCCCGTCGTGACCATGATTGCCGCGCCCGCATATCAGGAATTCATAGATTCAACCGGCAAGCTGTCGGAGAACGTCACGAGCGCAAGTTGGTGGCATCCGGCGGTCCGCTACAAAGGCACCGACGTGTTCGGGAGCACCGAGAATTTCGTCAAGGCATTTCAGGCGAAATACAACGCGACCCCCGATTACGGTGAAGGCTCCGCGGCGGCCTCAGGCGCGATCATTCAGCTCGCGATCGAACGCGCAGGCAGTCTCGATCCCGTCAAGGTCAGGGATGCGCTTGCATCGATGAATACCGTCACGTTCTGGGGCCCGATCCGCTTTGGCCAAGACGGCCAGATCAATTCGCTCGAGCCGCCGGTATTCCAGATTCAGAATGCAAAGGCGGTGGTCATTTTCCCGGATGTCATCAAGCAAGGAGAGCTGAAGAGAATGGAATAGGCACGTGTAAAGAGGGAGCGAGCCATGCTCTATCTACAGGTTATTCTTAACGGGCTTGTGCTCGGTGGCATCTACGCGTGCATCGCAGTGGGGTTCTCCCTGGTCTGGGGTGTCTTGAATGTCATCAATATCATGCATGGCTCGCTCATCGTGCTTGGAAGCTATGTCGCGTACACGGCGCACGCGGCCTTCGGAATCAGTCCGTTTGTTTCGATCCTGTTTATTGCGCCAGCCTTCTTTCTGCTCGGCTATCTGATCGAACTGGTCTTGATAAATCGGATCGTAACCGCGCCGGTCCTGCTGACGCTCACGCTGACGTTCGGTTTGGATCTGATTCTGATCAATGGCATGCTTGTCGGCTTCAGTGCCGACTTCAAGAGACTGACGCTCGATCCGCCGCTCGGCACGCTCAGCGTTGGCGGCCTTGCGCTTCCAGTCGATCGCCTGGTGGCGATGGTGTTGGCGATCGCGCTCACTGGCCTGCTTTACCTGATCCTGTCGCGATCGCGGATAGGACGGGCCATCTCGGCGGTACGCATGGATCGGGAAGCGGCCATGTTGATGGGGGTCAATGTCAACCACGTCAACAGCGTGACGTTCGGCTTCGGCACCATGATGGCGGGTGTAGCCGGTGCGCTGCTGGCGATGATTTTTCCGATCTATCCCCTCCTTGGTTACACCTATCTTGGAAAGGCGTTTGTCATCTGCGTGCTGGGTGGGCTCGGCAGTATTCCGGGCGCATTGTTGGGCGGGATCGTGTTGGGCGAAGTCGAGAGCTTCGGCGCGATTTGGTTCGGTCCTGAGCACGCGGTCACCGTTTCCTTCGCGCTGCTCATCCTGGTCCTGTTGTTCCGACCGGAGGGACTTTTGGGCCGAAAGGGGTTTGCGTGATGAAGCGCGACATTCTGATCGGACTTGGCCTTCTTGTGCTGCTGGTCATTATCTCGGCCGTCAGCGGGCCCTACTTGCTGCGGCTGTCGACCATAGTCCTGATGTACATCGTGCTGGCGTTGTCCTGGAACTTTATCGGCGGCATGGCGGGCTATCCGTCCTTTGCCACCGCCGCCTTCTTCGGCCTGGGTGCCTATACTGGTGCAGTGGTGCAAACCTCCGGTGGATCGATGTACGTCGCCTGGTGCGCGGCCGCGCTTATGACGGCGGTTGTATCGGGATTTCTCGGCTGGGTGCTGCTGCGTCTTCGAGGGCACTATTTTGCGATCGCCAGCTTCGCCCTTGTCGAGGTGTTCCGCGTTCTCACCAATTCGATGACCGATATCACCGGGGGAGGCATGGGTCTCAACCTGCCTGTGCCGCAGCTCGCGTCCGTTCACGCGCAGGCCGTGTTTTTCTTCTATGCGATGCTGGGTCTGGCGATCGTCACCTTTGCGGTCACCCTCGCGGTCAGCCATTCGAAACTCGGGTTCGGCCTGCGCTGCATTCAGCAAAACGAACCGGCGGCGGATATCCTCGGCATCAAAACAACGCTGCACAAAGTCGTCGCCTTCATTCTGTCGGCGTCATTCGTGGCGGTTGCCGGTGCGGTCTACGCATCCTGGGTTTACTACATCGAGCCGCCGGATGTGTTCGACATCATGTATTCGATCAAGCCCATCGTCATGGTGCTGCTCGGCGGTGCGGGGACAGTGTTCGGGCCGATCATTGGCGCGGTGCTCTATCTCTCGCTCGAGGAGATCGTGTGGAGAAATCTGCTTCAGGTGAACACCGGCGCGCTCGGCGTGTTGATCGTGCTGCTGGTCCTCTATCTGCCGAGAGGCTTCCTTTCGCTGAAGTTCAAGCGGTTGCGGAAGAAGGTGACGACATGACGCTGCTCCGGCTGACGGGACTCTCACGGAAGTTCGGCGGTCTCAATGCCTTGACCGACATCGATCTGACGATTGAACCCAACGAAGTCATCGGTCTGATCGGCCCGAACGGCGCTGGCAAGACCACCCTCATCAACGTTGTGACCGGCGTACATCCGGCAAGCACCGGCAATGTCGTTTTCGACGGAAACGACATTACCCATTACAAGCCATATCAGGTGGCGCGAAGCGGCATCGCGAGAACGTTCCAAATTGTGCAGCCGTTTCCGGAAATGAATGTGCTCGATAACGTGGCCGCTGGCGCCATGGCGGCCGGCGGCGCGCGATCGGTCAACGACGCCCGAAACCAGGCCATGACGCATCTAGAATTTGTCGGCCTAATGCCATTCGCCGATCAACCGGCAAGTGCGCTGACGCTGGCAATGCGCAAGCGGCTCGAATTGGCCAAGAGCCTCGCCATGAATCCGAAGCTCCTGCTGCTGGACGAGGTGAATGCCGGGCTGAATGCAGCCGAAATCGATCAGGCCTTGAAGCTGGTGCGGGAAATATCGGCTCGCGGGGTCACGATCCTGCTCGTCGAACATCTGATGAAGGTCGTGTTGTCGCTTTGCACGCGAATTGTCGTTCTGCATCATGGCAAGTTGATCGCGCAGGGAGAGCCGGATCGCGTGATCCGCGATCCGCTCGTCGTGCAGGCCTATCTGGGGCGCCGGTATGCCGACACGGAGCATCCAAATGCCTGATCCTCTCCTGATCGTGAAAGGACTGCAGGCCGGATATGGCGAGGTCCAGGTCTTGTGGGGAATCGACTTCACCGTCGCGGCGGGCGAGATCGCATGTCTTGTCGGATCGAACGGCGCGGGCAAGACCACGCTGTTGCGAACGATTTCGGGGATCGTCCCCAGCCGCGCCGGTCAGATCGTATTCGACCGCAAGAATATCACCGGGGCCGGACCCGAGCAGGCGTTGCGTTCCGGAATTGCTCACGTTCCCGAGGGACGACGTCTGTTCGCGTGGATGTCCGTCGAGGACAACTTGCAGATGGGTGCCTATCTTCGCGAGGACGGCGCTCGGGCGATCGCTGAATCGCTGGAACAGTCCTACAAGCTGTTTCCGATTCTCGGCGAGCGTCGCAAGCAGAATGCGGGAACGCTATCCGGCGGCGAACAACAGATGTGCGCTATTGCGCGCGGGTTGATGGGTTCGCCGCGACTTCTCATCATTGACGAGTTATCGCTCGGCCTCGCGCCGGCTATCGTTGATCAGCTTTGCGACATTCTGCGCGAGCTCAATCGCAAAGGTTTGACGCTTCTCGTTGTCGAACAGGACATCGCCACTGCGCTTGACCTCGCGCAGCACACGTTGGTGATGGATACAGGACGTATCATCCGGATCGGACCAAGCGCGGAGTTGCGCAACGATCCTGTCATTCGCGAAGCCTATCTCGGGTCGATCTAGCAGGTTGGTCGAGGTGTAACAGCCAACAGGAGGAATAACAGAGAATGAGCCAAGTAGTTGTGTTTCCGGAAGGGGGCTATCGATATATCGACGCAGTCTTCCAGTATTCGGGAGGTGTGGCGGCCGAGCCAGGCTTCGAAATCGAGCGGGCGCGGTTTGCGAAACCATTGCCGCTGCTCAAGGGCTTTGCGGCGGCGGAGGCTTATCTGAAATCGATCGGGCGCCCGACTACCGCATTCTGTTGCTGCGAGTTGCGCTCCGCCGCGCCACTTGCCGACAATGAGTTTGAAGCTTTCAATCGCAACTACGTCGGCACGCTTGAACGATGGGGCATCTATCGGAATAACGTGAATCCGGTCGGACGGACAAATGTCTGCCCGATCTACCAGCCGCCGAAGGAATCGGTGCTCTATGCGTTCTGTTACACCGTTCCAGCGAAGCCGGGTGCGCGAGGAACATTCGCCATCGCAGGTGGGGGCGAGTGTCCCGAGGGAAAAGGCAATTATCGCGATCACATCGTAAGACGTGGCGATACGTCGATCGATGGCTTGCGCGAGAAAATGCGCACCGTCGTCACCGAAATGGAGCGGCGCTTGTCCCTGCTTGGGTTCACATGGGCCGATGCCGTAACGACTCAGTGCTACACCATGCATGACGTCGGATCGCTGATCCGCGATGAAATCGTCATGCGAGGTGCGACGCCTGGTGGTCTGACATGGCATTTCTGCCGGCCACCCATCGCCGATCTTGAATATGAGATGGATATCCGTGCTCCAGCGCGCGATATCTTGATCTAGCATCCATTCAGGCGTCATCGGGCGACATTCGTGCATCCTGCTTATGCGGGAGGAGAACGCTTGTCGCTCGATACGACCTCACGAGCGGGAATATGACCCATGAAAATCATCATGATGGGATCGGGAGGCGTTGGTGGCTTTTTCGGCGGGCGCCTTGCTCATGCCGGCTATGACGTCAGTTTTGTTGCGCGGGGCACTCATTTGGCCGCGATGCGTGACCATGGACTCACGATCGAAAGTGATTCTCAGCCGAAGATCCATATCGACGCTGTGTCGGTAACCGACGATCCGTCCTCGCTGGGCGTCGCTGATCTGATTATCGTGTCCGTGAAACTGAGAGATACGGCCGAGGCCATTCGCTTGATCAAACCGGCGACAGGCCCGGATACCGGCGTCCTGTCGCTGCAAAACGGTGTGATCAAGGATGACCTGCTGCGCGCGGCATTTCCTGCCAGGAATATTATGGGCGGGGTCGCCTATGTCGCAACTCACGTGGCCCGGCCGGGGGTAATTCAACAAGTCGGCACGATGCAGCGGATTATCGTCGGCGAGTACGACGGGCGCAAGTCGGCGCGCGCCGGCTTCCTCGTCGAAGCTCTGCGGAAGTCCGGCGTCAATGCGGAATTGAGCGCCGACATCCGCGCCGACATCTGGAAGAAGTATGTTTTTCTGGTGGGATTGTCCGGCGCGACGACCGCGATGCGGAGTACGTTGGGGCCGATCCTCGCCAATCCGAGAGCGTGTGCGTACTTCGAAAGCCTGATGCGTGAGGTCATTGCAGTCGGCCGTGCTTCCGGCGTCAACCTGCCGGAAGATTATGCCGATGACCGGATGAAGTTCGCGCACGGTCTTCCCGTCGATATGACCTCGTCGATGCATCATGACTTGGAACGAGGCCAGCCGCTGGAAGTGAATTGGCTGAGTGGCGGCGTGGTGCAGATTGGCGAGAAGGTTGGCGTATCCACGCCGGCCAATCGGGCGATCTGCGACATTCTCGCCCTTCACGCCGATGGCAGAAAAGGATGAAGCCATGGCTCGATCGTTACTGACTGTTCGCTCGATCAAGGCGACGGGCGTCGAGGTGCCGATGAACTATGTTCTTGGCACGAGTGCGACGGCCGTGCGGGCCGCACCGCTTCTCCTGATCGATGTCGAAACGGAACAGGGAATTACTGGCCGCGGCTATCTGTTCTGTTATGTCGCCGCTGCCGCTCCCGCGATCGCCAAAATGCTTGAGGAGGTCGAGCGGGTGGTGAAGGGTGATCCTGTAGTGCCGCAGGATCTGTGGGCGAAGCTCGCGAAGCGCTTCACGCTGATCGGTGTTCAGGGCATCGTGCGGATGGCGATGGCAGGGTTCGATGTTGCGTGCTGGGATGCTTTGGCAATCGCCGCAGGGCTGCCTTTGGCGTCGTTCCTTGGTGGCTCCCCGCGCGCGATTCCAGCCTATAACAGCAACGGCCTCGGCCTGATGCCGCTCGGAAAGCTTCAAGATGAGGCCGAGCAGTTGCTGCAAGGCGGGTTCCGCGCACTCAAGCTTCGTCTTGGTTATCCTACCCTGGAAGATGACGTTGCGGCGGTTCGCGCGGTACGGGCGCGAGTACCGGACGACGTCGCCGTCATGGTGGACTTCAATCAATGCCTGCAGTTCAGCGAGGCGCTGCGGCGCGGGCGCGCGCTCGACGGTGAAGGGATCTACTGGCTGGAGGAAATGATCCGTCAGGACGATTACGCCGGCTCGGCAAGGTTAAGCCAAGAGCTATCCACACCCATTCAGCTCGGGGAAAATTTCGCGCTGCCTGTGTCGATGAATCAGGCGTTGATGGAAAAGGCATGTGAGTTCGTGATGCCGGACCTCGAGCGGATCGGCGGCGTGACCGGATGGCGGCAGGCTGCAGCGCTCGCCAGCGTCTACAATGTTCCAATGTCGTCGCATCTGTTTCCGGAAGTGAGCGCCCATTTGCTCGCTGCGACGCCGACCTCTCATTGGCTTGAATATGTCGATTGGATGGATGCGATCCTTGTCGAGCCGACGCGGGTGGTCGACGGCATGTATCCGGTCTCTCAGCGCCCTGGGAACGGCTTGATCTGGAACGATGAG
>Ga0207707_10002894_pt1 | contig 15316 bp, 13 predicted proteins | sample KBSC83BmetaG_FD_184336 | JGI IMG/M metagenome (GOLD analysis project Ga0207707, IMG submission 184336) | Corn rhizosphere microbial communities from Kellogg Biological Station, Michigan, USA - KBS C8-3B metaG (SPAdes) (version 2) | ecosystem: Host-associated > Plants > Roots > Rhizosphere ...
AGCTGAGAAGAATCGTCAAAGAGCTTGGCATGCGCGGCGCCATGTTGCCGTCCACGGGCATTCAGGCCAATCTGGGCGACGCTCGCTACCGGCCGATTTACGAGGAGGCGAACCGTCTCGGCTGTGCTATCGGCATCCACGGCGGCGCCCACGAGAACATGGGACTGGACGATCTGACCCCGTACGCGCCGGTGCACTCCCTCGGCCACCCCTTCGGCCAAATGATCTCTTTCGGCGGTATGGTGTTCAACGGCGTTTTCGACAAGTATCCCAACGTGAAATTCGGTTTTCTGGAAGGCGGTGTCGCCTGGATGCTGGTTTGTCTGGAGCGCTTCGACCGTTCCTGGGAAACTCACATTCAACACGATCCGCGCCAGCGCTTTCTGGATCTCAAGCCCAAGGAAAAAGTCAGCGAATACATCGCCCGCCACATAGACGCGGGGCGCATCTTCGTCGGCTGCGAGGGCGAAGAACCGGACATTGCCCACGCGATCAGGCGCATCGGCAACAAGCCCTGGGTTTTTTCCAGCGACTACCCGCACGAAGTCAATAACGAATTCTGCAAGCACGAGATCAACGAGTTTCTCGAGAACGAAGAGATCAGCGCCGCCGACAAGGCCGCCTTTCTGCACGCCAACGCGCGCCGTTTTTACAGCCTCGGCGCGCCCGGCTTATGAGCCCTCCGACCAGCATCGGCTTGATCATTCCGTCGAGCAATCGACTGACCGAGCCGCAGTTCAATGCCTACGCGCCGCCGGGCGTCGGTATTCACGTCACTCGATTGCGCATGACCGGAAAATTCCGCAAACCGCTGAGCGAGCTTAAACGGCCGCTGACCGAAGCCGCCGAAGCGCTCTCGGATGTGAAACCCGGCGTGATCGTTTTTCACTGCACGGCGAATTCCATGGAGAGCGGCCTCGCTCACGAGAAAGCGATCGTGGACATCGTCGAAAGCGCCAGCGGCTGCCCGACGATCACCACGGCGCAGGCGATCACCCAGGCCTTCGATCGATTCAGTGTTAAAAAACTGGTGTTGATCAGCCCCTACGTGAAAGCCACCAATCAGCTCGAAGTGAACTATCTTAACGAGAGCGGTTACACGGTCCTGCATGAGCTCGGTCTCGGTTTGGAAACCCACGCCTACTCGGCGGTCACACCGCAGGAGTGGAGAAACATCGTCAAGGAAAACACGCGGGCCGATGCCGACGGTTATTTTTTAAGCTGCACCAACACGCGCATGATCGAAGCCATCGCCGATCTGGAGCGCGATCTCGATAAGCCGGTCATCAACAGCAACCAGGCGACGCTGTGGGTTTGCCTGAAAAAACTCGGCATCGCGCACAGCGATCCAAAACTCGGCCGGCTGTTTCAGTGATTTCGGTGCAATCTATCTGAAATGCGGCCGACCCTGATTCGCACCGAAGGAGAATCGAACTGATGTCAGCGAATTTTTTACAATCCATGGCGGTCTTGGAAGGCGCGCGCGCGGCTTTAAAAGTTGGTGCCGTCGCCAAGGGCGAACGGGTCGGCTTTATCTGCGACCTGCGCGTTGAGCCCGACGTCATTTACGCATTTTTCACCGCCGCCGGCGAAATCGGCGCCACGGCCTTTCTGTGCATGGTCGATCGCGGCCGCGGCTACGGTCCCCCGGACGAGTTTATCGAGACGATCAAAACCGCCAACGTGCTTTATTTTTCCTGGGAGATGGCGAACTCTCTGGTGATCAAAGCGCTGCGCCAGGAGCGCGGCATTCGTTGTGTCGGCTTTCCCCACTGCCGAACGGCGGCGCTGCTCGCAGACGACGCTGTGCGCTTTCCGCTCGACGTGCTTTCGGCTTTATATCCCAAAACCTGGGACGTGTTCCGCTGCGGCAAGGACGTCGATGTGCACATCACGGACACCAAAGGCACGGACTTCCGCGTCACTTTGACAAAAGAAAACATCGAGGAGAAATTCGCCCAGGATCCGCGCTATTCAGGTCAGATCGTCGCCAATAAACCCGGCTTCGTCAGCCATCTGCCGGTGGGACACGGGCCGAACGTTTTGAGTCCCTCCGAGCCGCACAATGCAACCAGCGAAGGCACCATTCGTCTCGATGCCCTGACCCTGGCGCCGGGCGTTTACCGCGGTTGGGCCGGCGATTCGGCCTATCAGGAGCCAGTGACCTGCCGCATGAAGCAGGGCCGCATCGTCGCCATCGAAGGCGGCAAAGAAGCAGACATGTTTCGCCGGATGATTGAAGAAGATCTCGACAACGTCTGCCAGCTCCGCGAAATCGGCGTCGGCCACAATCCCAAAGTTCCGACCTTCCGCGGCGAGCGCGGCTATCACGGCGCCAATCATGCCGGCGCGGTTCACTGGGGTTTTGGCGGCGGGCATCAGAAAAAACGCATTCACGTGGACGCAATTATTTTTCAAACGACCGTGAGCGCTAACGGTACCGTGGTCATCGATCGCGGACGCCTCAAGGCTCTCGATGATCCGGAAATTCGTCAGTTGGCAAGCAAATACGGCGATCCGGATCGCGTGCTGGCGGAAGCGTTATAACAGAACCGCGTGCGCAACCTGTGTGCCGCGATACCGGAGGATTTGACCATGACTGAAGCGACCATCGAATTGCAGCCGGAGTCCACGGGCTTGGTAATCGTTGATATGCAGGCCGAAGGCTGCGAGCGCCACGGCCCCGGCATCAAACCCGTGATCGCCAACATCCGCCGCCTGCTCGATCGCTTTCGCGCGGTAAACGGAAAAATTATTCACGTGCAATCCGTGCGCACCAAGGATCATCCGGAGTTCACCGTCTTCGGCCGTCCTTACGGTTTGCTGCTCGGCACGCCGGCGGTGGAATTTGTCGAAGAGCTTCGTCCACTCCCGGGGGAAGACATCGTGCAAAAGACTTCGCATGACTGTTTCTACAAAACTTCGATGGAAGCGGTGCTGGAAAAGCATGACTTGCGACCGTGCCGCGACAGGATCGTCGTCACCGGCATCGGTTCGAGCAACTGCGTCTATCATGCAGTGATCGGCTTTCACATTCGTAACTTCTACAGCATCGTGCCGGAAGACTGCATCCACGGGGTGCATCCGCAATCGCAACCTTTCGCGCTGCATCAATTCCGCTCCGGCGCCTATAATTTTAACGTGACGGTGTCCCACTCCGATGCGCTTCATCTGGTCTCCGAGAATATTCCGCTCCAGCGCGCGTCCGGTCGCTAAACCGCGAACGGCGCAGAGTCGCGGAATTTCGCCGGTCGCCGCAGCCTTGGCGCTGGCCGCGTTCTTCTGCGCCGCGAGCGGGGCCGTCGCCCAGAGCCTCAAAGTCCCGTTTGCGGCACTCTCGCCCAATTACGCGCCGCTGTGGATCGCCGCGCAATCGGGTCTTTTCAAAAAATATGGCCTGGACGTGCAGCCGATTTATATTTCCGCCGGCTCGGTGATCGTGCCGGCGCTTTTGTCGGGCCAGGTCGAGATCGCCAACATGAGTTCCGCGCCCGCCCTTACCGCCTGGGCGCGCGGCGCCGAGCTGAGCGCGGTCGGTGTTACGTCGAATCGATTACTGCACGTCATCATGACCCGGAGGTCGATCCGAAGGCCCGAGGAGCTGAAGAACAAAAAAATCGGCGGCGACCGCTACGGTTCGCTGTCCGACCTGGTCCTGCGCGAGGCGCTGCGCTATTACAATCTCGCGCCCGACCGTGATGTGGCGATCATTCAAACCGGTGGCTTGCCGGAACGCTTGGGCGCGCTCAAAGCCGGCGCCGTGGACGGCGCGATTATCACCGGTGATACCGCGCTCGAAGCAGAGAAACTCGGCTTTCACAAACTGATCGATCTCAGCCAGTTGCCGATCCAATATCCCAGCAGTACGATCATCGTCGGCAAATCATTTCTCGCGGCCAAGCGCGACACGGTCAAGCGCTTTCTGCGCGGCTGGATCGAAGGCATCAAGATCGCCAAGACCGACAGGGAGCGCACGGTGGCGGTGATGCAGCAGTTTCTCAAGACCAGCGATCGAGCCGTGCTCGAAAAGATTTTCGAGACCTACAAAACCGTGCACGAGCGCCTGCCGATTCCCGATCCCAAATTGATGGGCGTCGCGCTGAAACAACTCACCGCCACCGTTCCCCAGACCCATCAGCTCAAGATTGACGACTTCACCGACCGCAGCCTGATCACCGAGCTCGAAGCCGAAGGTTTCATCGCCAAAGTTTACGACGGGCGCTAGAATCGCACCCAGTTGGCTGAAAGTTAGTAGGCCGTGAAAAAACTCACTCGCAGTCCTCCGACCCGGCTCGTTAGAAATCGCGTTCTGAATTCCTTAGGAAATCCGTTCACGCTGAGATCGTCGAAGCGTTCCTCGGAATTTGGTGAACAGTCGTGTTTAACGATAGGTCTGGCGCAAAGTTCTTGTGTGCGTTGACAACCGCTTTCGCCTATCGCTACTCTCCGCGATGATGGACGCGCCGCCCGATCGCGGCGAGATTTTACGAATACCGAAGGAGCGCACCATGGACGCACGGCTCGCGCGAATCGCTTTTATCGTCACTCTTTTGGCCCGGTTCCCTGCGGGCGACGCGCTGGCGCAGAGTCCGCCGGTCTATCTGCAGCTCAGTCCGACGGTGAAAGCGGTGCTTTATTCACCCGACCCCAGCGTAAAAACGCGTGTTGCGGTGGTCAATATGCACGAAGACGGCAACCGCTTGAACGACATCGCCTGCACCGAGCTGGTGCAGCGCGGCTTTTACGTGCTGTGCATGAACGGCCGCTCGGATAACAACGAAGCTCTGGATTTCTGGAACGATCTGCCGCTCGACGTCGCCACCGGCGTCCAATACCTGAAGGAAACCGTGAAGGCGTCGAAAATTTTGCTTTACGGCGGCAGCGGCGGCGCGCCGCTGATGACCTTTTATCAAAATGTCGCGCAAAACGGTCCTTCCGTTTGCCAGGGCGCCGACAAGCTCATTCCGTGCGGCAACGAACTCGCGAATCTGCCCGCGGCGGACGGCATCATATTGCGCGACGCGCATCCGGGCACCGCGGTCAACACGTTGCGTTCGATCAATCCGGCGCTCGAGCGCGACGACAGGCCGGATCGGGTGATCGCAGCGCTCGATCCGTTCAGTACGAAGAACGGATTCAACCCGAATGGACCGAGCCATTATTCGCGCGAGTTCCAGGAGCGCTACTTCAAAGCTCAGGCGGCGCGCATGAATCGCCTGGTCGACGCCGCGCTGACGAAGCTCCGCGCCATCCAGGCTGGGAAATACTTTTACAAAGACGATGACGCGTTCGTGATTCACGGCAGCGAAGGCGGACGGCTTTCGGAAATGGACACGACGATTCATCCAGGCACCGTGAAACCGCAGAGGCTTTTGAAAAACGACGGTACGATTGTTACCGAAGTGATCAAGAGTGTTCGCGTCGCCGACAGCAAGAATCCCCAGCGCGCCAGATCGTTCTATGAGGGATCGAAATTTCTCACCTTGCGGTCGTTTCTCGGCGCCCGCGCGATCCGCGCCAAGCATTCGCTGGACGATATCGACTATTGCTCGAACAACAACTCGACGCCTTGTCATTTGCGAAAGATCACCGTGCCGATTTTGATTCTCGGCATGGGCGGCCACTATTTTTTGCGCGACAACGAGGTTCACTACGAAGTCTCGGCTAGCGCCGATAAGGAATACGTCGTCATCGAAGGCGCCTCCCACGGCATCCGGCCGTGCAGACCTTGCGAGACCACGCCCGGTCAATACTCCAACACGGTGAAGAACACTTTCGATTACATGCAAAAATGGATCAACGCGCGGTTTCAGTAGCGCGAAGACCCTCCGCCTACAGATCTGGCCCGCGGTTCGAGACCGGCGCTTCACTTGCCGCGGCAAAACTCTTATCATCTCCGCAAACCTTGCGATCGGAGGCCGGAACAATTTAATGGCGCAGGAATCTTCCAAACCTACCCAATGGCAAGAGCCCGACAAGGGGCAGAATGCCGGCATCGGCAGTTGGAACCGTCCCAACTCCCCCTACGATAATTTCATGGAGAGCGAAGGCGTGCCGATTTATCGCGGCATCGGCGTGCAGCGCGTACAGGAGCTGCCGTTCAAGCCGTGGAAACGGCTCGGCGGCAAAGGCACGTTCATTCAGCTCTACGGCACGGAAGGCTTGTGGGGTTGCTACGTCGTCGAAATACCGGGCGCGGACGGGCTCCATGTCGAACGCCATATGTACGAAGAAGTTTATCTGGTCGTCGAAGGCCGCGGCACAACAGAGGTTTGGGTCGACGGCTCGACCCGCAGGCATCAGTTCGAGTGGCAAACCGGCTCGCTGTTTTCGATTCCGATGAATGCCTGGCACCGCGTGGTCAACGCCCGCTCCACGCCTGCGGTGTTGCTGGCGGCGACCACGGCGCCGAACATGATCAACCTGGTGCGCAACACGGATTTCATTTTCAATTGCCCTTACGTTTTCAAAGATCGCTACAGCGACGCTGACGATTTTTTCAAGCCCAACGAAGAAATTGTGCCGGATCCTTTGCGCGGTCTTGCCATGAGCCGGACCAACCTCGTGCCCGACGTTTTTAACAGCGAGCTACAGCTCGACAACCGGCGCTCGCCCGGTTATCGGCGCATGGAACCGCGCATGACCGAAAACGTTTTCTATCAATTCATCGGCGAGCATGAGAATGGCCGGTATTCGAAGGCGCATGCCCACGCGTCGGCCGCCGTGCTGGTCTGCATCAAAGGCAAAGGCTACACCTATACCTGGCCGACTAAATTCGGTCTGACGCCGTGGAAGGACGGTCATCGAGATCAGATCATCCGGCAAGATTACGATCACGTCGGCATGGTCAGCGCCGCGCCGATGAGCGGCGACTGGTTTCATCAGCACTTCGGCGTGAGCAAGGAGCCGCTGCGCCTGCTCGGTTGGTACGGGCCGAACAATCACCGCGCGCAGCAACCGGGGCGGCCGGGAGAAAAAGCCATCGACGAAGGCGCCATCGACGTGCGCGACGGCGGCACGGCGATTCCCTACGACGAGGAAGATCCGTTTATCCGCGCCGAGTATGAGGCGACCCTGAAGCAAGAAGGCGTCGTCTCGCGCATGACGGACAGCCTGTTTCGGCACAAATAAAAATCGACGCGCCATTCGGAGCGCGCCGATAGAGAGTCCTGATTCTAATAAGTTGTTTGACGGCCCGCGGACCTAACTGCCTTTGCGAAACTTCTTGGCCCGGCGCACGAAGTAGTCCCACATGGATTCGAGGCGGTGCGGTGTGTAGATTTGCTCGTATTTGACCGCGGCTTCCTCGTCGTTGGTCCACGACGGATCGCCCGAGGCGGTGGCCATGAGCTGAATGCGCGCCGCCTTTTCCAAAAATACCGCGTAAAGCGTGGCGACTTCGATGGACTCGCCGACCACGGTGGAACCGTGGTTTTTCATCAACACGCCGCGATACTTGCCCAGGCTCTTGGCGACTTCGACTCCCAGCTCCGCGGTTCGGATCAGCGCGGTGGTGGAATCGAAAGTCGGCAAACCCTCGTAAAAAATATTTCCTTCGTGGCTGATCGGCCGAAGCTTCTGCCCCAGCGCGCCGAAGGCGGTGGCGTAGGGCGGATGGGAATGGACCACGCAATTTACGTCGGGACGCGCCTTCATGATTTCGGTGTGAATAAAAACTTCGGAATGGCGCTCGTACTTGCCTTCGACTTTCTTGCCGCTGGCGATATCGACGACGATAATGTGCTGCGGACGAATTTCCTCGAAGCCGAAGCTGTGCGGCTTCATGAGGATCTTGTTCTGGCCTGGGATGCGCACGGAAACGTGGCCGAGAATGTTGTCCCAGTGGCCTTCGTGCGCCAGGATGTTGCAGGAGTAAGCCAGCTTCTCTTTCATTTCTTTGATGTTCGCAGCCATGATTGCTCCTTGTCGCTATTAAAATGTGATAGAGGCTGGCGATCTTCTATCGTCCATCCTCGATCCTCAGCTTTTATTTCGTAAGCGGAATCTCTGAATTTTACCGGTAACGGTTTTCGGCAGGTCGTCGACGAACTCGACCCAGCGGGGATATTTGTACGGCGCGAGTTTGCTTTTCACGTGATTCTGCAATTCGACCCGCAGCTCATCGCTGGCTTTGAACTCGCTCTTCAGCAGCACGAAGGCCTTCGGCTTCAATAAACCGTCCGCGTCGGTGTCGCCGATCACGCCGGATTCGAGTACGGCCGGATGCTCCATCAAAGTATTTTCGATCTCGATGGGCGAAACCCACAACCCGCCGACTTTCATCATGTCGTCGGAGCGGCCGCAGTACCAGTAATAACCCTCGGCGTCGCAGTAGTAAGTGTCGCCGGTCTTGAGCCATTCGCCCTGCATCATGCGTTTGGTCTGCTCGTGCTTGTTCCAGTAAAAAGCCGCGTTGGCGTCGCCCTTGACCATCAGATTGCCGACCTCGCCGACCGGCACTTCTCTGCCGTTATCGTCGACGATCTTGGCTTCGAAGGCCGGCGTCACTTCGCCGCTGCTGCCGGCTTTGGCGCGTCCCGGACGATTGGCGAGGAAATCATGAGTCGCCTCGGTGGAGCCGACGACGTCGAGCAGCTCCAAGCCGGTGCGGTCCTTCCATTGATGAAACAGCGCCGGCGGCAGCGGCTCGCCGGAGGACAAGCAGACGCGAAGCGAGCTCAGGTCGTATTTTTTCTCGACGCGCAGAAAGCGCGCAAAGAGCGTCGGCACGGAGAAAAAGAAAGTCGGCTTGTACTTCTCGATCACCTGAAGGATTTTTTCCGGGTGGGGTTTTTCCGGCCAAAGTACCGTCGAGGCGCCGAAGCGGAAAGGGAAGTAAAGTGAATTGCCGAGGCCGTAGGAAAAAAACATTTTTGACGCCGAGAAGCAGAGATCGTTCTCGCTCATCTTGAGCACCGGCTTGACGAACAGATCGCTGATCGTGATCATGTCGTGCTGCAGATGCACCGCGCCTTTGGGACTGCCGGTGCTACCCGACGTGTAGCCCCAGAAGCAGACGTCGTCGCGTGTGGTCCGTGCGGCTTCGAGCTTGTCCGACGCCTTGGCGATCAAATTCTCGTAGGAAAGCGCCTTGCCCCTGGGCTTGCCGACCACGATCACGTGTTTGAGGAACGGCGTGTGGTCCCAGATTTTCTCGACCTCGGGCAATGTGGATTCATGAACAATGATCGCGCGCGCCCGGCTGTCGTTGATGAGATACTCGTAGTCCTTGGCGAACATCCAGGGATTGGTCGGCACCGCCACCGCGCCGACCTTGATGGCGCCGAAAAAGCCATAGGCGAACTCGGGCGAATCCGGCAGGATCACCAGCACGCGATTTTCGATCTCGATGCCGAGATCCTTGAGCGCATTGCCGGTGCGGTTAACTTTCTCGAAAACTTCCTGGTAGGTGATTTTTTGATCTTGGTAGTAGATCGCTACTTTGCCGCCGCGGCCCTGGGCGATGTTTTCATCGACGAAGGTCGTGGTGGCGTTGTAGATGTCAGGCAGCTCGACTCGCATGCTTGGCTGCTCGCAATGTCAGATCCCAAAACTCATATTTCATATTACCATCTGAGATTTGAAATTTGAGATGCCCGTAGGGCCTATTCACCGCCAATAATTTCACCCTGCACGTCGGTGGCGATGACGACCGACTTGGAATCGGTGTAATGCTCGATCGCCTCGTCGCCATGCTCTTTCCCCAAACCGCTCTGTTTGACGCCGCCGAAGGGAAGCTCGTCGTAAATGATCTGGGCGGAATTAACCCAGGTGTAGCCGGCTTCGATATTCTCGGCGCCGTACATGGCGCGATTGATATCGCGCGTCCAGATCGAGGAACCCAAGCCGAAGATTGAGCCGTTGGCCTGCTCGATGGCTTGATCGAGATTCTTCACCCGCACGATCGGCAATGCCGGGCCGAAAACTTCCTCCTGGATCATGCGCGAAGCCGGGTCCACGTCGGCCACCAGGGTCGGCTGAAGGTAAAAACCTTTGTCGTAATCGTCGCCCTTGGGCCGCTGGCCGCCGAAAACAATCTTGGCGCCTCGTTTCACGGCGTCTTCGACTTGCTCTTCGACTTCCTGGCGCTGTTCCTTGGTGTGGAGCGGGCCCATCAAGACGCCGCCTTTTAGGCCGTTGCCGACACTGATTTTCTTCGCCTTCCCGGCCAGCTTTTCAATGAACGCATCCGCGATATTATCGAAAAGATACAGCCGTTTGACGGCGAGACACGCCTGGCCGCAGTTGAAAAAACGACCGACGGATGCAGCGCTCACGGCGCGATCGAGATCGGCGTCGTCGCAGACGATCATCGGGTCGCTGCCGCCGAGTTCCAAAGTCACGTGCTTGAAGTCCTTGGCCGCCGACTGCATCACCCGCCGGCCGGTGTCGGTGGCGCCGGTGAAGCCGATCTTTCGGACCTTTGGGTTGACCAATAATTCCTCGCCGACCACGCTGCCGGGACCGGTGACGACGTTCAACACGCCTTTGGGGCCGCCGGCGTCTTGAATCGCCTTGTCGATGATCTCGCAGCAGCGAATGTCGGTCAGCGGCGTCGTGCCAGCCGGCTTGACGACGACCGTGTTACCCGCGAGCAGCGCCGGACCGAGCTTGTTGCCCATCAAGGAAACGGGGAAATTCCACGGGACGATAGAACCGCAAACGCCAAGGGGTTTACGGAGAACTAAGCCATGGCGACCGGTGTCGAGCATGACCGCGCTGGTGCGCATGGTTTTGGCCATGCCGCCGTAGTGATCCAGGGTGTGTACGAAGCGGCGGATTTCCAGAATCGATTCGCGCATGGGCTTGCCCTGCTCTTTGGTCAGTAACGTGGCAAGCTCTTTTTCCTGTTGAAGAACCGTGTGCCCTGCAGCAAGCAAGATCGCGCCCCGTTTGGACGGCGCTATGGTCGACCACTTTTTCAGCGCGCCCTGCGCGGCGTCGATAGCGCGGCGCACGTCATTGACGGTTCCTTTGGGAACGGAATCGACAACCTCGCCGGTCGCTGGATTGCGGACTTCGGTGGTCTGTCCGCTTTCGGAGTCGACTTGCTCGCCGGCGATCAACATCTTCATAACGGTCCTCCTGCTTCCTCGGCCAAAAATACAGAAAAATCATGTTCATAGTTGGAAGTCAAGAATTCCCGCCGGAGAATGGGACGGCTCACTTTCTTGCTAGTGCTCACCATATCTCTGTGCTATCTGAGCGGCTATCAAAGAAATTCATCAGGAGGGCCTCATGGCACGCAACGGCTACTCAATTTTCGATGCCGATACGCACGTTCGGCCAGATGCCGATCTCCTCGAACCGTACCTTACCGCAACGGCGCGCCAGAAACTGGCCGCTTATGAAAAATTCAAGGCGCGCAACAAGGACGGGGCCGTTACTTACCTGATGGGCGAGCGCACGTACAAGCGCCGTTTGGGGCTGGCCGGTGAAGAAGCGCCCAAAAACAAAGAATACATGAGCGGCTACAAGCGCCATCAGCACGGCAAGCCCAACCCGCTCTGCGAGCGCGATCCGGCGGTGCGAATCGCCGACATGGATCTGGAGGGCATCGACGTCAATCTGATGCTGCCTTCGGGTTGGTTCGGCTGCTGGACGACTATCGAGGATATTTCATTGGAAACGGCGGTCTATGAGGCGTACCACCGCTGGATCGCGGACTATTGCTCAGCGTTTCCCACCCGCTTGAAAGGGGTGATCGTCATCGCCGCCCGCGATGTCCAAACTTCGCTGATCGAGCTGCAACGCGCCGCCAGAGAAGACTGGCCGCTGGCGATTTTCGTCTACGCGCCGTACCAGTTCCCGTTGGATCATCCTGATTTGGAGCCAATCTGGCGCGCGGCAGCGGATAACGATTTATCTGTCGCGCTTCACACCTTCACGGTCATGCCGCCGTATGCTCCGGGCGGCCTCGACTCCTGGGACAATCTTTGGCTGCAAAGATCGGCGGCCCATCCCTGGTGCGGTCAACGCAACATGGCATCGATCATCGGCGCCGGGATTATGGATCGTTATCCAAACCTCCGCGTCGGCACGCTGGAAGCCGGGCATGGCTGGTTGCCGGCCTGGGTCAGCCGACTCGAAGAGCACACCAAACTGTGCGCCGAAGCGCTGCCGCCGCTGCAACAGTCGATTCGCGACTACGTGACCGGCGGTCGGTATTTTCAAAGCGTCGAAGTGTCCGAAGGCGCGGCGATCACCCAGAGCGTCATCGACCTGCTCAGTCCCGATATTCTGATGTTCGGCTCGGATTATCCGCACGGCGAGAGCTGGTTTCCGGTTTCCGTCGAAACGGTTTTCAACTGGCGCCTCAAAGAAACCGATCTGCGCAAACTCCTGTGGGACAACGCGGCGCGCTATTATCGGCGGTACTCCGCATGAAGCGGACAAGCGCGGGAAACAAGTTGCGGCGATTGCTGCGCCGGCCTGGCCGAGTGCTGGCGGTCCTGGGCGCGCCCAATGCCTTTCACGCCAAAATCATGGAAGCCAACGGCGTGGAGGCCTGCTTTGTCGGCACGAGTATTACCGGGGGAAATTACACCGGCCTGCCGGATTTGGGCGTTCTCTCGATGACGGAGTGCGTCGGCTTTGCCAAATGGATCGCGCAGAGCGTCAAGATGCCGGTGATTCTCGACGGCGACACCGGCCACGGCGGCATTATGGCCGTACGCCGACTCGTGCAAGAATGCATCGACGCCGGCCTGGCCGGCTTGCGTCTGGACGATCAACCCCTCGAGCAGAAACGGCGCACTCTGTCGAGCGGCATTTCGATCATCTCCCGCGCCGATGCGATTACCCGCTACCGCGCAGCGGTCGATGCCCGAGACGAGATCGATCCAAACTTCGTAATCATGGCGCAGTGTTACGCGCGCAACGCAGTCAACGGCGGCATGGCCGAAGCCTTGGCGCGATTGAGACTTTATGAGAAAACCGCCGGCGTGGATTGGGTGCAGCTCGAAGCGCCGCACTCCATCGACGAGATCAAGCGGGCGCGCCGCGCGGTCAAAGGCCCGTTTTCGGCGATGAAAGGCGAGTTGCCGCGCCCGTTGACGTTGGCCGAGCACAAGGCGCTGGGCCTCAACGCCGCCTGGTATACTTTTATTCCCGACCAGGTGCTGAAAATTTCAGCGTGGTCTTTTTTTCAGGAGTTCAAGAAAAAAGATATCCAGGCGTGGAATGAATTCACCGCGGCCCACGCTGACACCCCGTTCACCGGCGGAGCTAAATTGCCCTGGGATGCCACCGGCATGACTGAGCTTAACCGCTGGGAAGCCAAGTACGCGACCAAGCGCAAACGGAGATGATCATGAAGCGACTCGGCCGGCTCTTGTTCCTCATTGTCGTTCTGCAAGCCTCGGCTGCGCAGGCGCAGAGCGATTTTTATCGCGACAAACAGATCCGGATCATCGTCGGCGCCTCGGCCGGCGCGGCGAGCGATCTTTACGCGCGCCTGGTGGCGAACTTTTTAGGCAAAGAAATTCCGGGGAAACCCGAGATCATCGTGCAAAACATGCCCGGCGGCGGGTCGATCACAGCGGCAAATTATGTTTACGGCGTCGCCAAGCCCGACGGCTTGACTCTGGGCGCGGTGACTTCGCCGATCTATTTCGCTCAACTGCTGGGCCGCAAGGAAGCGCAATTCGACTGGGCGAAATTTACCTGGATCGGGACGCCGGAAGAAAATGACGAGTTGTTTTTCATCAAGTCGGATTTGCCCTACAAAACTTTGCTCGATTTGCGCAAGGCGAGCGAGCCGCCGCGCTGCGGCGCTTCTGGCGTCGGTAGCACCGGTTACTATATTCCCAAGCTGCTGGAGGAAATTTTCGGCTTCAAGCTGGCGCTGGTCACCGGCTATCCCGGCGCCGCTGATGTCGACCTGGCCGTCGAAAAAAACGAAGTCCACTGTCGCGGCACAACGATCAGCGCGTTTTTTGGCCGCGAGCCGGGAAAGACCTGGGCAAAGAATGGCTATGTGCGTTTCCTGGTCCAGACCGGCGACCAGCGCAACCATCGTCTGCGCGACACACCGACCATCTGGGAGTTGATGGAACAGATAAAAGCTCCCGAAGCGCAAAAACGTCTCGCGCGCGTCGTGCTCGGACCCGGCGCTTTCGGCCGGCCGATCTTAGCTACGCCTGGGATCTCCGCCGATCGGGTGAAAATATTGCGCGACGGATACAGCAAAATGCTCAAGAGTCCTGAGTTCATCGCCGAAGCCAACAAACGTCAGTGGGAGATCAATCCGGTGAGCGGCGAAAAGCTCGCAGCCTTGGCCAAGGACGTCATTCATCAGCCGCCGGAGATAATCGAAAAGATGAAAAAAGTCCTGGGCGAGTGAGACGGCGTCGAGCGCGCGCTGAAAATATTAAGGAGGAAAAAATGAATTGGAGCAGCTATATCGCAAAGGCGCGGCCCGGCGCGCTCGGCGGCAAGCATGAAGAGAAGCGTCCGCTGCGCCAACTGAGCGCGCTGCCGGTCAAGCGCCATGTGTTTATCAACCGCGACTCCCATCCCGACGCGAACATTTACGTTGCCATCCATGAAGCCACAGATTTGCCGTCGCCGGTGCCGGATTATCAGGTGCCGCATTGCCACAACACCGACGAGTTTTATTACTTCATCGGTCAGAATCGCGATCTCACCGGCCTCGAAGGCCAGATCATCTTCGAAGGCAAAGTTCACAAGATCAGCGCGCCGGCCTGCGTCTACATTCCCGCCGGCGCGGTGCATGAATACAAAGTCACCAGCGGCGCGGGCACCGTCACCGTGCTGTTTCGCGATCGCGGTTACACCCATGAAGACAAGCCCTTCGATACGGTGAAGGGCGAGCGCGATTTCGCTAAATACGCCGGCTACATTTTCGCGCCGCAGGCGCGGCCGACGACGGAAATCAAATACCACACCGACGCGGCGCCCGGGACGCGTTACGTGTTCGTCGATGCGGCGCTCAAACCCGAAGCGGGCTTCTATACCGTGGTCCGCAGCGTCGCCGACGTAAAGCCGAGTCAGGCGAATTACGTCGAGCTTCACCGGCACAACTGCGACACCCAGCATATCGCCATCGGCACGGGTCCGAAGCTGGGCGGTTTGAAAATCGAATTCACCATCGATAACGAAACGACCGTGGTCGAAAGTCCCGTCGGCGTGAACATTCCCGCGGGGACGGCGCACACCCAACGCATCATCGAAGGCACGGGGCATTTCTTCAATTTTGTCCCAAAAGGCAACTACAACGACGGCTTGATGTAATCGAACTCCGGGAGACGTCCATGAACTCGCGCCGCTGGATCCGGCTAGTCTTAGTTTTATC
>Ga0207707_10002902_pt1 | contig 15287 bp, 10 predicted proteins | sample KBSC83BmetaG_FD_184336 | JGI IMG/M metagenome (GOLD analysis project Ga0207707, IMG submission 184336) | Corn rhizosphere microbial communities from Kellogg Biological Station, Michigan, USA - KBS C8-3B metaG (SPAdes) (version 2) | ecosystem: Host-associated > Plants > Roots > Rhizosphere ...
AGGTAGGTGGCTTCAGACGAGCCGCCGCCCCACTTCGGATGTGATGCGACCACCTATGTAGGGCGGTGGGTGGGGACGAGGACGCGTGTCGTGGTCGCCCGACATCCGAAGTGAGCGGTTAGCGGTAGAGGAAGCGGAGGACCTGGCCGCGGTGGCCGGCCGGCTTCGCGTGGTGGTGCAGGACCAGCCTGACCGCCCCGGCGTCGCCGAGCGTCACCTGCAGCGGTCGCTGCGGGTAGGTGAGAGTTCGGCCGTGGCGCAGCAGCCCGGCGTAGAGCACCCGGCCGCGCGGTGCGACGATCTGCACCCAGCAGACTCGTCCCGTCACCGTGACAGCGAAGTCGGGCACCGGCTTGACGTGCGCACCCGTCGCCGTCGACGCGACCGGAGCGGGCGCCACCGGCACCGCTGACGTCGACGTCCCCACCGGGCGAGGTGAGGCGACCGGGGCCGTTCGGGCTGCCGGATGGCCGCCGCCCAGGACGGCGCCTGCGCTCACTCCCCCGATGCCGAGCACGGCGGCGACGGCGAGGCCCGGCAGCACCACGTGCCCGCGTCGCGGCGGGATGCGATGACGCCCGTGCCCGGTGATGGGACGGACGCGGCGATGCCGGCCGGCCACGCCGTCAGTCTCCCATCCGGTCAGGCTTGCGTGTCACGAGCGAAACGCAGTCATAGGTGAAACGCCGTGAGCATGCCGCGCGCGTTCGCCGCCGCGCCGAGGTGAGCAAGTCCCAGTAGGTCCTCGGTCGTCCGCAACAGCGAGTAATGCGTCAGGTGCGTCGAGACGCGCAGTGCGCGCGGAACTGTCGGGGCGATCACCACGGTCGCGATGTGCTGGTTGGTGCCGACGCCTTCGTCCCAGGTCACGAACACCGCGGTGTCGCCCGCACGGTAAGCAGCCGACGAAGTGATCCGGCCGAGCCATCCGCCGAGCCACGTGTCGGCAGTGCTCGTCGAGCAGTCGTGTCCGTCGTGGCAGATGTTGGGCGTGACGAAGCTGAACGCGCGAAGCGTGCGGTTCGCGAGCGCGCCCGCGAAGGCTCCCGACGTGCCGCCCATCGGAATGTCCCAGCTGCGGCAGCGGCTGCGTACTGGCGTGAAATAGGCGGCGGGGTTGTGCTTCGGCGCGTAGGAGCTCGTCGCCGACTGGAAGCAGTTGGACGGCATGCTCTCGTTGTAGGCGCGCCACTGACCACCGGCCGCCTGGATCTGCCCGAACACCGAGGATCGCTTCTGCGGACAGGACGACGGCGCGCAGTCGGTGCGGATGCCTCCGGTCGACCCTGAAGTCGCCGCGAGGTAGTTGGGCAGCGACGGATGGGTGATCGCGTAGTAGTTGGTGGCGAGGCCGCACTTGCCGGCGTACGACGCGAGCTTGGGCGCGGACGAGCCGCTGCCGAGCACCGACGTGTAGGTGCGGTTCTCCATCCAGATCCAGATGACGTGGCGGTACTTCGCGCTGGTGCGCCAGCCACAGGGCGTCGACGCTGAGTACGACGCTCCCTCGACCCGCACCGACGGCGACGGCGACGGCGACCCGCTCACCGTGCCACCGTTCGTCGCGCTTCCGGTCGTCGAGCCGGAGCCAGGAGCGGCGGCCGGCGAGCCGCTCGCGCACGCCGTGGCGAGCACGGCGACCAGGGCGAGCAGGAGGCGCGAGGGCACGAGACCCACGCTACGCGGCCGTCAGGAGCGACCCCGAACGACGACGAGGTGCTCCACGTCGTTCGCGGCGAGCAAGGTCTCCGGTGCGATGTCGGTCATCCAGTCGAAGACGTCGTACGCCGGGCGGCCGGCCGCGGCCTCCAGCACCGCAGCCTCGAGGATCCGGCCTGGCGCGTAGCGCGCCCAGCGGCCGACGTAACGGCCGTCGAGGATCCGCAGGGTGGGGCGGTCGTCGATCGCCAGCACGAAAGCGGCCAGCTCGTCGTCGAGCCACAGCGTGGCGAGACGAAGTGAACCGGTCGCAGCAGCGGCGCGAACGCGGCGCTGCCACAGGCGGCGGCGGGCCGGGTCGTCGAGGGCACTAGTGCGGCCGGACGCATGGTCGCGGTCACGGAAGATGCTCTCCAGCGTCGGCAGCATCATGAGGATCTCGGAGGCCGCATCGACCACGTCGACGCGGGCTTCGACACCGTCCGCAGCCAGCCGGTTGGCCGCCTTGCGCAGAGTCCGCTCGGTCCCTCGGGACATTCCATGCGGCTGGTCGAGGCGCACCAGCGGCACCTCTACGTCTTCGACGAGCACGCCAACGGGGATCCGGGCGAGCAGCGCGTCGACGGCCGGCCCAGGACGGACCGGGCCGATCGTGAACTCGCGTACGCCGTCCATGAGCGCATCGGCGAGCGCGATTCCGAGCAGGGCGGCGGAGTCGTCATCGCGTGCGGTGAGACAACCACGATGGCGCTCCTCCGTTCCCGCGAGGAAGGTCCGCCGCACCGAACCCGAGTCGTCGTCGACCAGCACCGCGACGGCGTCGAGGGCGTCGGCCGTGCCGACCTTCACCAACCAGGGCCGACGGTCCGTCGACACCTCGTCGAAGGAGGCCTGGATCCAGCGCCACGTGCCCGTGGTGCCCCCGTCGCGGACGGCGTTGGTCAACGTGGCCGCCGCAAGTGCGGTGCGGGCGACGGCGTCGGCGCCGGTCGCGACCGACGCGCCGGCGCGCGGGCCGGACGCGTAGTCGCGTGGCGCCAGCGTCACGAGGCTTCCAGCTCGGCCACGGACGCCTCGTGCCGGGCGACCCAGGCGGCCAGGTCATCGGCCGGGAGCGCGTGGCTGAAGTAGAAGCCTTGCGCCTCGTCGCAACCGACGAGCGACAGCCGATGCGCGGTCGCGGCGTCCTCGACGCCTTCGGCCACCATGCGCAGTCCGAGCGAGTGGGCGAGATCGATCGCCGACTGGACGATCGCCAGGGCGCGGTCGTCGTCCCCGAGCGACGAGACGAAACAACGGTCCAGCTTCAGCTCGTCGATCGGCAGCTCGCGCAGGTAGGCCAGCGAGGAGTAGCCGGTGCCGAAGTCGTCGACGGCGACGTTGACGCCGATGGCGCGCAGCGCACCGAGAATCTGCTGGGCGCGGTCGCGGTCGCCCATGATCACGTCCTCGGTGATCTCCAGCATCAGCAGCGACGGCTCGAGACCCCGTTGCGCGAGCAGCCGCTCGATCCGCTGCGGGAACTGCACGTCGACCAGCGACGACGGCGACAGGTTCACGGCGACCGCGAGCGGCCTGCCGTTCTCCCGCCAAGACCTGGCCTGGTCGAGCGCCTGCTCGAGCACGGCCACTGTCATCTCGTGCATCAGGCCGGCGTCCTCGACGAGCGGAAGGAACGCGCCCGGCAGGAGCAGCCCGCGAGTGGGGTGCTCCCAGCGGACGAGCGCCTCGACACCGACGACGGCAAGCGTCTGCGCGTCGACCTTCGGTTGGTAGTGCAGCACGAGCGCGCGGTCGCGGATCGCCCCGCGGAGCTCGTCGACCATGCGCAGGCGCTCGACGCCGTCCAGGTCCTCGTTCGTGCGCGAGAACACGCTGTGTCCCGTGCGGTCGGCCTTGGCGCGGTACATCGCGATGTCGGCGTGCCGCAGCAGCGTGGACATGTCGTCGCCGTGCAGCGGCGCGACGGCGACGCCGACGCTGCCGTTGATGCCGACCGTGACGTCCTCGAGCACGAACGGCGCGCCAAGCGCGTCACGGACATCCATGGCGACCCGCTCGGCGATGCTCTGCTCGGCGCCCATCAGGAAGATCGCGAACTCGTCACCGCCGAGCCGCACCAGCAACGCGTCCTCAGCCCGCACGCTGCCGACGAGGCGCTCGGAGACAAGCCGCAACAGCTCGTCGCCGGCGTGGTGACCGAGGCTGTCGTTGATCTCCTTGAACCGGTCGAGATCGAGCAGGAGCAGCGCAGCGGCACTTGGCTCGTCGCCACTCAGCACCTCGTTCGACCGCTCGTAGAGCGCGCGGCGGTTCGCCAGGCCGGTCAGGTCGTCGGTCAAGGCGAGCTCGTGACTGTCGGCGAGGACAGCTGCCTCGTGGAAGGTCACGCCTAGGCGGATGAGCGAGACGACGATCGTTGCCGCCGCGAGGGCAACGGCGACCGGATGGATGTCGCCGTAGACGAGCAGACCGAGGGCGCCGAGGGTCGAGAGCACCGGAACCATGAGCAGCGTCCACCCGGACAGGCGGAAACCGGCCTGGCGGTCGGCCCACCCCGGCGCAAAGGCCATCAGCGTGGTGGCGATCACCCAGATCGCGTCGTTGAGGCCGCCGGACTGGTAAGTGTCGTGCGCGGTCGCGACGCAGTAGACGCCGTCGGCGATCACGAACGACCCGAGTCCGGCGATCAACATCCACACGCCGATCGGCGGACGCCAGTGGTAGACCGACAGGATCGACACGACCATCAGCAGCAGCAGCAGGTCGAGCAACGGGTACGCCGTCGTCGTCGCGATGGCCGCGAGGCTCCCGCTCGTTGCAGCCAGGACCGGCCCGAGGATCGCCGCAGCCGCCCCTGCGGTGACGGCGAGCCCGCCGACGACGCCGTCGAGCCACAGGCTGAGGCTGAACCGGCGCACGTGCTCACGCACGAGCAGCACCAGCGCGGCGAACGCACACGGGTAGAACGACAGCCAGAGCGCGTCGGCGATCGACGGGAACGGCTCGGGGTCCATCGGGCGCACCACGATGACCCAGTAGATGTTCCCGCCGGCGTAGAGCAGCAGCCCGATGGTCAAGGCGGCCCAGCTGGCGCGGTACCTCGTCGACCGCAGCGTACGGACGAGACAGATGGCCGGGGCGAACGCGTAGACGACGTTGTTCAGGACACCGTCGAGGAGCAGGTTGTAGCCGGGATGCGGCCGGACGCCGGGCAGCGTCGAGATCACGAAGGCGACCAGGCTCAGCAGCCCTGCCCCCGTCACCAGACGCTCGCGAATCCGCCCGTGCACCCCGTGTGCCCCCATACGTCGAGCGCCGAGAGTCGGCGCGCTTCTCGGAACATCGGCGCGGCGGGACTCTGCACCGCATCGTTCGAAAGTCGGAATTCACGTAGTCCGTAAGGATTGGTTGGGCATGAGCCGGGGGGCATCCGGGCATGGCCCAACCCATGGACGCACGCACGCTGAGCAAGCTGTATGCGATCGATGGCCCCTTCGTCACCATCTACCTCGCTACGCCGAGCGACACCGAAGACGCGGCCGAGCAGCTCGAGACCCGCTGGAAGAACGTCGTCCGCGACCTGCGCGACGCCAGTCTCGACGAGGCAACGATCGACGCCCTGACCGCGGCCCGGGGCGACCACGGCCGCGGCGGCACGCGGGTGCTCGTCGCAGCGCACGGCACTGTGCAACTCGCGATGTCGCTGCCCCAGCCGCCGCCCCAGGAAGTCCTGGTGACCGGACAGCTCCCGCGGTTGGTGCCGCTGCTCGATGCGATCAAGCTGCAGATCCCGCACGTGGTCGTCCTCGCCGACCGCACCGGTGCAGATGTCCTCGCCTACACCTCCGGGCCGGACCCGGTCGAGGCGGAGTCGATCACCTCTGACCGCTTTCCGAGCAGGAAGGTGCACGCCGGCGGCTGGTCGTCCTTGCGGTACGACCACGACGTCGAAGAGACGTGGGACAAGAGCGCGCGCGACGTCGCCGGGTTGGTGGAGCGCGTGGCCCGAGACATCGACGCCCGACTCGTTCTCGCGAGCGGCGACGAGCGCGCACTGCAGCTTCTCGGTCAGCACCTACCGACGCATCTGATCGACGCGTTCGTCGAGATCGGCGGCGGGGGCCGGGCCCGCGACGGGTCGGAGGGCGTCATCGCCGACGAGGTGCTGCGGGTGCTGGCGGACACGGTCGCCGCCGACACCGTTGAACTTCTGGAGAAGTACGCCGAGGCCCGTGGCCAGGATGCAGCGCCCGCGGAGCGGGCTCCGCATCTGGGCGGCGGGCGGGGTGGAGGACGTGCGGCAGAAGGTGTCGCGGCGACGATCGAGGCACTGCGCAAGGGTCAGGTCGAGACGCTGGTTCTCACCGACACGCGCGACAGTGACCGCACGGCGTTCTTCGGTCCCGACGCCGCCCATGTAGCGGTGACGGCACAGGCGCTGCTCGACCTCGGGGTCGAACAGCCGTGGGAGGCACCGCTCGACGAGGTGCTCGTGCGCTCGGCGCTGCTGACCGGCGCCGATGTCCGGTTCGTCGGTGGGGGCATGGAGCAGGCCCCCGCCGAAGGCGTGGGAGCGTTGCTCCGTTATGCCGACTGACAGCACACCCCGCATCTGGCCCGGCACTGCCTACCCGCTCGGCGCGACCTACGACGGCAGCGGGACGAACTTCGCAATCTTCAGCGAAGTGGCCGAAGCCGTCGAGCTCTGCCTGTTCGACGATGACGGCAAGGAGACGCGCATCCGCCTGCCCGAACGCGATGCGTTCATCTGGCACGGCTACCTGCCCAATGTCGGTCCCGGGCAGCGATACGGCTTTCGCGTGCACGGCCCCTACGACCCGTCGCAGGGGCTGCGCTGCAACCCGAGCAAGCTGCTCCTCGACCCGTATGCCAAGGCGATCGAGGGGACCATCGACTGGGACGAGGCCTGCTTCTCCTACCGGTTCGACAACCCTGAGGAGTTCAACGACAAGGACTCCGGCCCGCACATGCCCAAGTCGGTGGTGATCAGCCCGTTCTTCAGCTGGGACAACGACCGGCACCCGCGCACGCCGTACAACGACACGGTCATCTACGAGGCGCACGTCAAGGGCCTCACCAACCTCCATCCTGACATCCCGGAAGACATCCGCGGCACGTACGCCGCGCTCGCGCACCCCGCGATGATCGAGCACTACCAGCGGATCGGCGTCACGGCGGTCGAGCTGATGCCCGTGCACCAGTTCGTCCACGACAGCCACCTGCATGACCAAGGGCTGCGCAACTACTGGGGCTACAACACCATCGGTTTTCTCGCGCCGCACAACGACTACGCCTCCGCAGGCCAGCGTGGTCAGCAGGTGCAGGAGTTCAAGGGGATGGTGAAGGCCCTGCACGAGGCGGGGCTCGAGGTGATTCTCGACGTCGTCTACAACCACACCGCCGAGGGCAACCACATGGGCCCGACGCTGTCCTTCCGCGGCATCGACAACGCGGCCTACTACCGGCTGGTCGAGGGCGATCCCGCGCACTACTACGACACGACCGGCACCGGCAACACGCTGCTGATGAAGCACCCGCACGTGCTCCAACTCATCATGGACTCGCTGCGCTACTGGGTCACCGAGATGCACGTCGACGGGTTCCGCTTCGACCTCGCCTCGTCGCTCGCGCGCCAGTTCCACGAAGTGGATCGGCTCTCCGCGTTCTTCGACCTCGTGCAGCAGGACCCGGTCGTCTCACAGGTGAAGCTCATCGCCGAGCCCTGGGACGTGGGCGAGGGTGGCTACAACGTGGGCGGTTTCCCGCCCCTGTGGACGGAGTGGAACGGCAAGTTCCGCGACACCGTTCGCGACTACTGGCGCGGTGAGCACGAGACACTGGCGGAGTTCGCCTCGCGACTGACCGGATCGGCGGATCTCTACGAGGACGACGGACGGCGGCCGTTCGCCTCGATCAACTTCATCACCGCGCATGACGGCTTCACCATGCACGACCTCGTCTCCTACAACGAGAAGCACAACGAGGCCAACGGCGAGGACAACAACGACGGCGAGAGCCACAACAGGTCCTGGAACTGCGGCGCCGAAGGTGAGACCAACGACATCGAGATCGTCGCGCTGCGCGAACAGCAGAAGCGCAACTTCCTGACGACACTGTTCCTGTCCCAGGGCGTGCCGATGCTGCTCCACGGTGATGAGCTCGGCCGGACGCAGCGTGGCAACAACAACGTCTACGCGCAGGACAACGAGCTGTCGTGGGTCGACTGGCAACGCGCCCGCGACTACGAGTTCCTCACTGAGTTCGTCGGCCGGGTGGCGGAGCTTCGCAAGGAGCACCCCGTCTTCCGCCGACGGCGCTTCTTCAAGGGCCGGCCGGTGAAGGGAACGCCGATCGAGGACATCGCCTGGTTCAAGCCGGACGGCGAGCAGATGTCGGACGAGGACTGGGAGTCAGGCTTCGCGAAGTCGGTCGCCGTCTTCCTCAACGGCGACGGCATCCGCGAACCGGACGCTCGTGGAGAACGGGTCAGCGACGCTTCGTTCGTCCTGCTGTTCAACGCACACCACGAACCGATCGAGTTCTGCATCCCCGACCTCGCCACGGCAGAGCGGTGGCATGTCGTCGTCGACACGCACGCCCCGATGCTCGCCGACGTCGACAGCCGAGCCGTCAAGAGCGGCGAGGCGGTCAACGTGGAGGCACGTTCGATCCTCGTGCTCCAGCAGGTGTACTGAGGTGCCACCTCGACGATCCGTGCCTACCGGCACCTATCGGCTGCAGCTGCGTAAGGAGTTCGGCTTCGCCGACGCCGCCGCCGTCGTCCCCTACCTCGCCGAGCTCGGCGTCTCGCACGTCTACTGCTCGCCGGTCCTGCAGGCGGTGCCCGGCTCGGCACACGGCTACGACGTCGTCGATCACAGCCGCCTGTCCGACGACCTCGGCGGCGAGCCGGGTTGGCAGCAGCTGGTCGCCGCATGCCGCGATGCCGGGCTCGGGATCGTCGTCGACATCGTGCCCAACCACATGGCGATCCCGACACCGGAGCGGCTGAACCCCGCGTTCTGGGACGTGCTCGCGCACGGTCCCTCGTCGGCGTACGCACACTGGTTCGACATCGACTGGGCGTCCGGCGACGGCAAGCTGCTGATGCCGATCCTCGGCCGGTCGCTGGCCGACTGCCTGCGGGCGGGCGAGATCACCGTCGACGTCGACGCCGGCGTCGTGCGCTACTTCGACCACGAGCTCCCGCTGGCACCCGGCACCGACAAACTGGAGGCCCAGCACTACCGGCTCGCCTACTGGCGAGTGGCGAACGAGGAGCTGAACTATCGCCGGTTCTTCGACGTCACGACTCTGATCGGCGTACGCGTCGAGCTCGATGACGTGTTCGCCGCGACGCACGACCTGCTGCTGCGCTACGTGCGTGACGGTGCCATCGACGGCCTGCGCATCGACCATCCGGATGGCCTGGCCGACCCCGGCGGCTATCTGAGCAAGCTGCGCGCCGCGGCGCCGGATGCATGGGTCGTGGTCGAGAAGATCCTCGAAGGCCGGGAGACGCTCCCGCGCCAGTGGACGTGCGACGGGACGACGGGCTACGACGCGCTCGCGGCGGTCACGGGCGTGCTCGTCGACCGCGCCGGCGAGCAACCGTTGACCGGGATCTACGCGAGCTTCACCGGACGCGCTGCGCCGTACGCCGACGTCGTTGAGGCCGGCAAGCGGTTCGCTGTCGAGCGACTGCTGCCGGGCGAGGTCGACCGGTTGCTGCGCGACCTCACACCCGTTCGGGCAGGTGACCTCGACGCCGCCGACTTCACCGACCGGGGCCTTCGGGAGGCGCTGGTCGAGCTGATCGTCCAGTTCGACGTCTACCGCGCCTACTCCGGACTCATCGAGTCGAAGCCGCGCATCGACGCGGCGGCGAGCCGGGCGATGAGTCGCCGCCCCGATCGCGTGGCGGAGATCGGCTGGCTAGGCGGAGTGCTTCGGCGCGACGTCGCCGGCACCGCCGCGGAGGCGTTCCGGACTCGGTTCGAGCAGACCACCGGACCTGCCACCGCGAAAGGCGTCGAGGACGCCGCCTTCTATCGCTACCTGCGTCTCGTCGCGCTCAACGAGGTCGGCGGCGACCCTGGCGAGTTCGGCCGCGACGTCTCCGAGTGGCATGAGTTCTGCGCGCGAACGGCGCGCGACTGGCCGGCGACCATGACCACGTTGTCGACGCACGACACCAAGCGCTCGGAGGACGTTCGCGCGCGACTGCTCGTGCTGGCGGAGATCCCCGACGAGTGGGAGCGCGCCGTGACGCGATGGCGCGACCGCGTTCGCGGTGCCGACGCCAACACCGACTACCTGCTCTGGCAGACGCTGGTCGGGGCGTGGTCACCCGCGTCCGGCCTGTCGGCCGACCGCCTCCTGCGCTACCTGCACAAGGCGACCAAGGAGGCCAAGGAACGCACCAGCTGGACCGACCCGGACGAGAGCTTCGAGTCGGCGGTGCGCCGGCAGGTCGAGCAGATCTACGCCGATGACGATTTGCTGGCGGACGTCGCCGGATGGGTCGACGAACACCTGGTCGAGCCGGGTCGCAGCAACTCGCTCGCGCAGAAGCTGCTGCAGTTGACGATGCCGGGCGTCCCCGACGTCTACCAAGGCCAGGAGCTGCCGGACTTCTCACTGGTCGACCCCGACAACCGCCGCCCAGTCGACTACGAGACCCGCAGGGCCGCGTTGCACGACGCGGCCGCCGGGCACCCGAAGCTGCTCGTCACGTCCACCGCGTTGCGGCTGCGCGAGGACCGGCCCGGGACGTTCGCCGGCCCCTACACCCCGGTCACAGCCGTCGGCCCCGCGGCGGAGCACGTCGTCGCGTTCCTGCGCGGCGACGACGTCCTGACGATCGTGACCCGGCTGCCGGTGGGGCTGCGCCGGGTCGGCGGCTGGCGCGACACGAGCATCGACCTGCCGGACGGCGAGTGGTCCGACGTGTTCGGCGGCTCGGCGCACGCAGGCACGGTGTTGCTCTCCGACCTGCTGGGCACACTGCCGGTGGCGCTGCTGGCGCGACGGGAGGGACGTTGACGACGCTTGCCGTGTGGGCACCGCACGCGGAGCGGGTCGAAGCGGAGGTCGGCGACCTCCGGTTGTCGATGGAACCGTCCGCGCAGCCAGGGTGGTGGCAGGCCGTCGCACCGCAGGCCGGCCACGGCACCGACTACGCCTTCTGCATCGACGGCGGTGAGCCGCGACCGGACCCACGCTCGGCCTGGCAGCCGCACGGCGTGCATGGGCCGAGCCGCGTCTACGACCACGCGAAGTTCGCGTGGACCGACGACGACTGGCGCGGCGTGCCGTTGGCGGGATGCGTGCTCTACGAGCTGCACATCGGCACCTTCACCCCCGAGGGCACCTTCGACGCGGCGATCGAACGGCTCGACCACCTGGTGGATCTCGGCGTCGACGCGGTCGAAGTGCTGCCGGTAGCCGCCTTCGACGGGCCGCGCGGCTGGGGCTACGACGGCGTCGCGTTGTATGCCGTGCACGAGCCTTACGGCGGACCCGACGCGTTCAAGCGGTTCGTCGACGCCTGCCATGCGCGCAACCTCGGCGTCGTACTCGACTGCGTCTACAACCACCTGGGCCCGGCGGGCAACTACCTCGCCGAGTTCGGGCCCTACTTCACCGACCACTACCAGACACCCTGGGGTCCGGCGCTCAACTACTCACGGGAGAACTCCGACGAGGTCCGCCGGTGGGCGCTCGACAACGCTTTGATGTGGCTCGGCGAGTTCCATGTCGACGGACTGCGTCTCGACGCCGTGCACGAGATCGTCGACACCCGCGCGACGCACCTGCTCGAAGAGCTGGCGGTCGAGGTCGACGCGCTGGCGGCGTACGTCGGAAAACCCTTGTTCCTCATTGCGGAGAGCGATCTCAACGATCCGCGGCTGATCCGCTCGCGCGAAGCCGGCGGGTACGGGCTCACCGGACAGTGGGCGGACGACGTACATCACGCGCTGCATGCGCTGCTGACAGGTGAGCGTCAGGGCTACTACAGCGACTTCGGTTCGATCGCGACGCTCGCCGACGCGCTCATCTCGCCGTTCGTGCATGCGGGCACCTGGTCGACGTTCCGCGGTCGCGCGCACGGACGCCCGCTCGACACCGGGCAGCATGCGGGCTACCGCTTCGTCACCTACCTGCACAACCACGACCAGGTCGGCAACCGCGCGATCGGTGACCGGATGTCCAGCCGCGTCAGCGCGGGCCGCATGATGACCGGCGCTGCACTGCTGCTCTGCTCGCCCTACACCGCGATGCTCTTCATGGGCGAGGAGTGGGGCGCGTCCACGCCCTGGCAGTTCTTCACGTCGTTCCCCGACGAGCATCTTGCGCGGGCAGTGCGCGACGGGCGGCGGCACGAGTTCGCGACGCACGGTTGGGCTGAGGAGGACGTGCCCGACCCGCAGGACCCGGCCACCTTCGAGCGGTCCCGGCTCGACTGGGCCGAGGTCGACAAGGAAGGGCATCGCGAGCTGCTGGAGTGGCACCGGCGACTGATCGCGCTGCGGCGTACGCATCCGCAGCTGTCCGACCCCCGCCGGGACCGGGTGCGGACCTGCTACGACGAGGACGCACGGTGGCTCGTGCTCTACCGCGGCCGGATCGCGCTGGCGTGCAACCTCTCCGACGTCCGCCGCAGCGTGCCGCTGGAAGGCACTCCGGACGGCGTGCTGCTGGCGAGCGCGGGCGGTTTCGTGTTCCGGCCGGAGGAGATCGATCTCGAGCCGGAGTCGGTGGCGATCGTCACGCTGGCCTCCTGACGTCCCACCTGTCACAGCCTCTACTGCCGTTGTGCAAGGTCGGTCGCGGCGCGACACGCCGTCGGCTAGCCTGTCCGAGGTCCGGGAGACCCCCGGAGCCGAGTGGTGGACGCGCCGAGTCCTGTCACCACCGCCCGGCAGCGCGAACGAAACGACAGGAGCGGGGGACCCAATCCGTCCCTCCAGGACATGGGGTGAAGCCAACCCAGGTTGGCCGGGCCAGACCCTTCCGCCCGAACCCGTCAGCTGACCTCGCAGGCGCGACGAAGGGGAATCAGGCATGGCCACGTCTCATCGCGCGCAGTCAGCACGGGCGGAGCGCTACCGCGGACGTCACCGCGCTCCGAGCACAAGCTCGCAGATGGTCGCCAGGTCGACGGCAGGGGCCACCGCCCTCGCACTGCCGATCGTCGGGCTCGCCGCCGTCGCTCCCGGCACCGCCGAGGCAGCGACCGAGTCGCAGTGGGACAACGTCGCCCAGTGCGAATCCGGCGGCAACTGGCACATCAACACCGGCAACGGCTACTACGGCGGACTGCAGTTCGCCTCCAGCACCTGGGTCAACTACGGCGGCCAGCACTACGCGTCGCGCGCCGACCTGGCCTCGAAGTCGGAGCAGATCACGATCGCCGAGAAGGTGCTCGCCAGTCAGGGCTGGGGCGCCTGGCCGGTCTGCAGCCAGCGTCGCGGCCCGGCGGTCGGGCCGGAATGGCGCGCAGCCAACGCGCGCGCCAACCGCAGCCACCACCGCCACGCGCTGCACACCAAGGGCGTCTACGTCGTGCGCCCCGGCGACACGCTTTCCGCGATCGCCCGCAAGCACGACGTGCGCGGTGGCTGGCGCGCGCTCTACCGCGCGAACAAGACGCTGATCGGGCGCAACCCCGACCTGATCCACGTCGGCATGCACCTGCACCTTCCCGCCGACAAGTAGACCGCCGTTCGTAGCCGAGGCCCTGGGCGCACGCCCGGGGCTCGGTCGCGTCCGAGAGACTTGCCGTCATGCGATGGCTGCGTCCCGACCTCGACGACGACGTCGACCTGCGCGCGGCGTACGCGATCGACGCCGAGCGGCACGTCCGCGTCAACTTCGTGTCGAGCGTCGACGGCGCGGTGACGGTCGACGGCAGGTCGGCGGGGCTGGGCAGTCCGGGCGACCGCGCGCTGTTCAACCTGCTGCGCACGATGGCCGACGTCGTGCTGGTCGGCGCCGGCACGGTGCGCACGGAGAACTACGGCGGCGCCAAGCCCGCTGGCGATCACGCGCCGCCCATCGCGGTGGTGAGCAGATCACTCGACCTCGATCCGGCCGCACGGTTCTTCACCGAGGTGACGACACGCCCCATCGTCGTCACGTGCGCCGCTTCACCCGAGCTCTTGCGAGAGCGGCTGAGCGCCGTTGCCGACCTGGTCGTCGCCGGCGACTCCGACGTGGACATCGCCGCGGCGCTCGACCAGCTTGCGAACCGCGGGTTGCGCCGGGTGCTGTGTGAAGGCGGACCGCACCTGCTCGGGTCGCTGGCCGCGGCCGGGCGGGTGGACGAGCTCTGCCTGACGCTGGCTCCGTTGCTCGCCGGCGGCACGGCCGGACGGATCGTTGCCGGCTACCTCCCGCAGGTGGTTGAGCCGATGCACCTTCGTCACGTCCTCGAGGAGGACGGGCACCTGTTCCTGCGCTACTCCACAGCCGCCGCCTGACGACACCACTCCACAACCGGCCCCGAGCTCGCCGGCGCGACGGGTCCTGCGACGAACCTCGAGGCGTCCCCGCAACCGGCCTCCCGGAGGATCCTCGTGCGTCAGACCCGAGCTCTGCTCGTGATCGCCCTGTTGTTGACGTTCACCGCCACGCTGCATCCGGCGTCTGCGAGTGCGACCACGGTCAAGCAGGTGCCGGTGTGCAAACGCGCGCCGCACGGACGTGTCGGCTGCTTCGCCGTACGCGTCGACCGCTACCGCGCCGGTCGGGTCCGGCACGCGACCTCCCCGGTCGGTTACGGCCCCGACGACCTGCACGCGGCCTATGCCCTTCCGTCGGAAAGCGCAGGCACCGCGACGGTCGCCATCGTCGATGCCTACGACGACCCCACCGCCGAGCACGACCTCGCGGTCTACCGCGCGCAGTTCCACCTCCCGCCATGTACGGCGTCGACAGGGTGCTTCCGCAAGGTCGACCAGCACGGCGGATCGGCACTGCCCGCGGCCGACGGCGGATGGGCGCAGGAGATGTCGCTCGACCTCGACATGGCCAGTGCGATCTGCCCGACCTGCCACCTGTTGCTCGTGGAGGCCACCTCGGCGTCACAGGCCAACCTCGGCGCAGCGGTCAACACGGCCGTACGCCTGGGCGCGAACGCGGTCTCCAACAGCTACGGCGGGCCGGACGCGTCGGACCGGAGCTACGGCCGCTACTACCACCACGTCGGTGTCGCGATCACTGCCTCGACCGGCGACAACGGCTACGGCGTCTCCTATCCGGCGTCGTCGAAGTGGGTGACGGCTGTCGGCGGCACCACGTTGACCCGCTCCACCCGGACGAAGCGAGGCTGGTCCGAGGCTGCATGGTCCGGCTCGGGCAGCGGCTGCTCGGCCATGAACGCCGCGACCTACCAGCGCTCGACGACGACGCTGTGCGACGGCCGCGCCGTCGCCGACATCGCCGCTGTCGCCGACCCCGCGACCGGCGTGGCGGTCTACGACAGCTACGCGTTCGAGAACACGAGCGGCTGGCTCACCTTCGGCGGCACCAGCGCCTCGTCCCCGATCATCGCCGCGGCGTTCGCGCTGGCCGGCAACACCGACGACGTGACGGACGGG
>Ga0207707_10002903_pt1 | contig 15286 bp, 13 predicted proteins | sample KBSC83BmetaG_FD_184336 | JGI IMG/M metagenome (GOLD analysis project Ga0207707, IMG submission 184336) | Corn rhizosphere microbial communities from Kellogg Biological Station, Michigan, USA - KBS C8-3B metaG (SPAdes) (version 2) | ecosystem: Host-associated > Plants > Roots > Rhizosphere ...
CTCCGGTCTCAAAAGAGCCAGACATTCTTCCAAGCAATTGTTGAGATCGATCGCCAGAAACACCGGATCCGGTTTACGAGCGTAGATCAACAGGTCTTGAATGATCCTGGACTCCCGTTCGATCTGTGCCTCGACAATTTTCAATCGTTTTCTAGCGTCGGGCCCGAGTTGAGGATCTTCTTCCAAGAGTTGGAGATGTCCCGATACGGCGGTCAGAGGCGTGCCGATTTGATGTGCCAGTGTCGCGGCCAGCTGGCCAATGGCTGATAGCCGTTGGCCACGCGCCACTTCACGCTGGGACGTCGATAAAAGATCATTCGTTCTCGCCAGTTCCCGGTTTTTCTGTCGAAGTTCCGATGTGGCCTCTTCTACCTTTATTTGGAGCGAATCATGGGCCAGCCGGAGCTTTTCATAAAGCTGCGCGTTTTCTTCTGTTGCGGCCCGTATTCTCTCCACCATGAGGTTGAATTTCTGAGCGAGCTGACCGATCTCATCGCGACTACGGACCGGTACCGTCGTGAGGAGCCTGCCGCGAGCGACAGCCTCCACAGCCGAGAGCAGGGTCCGCACAGGACGGTGAACTCTGAAATACAAAAACAGGTTGATCGCCAGAACGACAACGGCTCCTTTGATGAGAATTCTCGTCAGTTCCAACCGCCGCTGAGAGACCTGGAGTTCATCGAGCAGGGCCGTCGAGAATTCCGCGTACGTCGCGCCGACGAGCCGACCATCGATCGTAATCGGAGAAGCGGCTTTGATGCGATGCGTTGTCTCCCAATCCTTTACGTCGTTGATCGACTGGTTGTTCAAGAGAGCTTGCAAGACCAGCAAAGGCGGGGGCTCGAGACGGGGGGAATCCGTCACTCCCGCATGCACGATGAGTACAGCCCGGCTCCGTTGATCTTCCGGAACGGCATACAAGGCCACATCAAGCAGATCCGGCCGATTTGCCCTCAGCTTGTTGAGTTCTAATTCTCTGGCGGGTTTGTCATGGAGGTCCACAGTCGACGTCATCTCGGCGGCCACCTGCCGTACGACGGACATGACTTCCTGAAGATAATCACCCTGGACAAAGCTCTTGATGTATTGGCGGTCGAAATACTCAATTGAAGCTGCCGCAGTCCCCACGATCAGCAAAATGACAAGTGATACTTTTACCGAGAGACGCATAGCCACCCTCAACTCTGCAGGCTCATGGATATCGTAACCTGCTGTTCTTGCTTCTGTAAATCTCCAGCAGGCCGGTAGTCCCACCCATTCTATCTATTTTCAGGAAGAGACGCTGTAACCCGGTCGACCGGTCGTGGGGACAGATTGTTCGGCACGGACAAATGGGTCATCGAATAGAATTCCATTGATACCATCATCGCTTAGAAGAATGTCCACCCGATGCTCAGGACAGGATGTCACGGTGAGTAACCCTGCAAGATTGAGGAGTCAGCTGAACATGCCTTCGACTATCCCATTGAAGAATCACACGTTCTTCCACAAAGGCCCGTGCTTTACCACAGAGGGACTATCACTTGCAGAGCTTCAAACTGAGTGGGCCGTGAATCCGGTGCAAGGTGTCTGCCTCCGGTACCGAAAGAAATTGTGCACACACTCCGAAACACAGGAGGTGCCACATGGCAATGTCATATCGAAGCAAAGAATTATTAAAGCTCGTGGGGCTTCTCGTGCTCTTGACTCCTCTTACAATCCTAGGCGTCTCAATGCTCGGTGCGGCTCCGCCCTCTCATGAACCGGTTGAGTCGGCACCTGGATCCATAGCCCCATTGCCACCAGGGAAGGACGTAGCCGTCACAGGCGAAGTAGTCATGATCGAAGGAAATATGCAAATGGTCGAAGACCCATCCAGAAAAGAGAAGGATATTTTTATGGTGATGGAGCAGCTCTATATCGCCAGAGCTTCAGGCGACGAAGCGATTCAATTTCATGTCAACGACAATACGCTTGTCGACGATGATGTCACGGTGGGCGACAAAGTTGAAGTCTTGGCGTCCCCGAACGGGGATGCCCTCTCTATCAGAAAAACGGAATAGAGATTTTCTGACAGCCATGGGGAATGAACCGAGGAACATGCGTGAAACGCTGTCCTTTGCCTTGGTCTTCGTGACTGTAGGCGTCCTTGCCGCGCTCCCCGGCTTGGCGGGGCTTTCAGGGATCACGACCCAGATTTCTTGGATTCTTTTGAGCATTGGAATCCTCTTGCTTGGGATCCATTTCGTGTGGCGAGATCGGCCCCCCACCTTATAACAATGCAACATTCGACAGCAGTCGGAACGAAGGTCTTTCCTTGGGCAGCAGGGGGCGGACGCGAAGGATAGAAAAGAAAGAGGCAGAATCTCCATGACGATGCCTGACTCCGGCCGATCGCTTGTGCTCTTTCTGACCTGTGAGGCCCTGTTATCCCTGCCTGTATATGCAGAGGAACCAGCACAACGGATCCAAGAGATTAAGCCGTCGCTACAGAAAGTGCAGGAGCCAAAGACTCAAGAGCCCAAGAATGACACCGCGGTCCCGGAACTCAAACAGGACACCAAAAACAAAGAGCCAAATGAACCAGCCCAGAATAAGCCTGTTCGGTCGCTGGTACTCACGGTGAAGCTGGCATTGCTCAGTGATCAGCGGACGGCTGCTTCGAAGATCGAAGTGGACCATAAGGGAGCAGACATCATATTGTCCGGGAAAGTGGCCAGCGAGACGGAAAAAGTAAGCGCGACGGACTTGGCTCGACAGGTGGAGGGAGTCAAATCGGTCATCAATAAGATAGAGGTCGTGACTGAGTTACACCAGCTCATGAGTCAAAAACATGATCAAGCGATTATCGACTACGTGAGAGAACGATTTAAGAAAAGTGCCACGTTGGAGGCGGCACGGTTTGATATTAAGACCGAAAATGGTGTGGTGGAACTGACTGGAAAGACCCGGTTTCAGGTGATTGTGCTGGAGGCGGCAGAGACGGCGCTGCAAGTACCTGGAGTGAAAGCCGTAAAGACACAAGCAGTCCGTATAGAGGGAGCCGAGTAACTACTTTGTCGCTCTGCCCATGACACTCACTCACTGTCGCAATGCACACACACCTCGACCGGAAACACAGTCAGGGGCATCAGACTCCAGAGCAGGGGCGCTCGCCCATGGGCAGTGCGCAACTTCTGTTCACGCGTGACTTTGGGCTTGTGTGGTGGGGCCAGATGATTTCGCAGATCGGCGACGGAGTCTCGAAGCTCGCGTTGGTCTGGTTTGTATACTCGATTACCGGATCGCCGTTAAAAACTACAGTGATCGGATTGCTACAAACCGTCCCCCCCATCATCTTAGGACCTCTCATCGGAGTCTACCTCGACCGGCTGCCGAAGAAACCGATCATGATCGCCACGGATGTGTTGCGTGCAGTGTTGATCGGCCTCATCCCCTGCTCAGTCTCAACAGAGGCCTTTACCGTCGAATTTATTTATATCCTCGTCTTCCTCCATGCTATTGCCTCGGCGATGTTCGGTCCCGCACTCATCGCCTCGGTGCCTTTTCTCGTCGCTCGCCCCCAGTTCACCGCTGCCAATGCCTTACTCCAAAGCACCACCAGTCTGGGCATCGTCGTGGGACCCGCCCTCAGCGGAATCGGGATCGCGGCGTCAAGCTCGCAGGAAGTTCTCTGCGTCAATGCCGCAACGTATCTTATTTCTGCCGGTTGTTTGTTACCGATCCGCCTCATGCACGAGCAATTACCCCCAGCAAGCGGCAATTCATTCGCCACGACAGTACAGGACCTGATCGAGGGCGTTCGCTTCGCTTTTGTGGAGCAACGGATGATCCCGCTCCTTATTCTTATGGCCTCGTTCTATACATTCGGAGCCAGTGCGTTTGCGACACTGTTCCCTGTATTCGGACGAAAGATGCTGGATCTAGGGCCGGTCGAGGTCGGATACCTATGGTCGGCGCTCGGGGTCGGACTTCTCTTGATGTCGATTGGACTGATCCGGATGACGCACTGGGAGCTGAACCGGCGCATCGAAGCCATTGCCATATCCTGCGCAACGGCTGGAGCAGCGATCTGCGGATTGGCTTGGGTCTCCGACCATCGCCTTGCCGTCTTCCTGATGGCGATTATCGGAGCGGGAAACGGCGCATTTACGCCCATCGCGTGGGGAGTCATACAGGAATTGACCCCGGGACATATGGTCGGCCGCGTACTCTCACTCTATACCACAGGCGCAATGGCTGCGGCCATCGGCGGCATGACCGCCTTCGCATGGATTACCCAGGAATTCGGAGAACGGTCTAGCGTCATCGGCATCGGACTTACGCTCTTTGCGACCACCCTTACTGCTGTCGCATTGAGCCGCTGGGTTCACATTCACTATCTTGCGTCCGTATCCGTGGGAAGAATCGAGATCCCACGAGCTGCCGATTCATAGTGGGCGTGAGCACCGCGACCCCTGCAACAATGCCCAACGCGTCGGTTCGAATGGGAAAAGGAGGCTCCAGTGGACGAGATCATTCGCGTCAAAGATCAGTTTTACATTCTCGCGACCTCTCCGATGATCGATGACCGCACAAAGGTTCTCAAACAGGGCGAGACCTTTGCCGTATTCGACCGGTACGGAGATATGCAGTCCCTGCCGCGCACCGAAAAGGGATTGTATGACGCGGGAACCCGTTTCCTTTCTCGCCTGGAACTGTCCTTTGAAAATGAACGTCCGGTTCTGTTGAGTTCGACCATGAGACCTGACAATTCGCTGTTCTCGGTGGATCTCACAAACCCCGACGTCTGTCGAGATGGCACGATCGTCGTCCCGCGAGGCACGCTATATCTTCTTCGTACAAAATTCCTTTGGCATGGGGTTTCCTACGAGCGTATTTTCATTACCAACTATGGAGGAGTGCCGCTGGACGTCGCCTTCACCCTTCGATTCGCAGCCGACTTCGCAGACATTTTCGAAGTGCGAGGCAAAACCCGTGCAAGGAGGGGACGCTATCTACCAGAACGGGTCGAGACAGATGGCCTTCACTTCGCCTATGAAGCCCTTGACGGAGTCATCCGGCGCACACACCTTGAGTGTTCCCCGCACCCGCAGAACGTTTCGCCAGCACAGATGGACTTTGCATTTTGCCTCCGGCCGCAGGAGGAAGCGAGCTTCCTCTTAGCCGTCACTTGCGAATCAACGCATCCGGTCAGAAACCGATCGTCATATGATGTGGCCTTTCATGAGGCGGAAGAATATCTGGAGACCACGAAACGCAACGATTGCGGAATCGTGACATCTAACAAACAGTTTAATGACTGGTTGAATCGTTCCTTCCAGGACATTCATATGATGGTGACCGAAACGCCGGACGGACTCTATCCCTATGCGGGGCTTCCATGGTTCAGCGCCCCCTTCGGGAGGGATGGAATTATTACAGCGCTCGAATACTTATGGGTCAATCCTGACATCGCGAAAGGGGTGCTCACTTATCTGGCATCCACTCAAGCCTCTGAGGTCATCCCGGAAAAGGACGCGGAGCCGGGGAAAATCCTCCATGAAGCCCGCAAAGGAGAAATGGCGGCCCTCGGAGAAGTCCCTTTTGGACGCTACTACGGCAGCATCGACTCGACACCTCTCTTCGTAGTGCTGGCCGGGGCCTATTACGAACGAACCGGTGATGTGGCCTACATTCGGAACATCTGGCCCAATATCATACGTGCCTTAGATTGGATCGACACGTGGGGTGATCGGGATGGCGACGGATTTGTGGAATATGCACGACGTTCTCAGGATGGGCTTGTCCATCAAGGGTGGAAAGATTCGTTCAATGCGGTATTCCATGAAGACGGATATCCCGCGGAAGGACCGATCGCGCTCTGCGAAGTGCAGAGCTATGTCTATGAAGCTAAGCAGAGGGCTGCCATCCTCGCGTCCGTGTTGGGAGAATTTGAAATAGAACGTCGTCTCTTGCAGCAGGCTCAGGTACTAAAGGAACGATTCGAACAGGCATTCTGGTGCGAGGAACTGTCGCTGTATGTGTTGGCCCTGGATGGGAGGAAACGACCCTGTCGGGTACGTACGTCCAATGCGGGACATTGTCTCTTCTCCGGGATCGCCAATCACGAGCAGGCAAGAAGGGTGGACAGTGCCCTACTGGGGAAGGATTTCTTTTCCGGATGGGGAATCCGGACGGTCGCCTCATCGGAACCCTGGTTCAACCCTATGTCGTATCATAATGGTTCGGTGTGGCCCCACGACAATGCCTTGATTGCTATGGGACTCACTCGCTATGGGTTCAAGCAATCGGCAATCAGAATTATGACCGGCTTGTTTGACGCCAGCATTAATGTGGACCTCCACCGGCTACCGGAACTCTTCTGTGGATTTGACCGACGCCCGGAAGGAACTCCGACTCTCTACCCTGTGGCCTGTTCACCCCAAGCCTGGTCATCGGCCTCTGTCTTTCTTCTCTTACAAGCCTGTCTTGGATTCGCCATTCATGCTCCGGAATCGATCATTCAATTTTCGACCCCCCTTCTACCCGAATTTCTTCAGGAGGTTGTCATCAGCAATCTCAAGATCGGACAGGCTTCGGTTGATCTCTTGCTCCGGCGGCATGCCTATGACGTTGGCGTCGATCTTCTTCGACGTGAAGGAACCATTGCTCTGCTTGTCAGGAAATGAAATCGGGACGAACTGCCGAAGTCGGGACAACTTATACATCTGATATTTCCTAGTTAGAACCATAGGTTCCATGTCCCGCCTAGAGAAATGCTGACAAGACGTTCCACAGAATAAGCGTTCCGCCCGTCATCCTTTCTTCGAAGTTCACATCTAAGTAACTGAAATTAAACCAATTTCATCCGCTATTCGCCAGATGATATTTCAAGGTCCAGCGATTGCAATGTTCCTGAGCAAGATCGTCGGGTGGAGAGATCACGTTTATCGTCCTCGTATGAAGGAAATGGACGTCATGAGTGAGCAAAGTTTTACGGTGTTAGTCGTCGATGATGATGAAACTCTCCGTTCCCTGCTTGCCATGTCGCTGAGATATGCCGGATACCACGTCCATACTGCTGGGGACGGCAGGGAAGCATTACGTGAGATGAAACAACGGGCATTTGATGTGGTCATTACGGACTATCAGATGCCCGGCATGGACGGGTTGCAATTTCTATCACTCAGCAAAATACTCTGGCCCCAGACTCCTGTCGTGATGGTCTCTGCCGATCTATCTGACAAGGTTGCCGATCTCGCCCGGCAAAGCGGTGCGTTTAGATGGCTCTCCAAGCCCTACGACCGTGGAGTCCTCCTTCGGACTCTTCGGATGGCCCTTCAACAATCTTTCCACGCTCCGGCTCCCCTGGCGTAATCACGTTACAAACGAGGCTCAAACCGGATGGAAATGGACGCTGCGGTGATCGATCCTATGACCGAATAAGATAAATGGGCGCTCTCGATGCGGTGCAAGGACCAATAGGCAGGTTCGAACCAGGAGAAAGGAGACTCGAATGAGGATCGCACAGGTTTCGCCCCTCTGGGAAAGTGTACCGCCAACACTTTATGGCGGCACGGAGCGGGTTGTTTCATTCATCACGGAAGAGCTGGTCCGCTTAGGCCACGAGGTGACACTGCTCGCCAGCGGCGACTCGGTGACCACTGCACGATTGGAGGCGATCTGCCCGCATGCCCTTCGCCTTCTCACGGGCAATTTCAATCGCGAAGCTCCCATGACTTTGCTTTTGGAGCGCGCTTTCAGCGCTACGGACGAATTTGATCTGATTCATTCTCATCTGGACTTTCTTGGATTTCCCGTTGCACGCCGCTGTCCGATCCCAGTCGTCACAACACTCCATGGCAGACTTGACTTGCCAGAACTCGAACCGGTGTACCGGGAATTCTCAGAACTCCCGTTGGTCTCGATCTCGGACGCGCAACGGAAACCTATTCCCTGGGCGAATTGGGAAGCGACAGTTCATCATGGCCTGCCGCGCGATCTGTACACGTTCCATCCTCGACAGGGCAAGTATCTGGCGTTCCTCGGTCGTATTGCCCCTGAGAAGTGTCCTGACCAGGCGATTGCGATCGCCACGCGAGCCGGAATTCCCTTGCGGATCGCCGCCAAGGTGGATCCAGCCGATCAGGTCTACTTCAAAGAGCGTATCGAGCCGCTCATGGCTCATCCCCTGGTCGAATACCTCGGCGAGATCACGGACGCCGAGAAGAATGATTTCCTGGGAGATGCCCTTGCACTCTTGGCTCCGTTCGATTGGCCGGAACCGTTCGGATTAGTGTTCATCGAGGCTTTGGCCTGCGGAACTCCGGTTCTCGCCTATGAAAGGGGCTCAGTGCCTGAAATCATCGATCACGGTGTCACAGGGTACGTGTGCGACCGGATGGAGGAATTCACTGCGGCAGTGGAACAAGTCTCCACGCTTGATCGTGTGCGGTGCCGGGAATCCTTCGAAGCACGTTTCACGATCGAACGGATGGTTCAGAATTATCTGACGGTCTATGCGCAGATCGTCAATGCGCGTTCCATGAAGACGTTTCGAGTTCCTGCCCGTCCTCTGACAACGCCGGAACTGACGGTCAGCGGGATTTGTTAAGAGTTTCACGAGGAACCGATCATGCCTCACGATTCTGTCGCACATGACGCTCTGGGTGCTTCAGAACAGCCTGAAGCAGGCTGGCAGCTGCTGAAGAGCCGGGATTTTAGTCTGCTCTATGCCGGCCAGCTCATCTCTCAAATCGGAGACGGGTTGAACAAGGTCGCCCTCCTCTGGTTTGTCTATGACCTGACCGGCTCGGCACTCAAGATGATGGTCATCGGATTGTTACAGACCATCCCCCCGCTGCTGTTCGGACCCTTAATAGGAATCGGCCTGGATCGGCTCTCGAAAAAGAAGGTCATGATCTGGGTCGACTTGATACGGACCGTACTCGTCCTGCTGATTCCAACTCTCTACGCGATTGATGCGCTCACACTAGAACTCCTCTATGTCATTGTATTCCTGACAGCGATCGTATCGACCGTATTCGGTCCTGCCTTATCATCTGCCATTCCACAGATTGTCGTCCGGTCGCAATTCACGGCAGCCAATGCCCTGCTTCAAAGTACGACGAACTTCGGCATGGTCCTGGGACCCGCCATCAGCGGGCTCGGCATTGCGTTCGTCGGAGCTCAAAATGTCTTATATCTTAATGCCCTCACATTTCTGATTTCAGCCTTCTGCCTGATGCCGATTCGTACGCGCGAACATCTCGCGTCCTCCCCTTCGATCACCCCTTCCGGCAGCATACTGCATGATCTGATGATCGGATTTCGATTTGTATTCCTCCAACACCGTATCGTGTTCATGCTCATGGTCACCGCCGCCCTCTATAATTTAGGGGCCAGTGCCTTTATGTTTCTACTCCCTGTCTTCGCCAAGGAATCCCTCGGTGTGGGCCCCGTCGAACTCGGGTGGCTCTGGTCGATCCTTGGTATCGGTATGTTGGCCACGTCGACCGGACTTGTCTGGGTCCGACAGGGAAACCTGCATCGACGGTTGAGGATCATCTCCGGTTCCATGGCAGTGGGCGGGCTTGCGGTCGGCGGACTGGGACTCCTGGAAACCCCGTTGATAGCAAGCGTCTTCATGCTCATCATCGGTGGAAGTACTGCCATCCTCACTCCCGTCGTATTTGCGCTGCTCCAGGAGATGACACCTGTACCTTTATTGGGTCGCGTGTTTACCGCCTTTAGTACAGGGGGTATGGCATGTGCCATGGCGGGAATGATGGGCTTCTGTTGGGTCGCCGACGCAATCGGACCAGGCGTCAGTCTACTCGGCATCAGTCTCGTCCTTCTGGGAACAGCAGCTTTTGCCCAACGATTCAGTACACGATACGATCAGTCCATCTAACTAATCCCCGAAAGTTCCGACAAGCCTTAGACCTTTTTCGAGTGAGATCATAGCGCCTCGGCCTCCTTCCCGTCACAGATCCCTTCGGCCGGGCCTACGGCATATTGCGACCGTGAGGCCGGCTCGTGATGCGTGAGGAGTTCCGTTCAAACCTCGCACCCTTTCCATAACAATTTTACTGGTAAGAACGCTGGCCACCAGGTCCCCCTTCACTGAACGATCTTCTCCTAATCTGAATCGAATGACGTCCGGGGTCCCTCCACTCCTTCCGAATAGACAGTCATTCCTGCCAGTGAGATAATAATAAATCTGCTCATCGTGAATGATGGACGGTTTCATTGGTACTTCTTTCTCTGGAAACGTGATCCGCTAAGTCCTGTAACCTTTATCGCTGCCGATACGGGGACTCCCCGGGAAGGATATGCATGAACGGAATAGGCGTTGCCACCGTCGCCCTGTCTCTCGTCACCCTCGTCGGATGCGTAACCCAGAGTACCTATTTGGCTACCGTCGCCGAATTGGAGGAAGCCCGGAAGATGTCCGCGCAGACGACTGGAGCGTTCGACAGCTATAAGAAAAAATCGACCGCGGAAATTGAGGCTCTCCAACAAGAAAAGGCCAGAATTTCCAAAGATCTCACTGCGGCCCTGGCTGAGGCCCGTGACAAGATCAAAGATCTTGAGAGCAAGCTGGGAACCGAACAGGTAAAGGCGGGAACGCTTCGAGAGGAAAAGCAGAGACTCATGACTGGCACCACAACCGCGCGAGAAGAGATTGCACGGATCCAGAAACGTGTCGGGGAACTCGAAACCGCCGCCACTCGCGTTGATGACCTGGAAAAACGGCTTCGGGAGCGGGATCACGAGATCGGAAAACTTCGGCAGTCGGTGGTTGATCGCGATGCGCTCGCATCTAAAGTCACGACGCTGACGCAGGAACGCACCCAACTCATGGCTGACCTTCAGAAGCAGCAAGAGACGGCGAAATCCGGCAAGGAACAGTCTGAAGCAAAGGAATGCGGGGAAGCACTCAAAAATCCCGGGGACAACCGTCAAAGCAATTAACCACCATCCCTACGGGTACAAGATCGTAGGCGGACGCGCCTCATCCCTCTACGAGGATCGTCACTGACGTTGCGCCCAATCCGCTGCCGGTGGCGCCGGCACGGCGGCCGGCTCGCCCTACCAGTTTTGTTCATGGTTCATCGCTTCACTCCTCGAGTGGGGTGGGAAAAACCCGTTCTGTCGAGGCCTTGCACCCTACAGTTCTCGCGACTCGATCATGCTTGCCGGTGTGTCGCGCGCTCTGCGCAGAAGGTTTATCCGGTACGATCGGAATGGTAGAAGCAGGTTTCAGCCTTGTCAATGCAACACATCGTCATCCCTATTTGAAAGGACCATGAGGATATATGGCAGGCCATGGACTACTCATTGCTGTCAGAAATGTGGGATGTGACACTCACGATCGCCTTGCGCCCTGAGCTGGTTCATCGAAGGATGCGATAGAGGATTTCCTTATGGTCCGGGATAGAATCATCTCGCACATGCTCGTATAGAACCTCGCGTTTTACCTCATCTCCCAAGGTCCATCTCTGACCCGTGTCGTAATAGATATACTCGATCCCCCATTGCTCGATGAAACGATTCCCGATGACAGGCACGATCGTCGGCTCCAGCAAGGCTCGGTCGGTGATGACACGATTCTGCCAGCGTTGACCGAATAATGGATAGTTTCTCAGTTCCTCGGACGCATTGAGGATGACGCTTCCAGCCGGCAATTCATCAATGAGTGGCGGGACCTCATAGAAACTGCTGTGCGACCAGCTCTGATGGTGCAGCCGGATACCGAGGGCCTCCAACGGCTTGGCGGCGAGCAACACGGCATTGGCCGTCATCGCACAGAACAACAGAACGTACAAGCTCCGTTGAATACTGCTGGATAACGCTCCGATGCCGACGGCCGCGACGACAAAGGACATTCCCATCACGGGAATGATCGAACGGGCCATGGTGAAGAGATTCAGCCACCAATAGGCCAGAAAGACGGCGGCGACCAGCAAGACAATGTGTAGAGGCTGAACCTGTCTTCGACGAACAGTCGTGGCTATTGTCAGAAGCACCACAGCAATCGTCATGACCGGGACAAATGTTGTAAATACCGCTCCGAGTCCCCAATTTTCAGAAAAATGATCCCATCCACGGGTCCAGCAATCTTCCCATGGTGCCACAAGCCAATGCCGGAAGTTATGGTCACTCACAACCATGCAGGACGGAGCGTCCTGGACATATGGCATTGCACCGCGCGATCGCTCTGACAGTGCCTTGGTGGATACTCTAATGCCGTTGGCGACCATGGAAAACTGTAACGGGTTCATCGGATTCCCGGTCGCCAGGAAATTTCGTACATACCAAAATACCGAAGGCAGAAGACTGCAGACTACGAAGGTCGAGGTCATGAGGATGACATGCTTCCATCTCCCAGTGCGAATCTGCGCCAGACTTATGATCGACACCAGTCCGCACAGTCCTGTCATGAACAGGAGCAGCGGAACATAGATATACCGACCTCCGAGCACTAACCCGAATGCGAGACCGGCCATGCCCACAAGCGACAGGTTTTTTTCTGCGGCCTGAGCATGGGGCTGAACGAGGCCCAGCAGGAGACAGACCGAACTCAGAAAAAATGAGGTCGCATACATATCCACTGCCACATTGAACGCATTGTAGAGCACGATCGGCATCGTCCCGAAACCAAGCGCCGCGAACAGGGCTCCTTCGCGCGAATCTGTCACGCGACTGGCCAGACTATGGACCGCGAGGATAGCCAGCAACAATAATGGCAGGCAGGCGAAGGACAAAAACCGTTCAGTGCCGAGATACATGAGAAACATGGGGAACAGCTCCCCGTTCGACGGCATTTGGAACTTCCATGACTCCTGGATGAAGGCCAAGGATCCCTGTTGAAACCATTTGACGGCCAGCGGCAGGTGATACACCAACGTATCCCACCCTGTCGGCGGTCTCGTGGCCGCTTCCAAGACAAACAGCGACATAATGCTCCCCGCGACGATGACACTCCACCGCACGAGAGGATCGACCGATCCGATTGTGTCGCGCAGCTGTCCGAGTGTTTGTGCGCAGGAGAGCATTCCGCCCTCACGGGGAAGGGGTCCCAAACTCAAACGGCCGGCACCCCACAACAGAGCGACAATCCCAGTCACGGTCGTGATACGAACAATCTTGAATCCCGTCACGAGCTCGATCGCTCCAACAACATGGAAACTGATCGTGAGGCCGCTAAAGAAGACCACGAAGTAGATGATCCAGGCTTCGGCAGGACGCAGACCATTCACTTGGGAATAGGCTCGCTCCGCACTACGTCGGCTCAGATTATGGAGCAGGCTGATCGCCAGAATCGCGCAAGCAAAATTGATCAAAAAGGTCACAGACATATACAGGATGTGTTCGGCAAGGTTGGGCCGGCGAAGGGCAATTAGCTCCCCAAAACCAGTACTATCCTTCTAAGAACTCTCATGTAGGTGGCCACATACGTTTCCGCAGCTCGACTATGGAGTAGATATACGAGGAACGAGCCAGTGCACAGAACCACGAGGCTCCTCCCGACATATCCAGGCAACTGCATGGTCGGACGTTCCTGCTCCGACATAATCTCCCCCCCCTTACTCGCGACCGAGCAGCACGGCGTCTCTGCCCCCCGAACCCATGTAGAGCAACCAGACCAGGACAAATGTGACCCCGCTGTAGATGAAATAGAATCCGTGCATCGGAACCGACATCGCCGAAAATATCACACCCTTTCGGCGGAGGAAAAACGCAAAAAGGTCTCGGTTCAACAGCACAAAGACGCCCAGGAGAAATACACACCCGTATGCCAGCCAGGGAAAAAACGGGGACAAGGTCAGCCCCGCCAAAAAGAGTCCTGCCACCGCGGCACTGGCTCGTTGCGACATTTTCAAATTGAGGTCGTTGACCAGGCCCTGCCGTTCGAGTATAAGCCGCGACCATGGCATGGCACGATACAGGATCTCCGCACGCAAAAGCGACTTCCATCGCCACTCCTTCAGATGGGTGGCCTGAAGACCCTTGTCGAGCCAGATCCGATACCCCTGGCGATGCATTCGATCGCCGAGCTCAATATCTTCAATAGACGGCGTGGGATATTTCTCTTGGTCAAACCCCCCAACGCTCACAAAGATGTCTTTTCTGATCGCTCCGCATCCCCCCCAAAACGTGGTGGCTCGGCTGTTCGCCCGTTGATGCACGAAATGATGCAAGAGATTCTTATACTGCGAGAGAAAATTCAGAGCCGTTGGCCTGTCATCGTACGACCCAAAAACAGCCGCCAATTCAGAATCCTCATGAAACCGAGCCACGACACGCTCGAGCACATCGACGTGCACCACTACGTCGGCGTCCACAAACAATACAATGTGTCCCGTCGCCAGCTTCACTCCGGCATTACGGGCCGCGCCGGGGCCACTCGGACCGGGACAATGCGCGATACGCGCGCCGTGACCTTGTGCAATTGCGACGGAGTTGTCCGTCGACCCGTTATCCACGACGATCAGCTCATACTCCCGATACGACGAACGGCGTATCCCCTCCAGACAACGATCCAGGCACCATCCCCCGTTGTAGACCGGGACAATCACAGTGACCAGCCTATCCTGATCCCTGATCAGGCCAGGTTCAGTTTTATTTGTCATTGGCATAGGCCACGACGGTGAAGGATGGTCCGATGAAATACAACAACAGACTCAGAACTGGCAATTGCTTCACCAGATTATAGATGGATACCTGCATACGCTGCATGGCGGAGAGCCCCCTGACTTCTTCAGGGGGCACCGAGGGGAGCAAAATCCGGTGGTTCGGCAAGCGGCCCTTCCGTAAAAGTCTTCGCAATTCCATAACGGACAATACCTTGATATGCGCGTAGGGGATGCCACGAACATATTTCACATACCGGTCCGCCCATGGCCTCGGCATAAAACCCACTCCCCAGACATGCACGTGCGGTTCCGGGGCGAGGCTAAACCGATTGGCCGTCGCGAGAAAGGTCACCCCCACGGGAGACATGACCCGGCGGCATTCTTGGATCATCTCGTCCTGACTCCTGACATGTTCGAGTACCCCCTCCGCAATGACCAGATCGTACGACCGATCTCGAAAGGGCAGATACTCCGCGCAGCAGCAGACCACCGGAACGTGAGCACTGCACTCTTGCAAACGTTTCCGCGCCACCACCAACCAGCGGAATGCGATGTCTGTCCCGATCACCTGTGAGAATCGCCGCTTCGCCGCAACCAAAAATCCCCCTGTGGCACAGCCGATCTCTACCACGCGCGTGCCCGGACCAAGCCTGCCCGGCTCTACGGCGGATTCGACCGCCCTC
>Ga0207707_10002914_pt1 | contig 15262 bp, 19 predicted proteins | sample KBSC83BmetaG_FD_184336 | JGI IMG/M metagenome (GOLD analysis project Ga0207707, IMG submission 184336) | Corn rhizosphere microbial communities from Kellogg Biological Station, Michigan, USA - KBS C8-3B metaG (SPAdes) (version 2) | ecosystem: Host-associated > Plants > Roots > Rhizosphere ...
ATGTTTTTCCGCACAAAGACGTGAACGCCGCCGAACGTATTCTGCAAGAATTAACTTCCGGTACGGGCCATAAGCTGCTGATTAGTGACGGAGTGTTCTCCATGGACGGTGACATCGGGCCGCTTCCAGGATTGGCTGAGATTGCTGAAACTTACGGTGCAATCATGATGGTGGATGATGCTCATGCGTCGGGTGTACTTGGACGTGCCGGGCGCGGCACCGTCGATCATTTCAACTTGCATGGCCGCGTGCACATCCAGGTGGGGACCCTGTCAAAAGCCATCGGCGTGCTTGGCGGTTACGTTTGTGGCAGCCGGGACTTAATCGAGTTTCTTTACCAGCGGGCGCGTCCATTCCTGTTTTCCACGTCGCATCCGCCGGCCGTAGCAGCAGCGTGCCTGGCGGCCTTTGATGTCCTCGAGCGGGAACCGGAGCGCATTCAGAATCTGTGGAATAACACGAAGTACTTCAAGAAAGGCCTCATCGCTGCGGGCTTTGACACGGGGATGAGTGAAACTCCAATTACGCCGGTAATGGTGGGGGATGCGAAGACGGCGCACCAGCTTTCGGCAGCTCTGTTTGAAAATGGCGTGCTGGCGACCGGCATCGGATATCCGACGGTGCCCGAGGGCAAGGCTCGTGTCCGCACCATCGTGACCGCGACGCATACGCGCGAACAACTCGACCAGGCGCTCGAGGTTTTTGCGAGGGTGGGCATGCGCTTGGGAATTTTGAAGGCGGCTTAACGTTTCCCTCCGCCTCCTCAGGTAAGCCACTGGTTGTGCGTCACACAAATCGCACGGAACAAGTTGCGGCGAATCCTGCACCTGGGCTGAGCGAATTAGGGATCGTTTTCTTCCGAATTGGCAACTTCACTTTCGGGGGAGGCGCTGCGACCACTGCGGCGCTCCAGCGAGAGCTCGTTCAAAAGCGCGGTTGGCTGGACGATCTAACCTTCGCTCTATGCTACAGCCTGTCCCGTATCACGCCCGGCACAAATCTACTTGCCTTCTGTACCGCCGCTGGGTGGCTCTTGCGCTCCTGGCGGGGCGCATTAGTGACCGTGCTCGTGGCATCTATTCCTGCTTGCGCCATCGTGTGGGTGGTAACGGCCGGTTTCGAAAAAATCAGTTCCATCCGCTGGGTGCAACTGTGTATTGAAGGCGCGCTCGCGTCCTCAGTTGGGATCTTGCTCGCTAGTTTTTGGCTCCTTGTGCGGCCGTATCTAGACCGGCGGAATTGGCAGAGAAGTGTCGTCATTGTGGGCGCGAGCATCTTTTTATCGCTGTATCTCCATATGGCGCCGATTCCCGTTCTGGCCCTCGCCGCCGTTGCCGGGATTTTCTGGGAAGAGACGAAAAATCCGTGAGATTCCTCGCCCTCTACCTGCTCCTGCTCAAGGCAACTCTCAGTTCCTTCAGCGGTTTGGCTGCGTTGCCTATCTTGCGGGATGACCTGGTGGTCCAGCGCAAGATTCTAAGCGACCGTCAGCTGAACACAGCGGTGGCGATCGGCAGGATTACGCCCGGGCCGAAGGGCCTGTACATTGTCAGCGTCGGTTACTATGCGGCAGGCTTCGCAGGCGCCATTGCGGGATGGCTTGCGCTGGTCACACCCGCGCTAGGTATTGTCCCCTTACTGGAGTTGGCGGGGCGCAAAACGAATGATGCCCGTGTCAGGCGGGCTTTGCGCGCAGTGGTACTCGCAAGCGCAGGGATCAGTCTTTCGGCAACATTACCGCTCGGCGCGGACGCCTTGCAGACAACGTTTTCCTTTTTTCTAGCGGGCGCCAGCTTGCTGCTCCTCATCCGCACAAAACTGGACACGACTTGGGTGATTTTGGGAGCTTCAGCGGCAAACCTTCTTGCCTCGCTGATTGTATGACGACAAGGTCGGGCGTGCCCGATCGCTACGAATTTCGCACGAAATCTGGTTGTGGTCAGGCGTACCCGATACCGACGAACCAATCGCTTGTAGGGCGGGGCATGGAGTCTGTCGGAGATAGAAACAAACCAGGTGATAAATGTTCTTGACAGAGGCGTGAAAATGCATACGATGAGGTCGTATGGCCGAGCGTTTTCGCCCCTACAGCCTGGATCAGGACTATCTGCTGGCGCCCTCGATTTGCGGATTGGCTTCCGGAGGGCCATCTGGCGCGCTTCATCGGGGACGTAACCGAGGAGATGGATCTCAGAGCGCTGCTCAGACGATACCGAAATGGGGATGGCCGCGGTCTGGCCGCGTATAATCCTGTAATGATGTTGCGGTTAATCCTGTACGGTTACTGCGTGGGCAAGAGAAGTTCGCGGCAGCTGGAAAAAGCCACCTACGACGAGGTGCCGTTCCGGTATCTGGCAGGCAATCAGCATCCTGACCATGACACGATCGCGGCGTTCCGGAAGGAGCATCTGGCGAGTCTAGGCGGTTATTTTGTAGACGTACTGCAGCTGTGTTGGAAAGCGGGGATGGTGAAGGTAGGGCAAGTGGCGATTGATGGGACGAAAATACGAGCCAACGCCGATCGCAATCGGAGTTTCCGGTATAACCAGCTCTCGGAACAGGAGCAGGCACTGCAAAAGCAGGTGGAGCAAATGCTTGCGGAGGCGGCACAGTGCGATGCGGAGGAGGACGCACTGTATGGCGAAGGTCGGAAACCAGAAGAGTTACCCGAGGAGTTACGGAGCGCGAAAACACGGCGGGAGAAGATTCGGGAAATCGGCAGCGGCTGCAACGGGAAGCGGAGGAACGCGCGCCGGCGGCTCGGAAAGAGCATGCCGAGTCAGGTGAAACATCGCAACAATGCGGCCAGAAAGCGGTTCGAGCGAGCTACCCAAACGGTGGAGAAGAAGAATCCGCTATGCAGCTTTACCGATGGCGATTCAGCTATCATGCCGAACCCGGCGGGAGGGTTTCTGCAAGGCTACAACGCACAGGTGGCTGTGGAAGGCAGTGCTCAGGTGATTGTGGCGGCAGAAATGAGTAATGACGCGGCGGACAGTAAACAGTTGGTGCCGATGGTGAAGGCGGCCGAGCAGGCACTTCGGCAAGCGTGCAAGGTCGAGGCAGCCGGTGTTGCCGCAGAAGCGATAGGCGATGAGGGCGCGGCGGCGAACAAGTCAGGGGCTGTGATCGCGGAAATCCTGGCCGACGCGGGGTACTTTTATGTGGAAGCGCTGCAGGATGAAGTGTTCCAGGATAAAGCGGCACTGGTCACCCCCGACAGCCGCAAACAAATGAAAGAGCACAAGCCAAGGAACATGCATGCGGTGGCGCAACAAATGCGAGCGAAGCTGAGCACCGAGGAAGGCAAGAAGAGGTATGCGCGACGCGCTGCCATCGTCGAACCCGTGTTTGCTTGGATCAAACAGGTGCGCGGCATGCGCAGCTTTTTGCTACGAGGATTAGACGCGGTACGCAACGAATGGCGAATCATCTGCTTGACGCAGAACCTCTTGAAGTTGCAGCGGTACAGGGCGGCAAACTCCGCCTCGTAAAGCAGCAGCCGCCCGTTGATTAAGACACTTTACTTCACATAATCCAGAACAAGGCTCGCAAGAAAATCAGAATCGCCAAGCGACCACCCCTTGGCCTCTCTCGCGAATCAAAAGAGCGACCGCGGCACAGTATCGCAAATGTATCTCCGACACACTCCATGCCCGGCCCGCGCTCAGCCATCGAGCGCGCGCTCGAGTAACCCGGCGAATTCCTCAGTTTTGCGCCCTACGCGTTCCTTGAGGTTGGTCAGGTCCCTCTCGAGGACATGAAGGCGGTCGGCCAAGTGCAGACAGGCGAGCACAGCGACCCGTGTACTATCGGCCGAAGGGGCTTTCGCCGCGATGGAGTGGAGCAACTCGTCGACGCTCTGCGCCAGTTCCTGTACTTCGCGTGCGTCCTCGCCGGCCAGCAACGTGTAGGCCTGGTTCAGAATCGTAACGCGAACGGGACGTTTATCATCCATGTAAAGCGTGGTCGCGGCTTAACCCGCGCTGAGTTGATCGATGTGGGTCAACAGTTTCTCGATACGGGTGCGGACGTGTTTCCGTTCAGCGCGCACTGCGTCCAGCTCTTCGGCTAATTTCGTAGTGCTTGCTCGCGCTTCAGCCGATTCTTGAATAGCAGCGTCATTCGAAGTGTGCAATGCCTTATTCTCTCCGCGGAGATTTTCGTTTTCTTCGCGTAACGCCTGGTTCTCGCTGCGAAGCTGCGAAACGAGCTCGATTGCTTTGTGGATGCGCTCTTCCAGGGAGGCGAGCGCGTCCGATTCCTGGTGAGGCGCCGCCATCAGTTTGCCTTCTCCAGCGCCGCTTTGGCTTGATCCACCAGCAGCCGGAAGGCCGCGTCATCAACCGCCGCAACTTCGGCTAGGACTTTCCGGTCGAGTTCGATGCCCGCGCTCTTCAGGCCGTGCATGAACTTGCTATATGAGATTCCCCCGGCCCGGCAGGCTGCGCCGATGCGCACGATCCAGAGTGACCGAAAATTGCGCTTTTTCTGGCGCCGGCCGATGTAAGCGAACTTCAGTGCCCGTTCCACCGCCTCCTGGGCCGCGCGATGCAGTTTGCTTTTGGTTAAAAAATAGCCGGATGCCCGATCCAATGTTTTGGCGCGGGAGGCTCTGCGTTTGGTTCCTCGTTTGACTCTGGGCACGTTTCAACTCCTAGTTGATTTATGGCGGCGGGCCGGGCACGTGCCACGCGCTCCGTCCGCTCGCCGGGGTCCCTTAATAGGGAATCATTCGCCGCAATACACGCTGGTCCGACGGATCGGCGACAACCCGCTCATGCAGCTTCTTTTTTCTCTTCCGAGGCTTGGATGTCAATATGTGACGCCCGAAGGCGTGACTGCGCATTACTTTACCGGTTCCAGTTTTCTTGAACCGTTTGGACGCACCCTTATGGGTCTTCAATTTCGGCATAAAAAATGTTCCTCGGGGGAACTACGGAATTCATGATTATAGCACGCACCGGTTTCCAGAAACGCCACCCGCGTCTGCATATGACCGCCTGTTATCCTAGCCGTAGGATGCGATCTCCAGATCCGAACTGCGCTAAACGCTTAACTCGTTGGATCCGGCTTTTGCAGCGACAGAATTCGATAGCAGACGATTTTCGAGGCGCGCGTCGTCCCCGGCACGGTCTTCGCTTGCAGGAGGATCTCCACGTACGGCGCTGGCGTAGAGCCACGTCGAGAATTCAGCATCTTCGAAAGTACCGAAGAAAACTCAGGACTTGTAACGAGTTCGGCGGCAGCCTCAGTCATCTCCATGGTAATGCCCGAGAGTAAGAGCACATAGCCGGTGCCCGCCAGATTCGGTAAAAGCGCGATGTCTGCATAACTTTCAGCAGTGGGCTTACCGTTGCTTCCAAGTCCGTAGCTGGCTTGTTCGCCTGGCCGGGGCGCTTTATTGCGGAAGTAGTACGTCCGGGAGCCCGGGCTCTCGTCCAGAAAGAAATTTAACTGCGGCTCGAACAACTGAAGCCAAGCAATTCCTCGGCGGCTGCCGATCAGGACAAAATTCCCCGTCTTGAATTACCGTGCATCAAGATAACGCGAGTAACGAATCCTTGGGGTGCGGTTGTATCTGTGGCCCAACTCCACCACCTTTTCAGCGACACTCATGTCGCCCAAACTCGTGTATCGGCGCGAGGAGATCAACTGCAGCGCGTCCCGCAGCTTGTGATCCTGGACGAAAGAAAGCAGTTTGAGCGGATACGCTCTGCTAAGATAATCGCTCAAAGGAATATCCGCATCCAGGATGTCCTGCAGCATTACAAGGGATGAGTCGGAGGCACGATGCTGAGCTCCTGACCCGGCGCGAACATCTTGGACCACAGAACGTCTCCCACAGCGGAAGGATATTGTCCAGAGACAAGGGATACGAGGCGTTGGGCTTGCCTCTGTCTCCAGAGGAAAATCGCCGTAGCTGTCAGCGCTACCAGCAGCACAGAGAGGACGGCCACCACGCGCCACGGGTATCTAGACTTTGCGGCGGGCGGGATCACTGCCAAAGCCGGCCGAGGTTCCGAGTCCGGGAGAACGGCCGGTCGCTGCGCTGGCTGGGAGTTACGGGGCTCAAAACGGGCGACATAAGCTCCCTTGGGAATGACCAGGATCAGCGGCTCTTTAAGCCCCTCGGTGCTGAAATAATCCTCTAATTTCTTGCGTAAGTGCCGGACCTGAACCCGAACGATATTGTCCTCATTCGAGTTAAAATCCGGTCGGCGACCCAACACGTTGCAGCCGATATCGTGTGCGCTAATTGTCGGCGGCGCTGAAGGTCGCTCAGAGTGAGGTCGGAGACGCCTGGACTGCTTTGGAGCAGCAAGGGAATTTCTCGAAGTCCTACGGTCTACAGAACGGCACACCAGTTCTCCGGACCATTTACGATCCTTTCTCGACGGTGGTGGGCGCGGATGGTTCAATAACGCGCACACCTTTCCCCAACAACACGATTCCTTCCAACCGTTTCGATCCGCTCGGGGCGGCCTTCATGAAGGATTTCTGGGCGCCCAACAATCCCGGTGACAACATTACCGGAGTGAACAACTATAAGTTTGGCTACATCGACGCGTGGCACTATTACAATTTTGGCGACCGCGTCGATTACAACATCAATGACAAGTGAAAAGTAATTGGCCGCATGGGCCGCTACCATACCACCGACATCTATTCAAACCCCACACCAAACAAGTCACCGTTATATGTGCCGACTGGTTCTCTTCGGAATGCGGACCAAGTGGCGGGGGATGCGATGTGGACGGTCAATGCGTGCACGGTAGTGGACTTCCATGGCGACTGGCATGATGTGGTGGATGCCTATGTTTCGCCACTTGACCGGCGCCTGGGAATTCACCAGCAGCAGCCACCCTGGCATGTGGGATCCGCCGAAGTTGGCGCTGGCGGCGCGCGCCGGTTTCGTCTTCAGAATCGACGACAAGACGGCGCTGCGCTTGGCTATGCCCGCTATGTGATTCCGACGGAGTATAACTTCACCGCGGCCCCGATCAACGGCTTCGAAGACATTCAACTTCCCGGAGCCGCCGTTCTTCGGCATGACGGGTTACCAGAATGTAGCTCCACTGGCGAACGGCGTGCCCCAGGCGACCCTGACGAATCCCTTTACGTCGACCAATCCTCTCCTTCCGAATTTCGGTCCAGTAGCAGGCAAGGCCTTGGGCACGAACATAGGCCGTGGCGGGGAGAACCTGCTTTGGTACCCGCAGAACCTGTCGAAGGCCTTTAACGACCGGTTCAACATCAGCTTCGAACGACAGTTGCCCGGCGGGTTTGTAGCTTCGTTCACCTACTTCTTCAATCGCGGCAACCAGCATTACATTAAGGAGTTGAACGCAATCAACCCGAATATATTGCAACAATTTGCGAGCAATGTCACTCCCCTGGGCCTGCAGGTCGCCAACCCCTTCTATCACTACTTGAACACGACCATCATTAACGGTCCCGATTATTACCAGCCGACCCTGCCGCTGTCCACGTTCCTGGTGCCGTATCCGCAATATGGCCCGATGTACACTATCGGCGATTGCTGCGGCGGTGAGCGCTATAACCAGATCCAGTTCAAGGGCCAGAGGGCCTTCACCAAAGGCTTCAACTTCCCTGTTCACTTACGTTTATACTCGCGAGAAGTCGCAGATCAACCACTTCAACGACGAGACCTACTACAACAGCACGTTCCAGTGGCAGAACAGCGACCAGCCACGCCACCGCATGAACATCGCCGGCACTTACGAGCTTCCTTTCGGCAAAGGCCGTGCCTATCTGAGCGGCGCTCCCAGAGTGCTGGACGCGGTTGTGGGAGGTTGGAGAATAACCCCAGTTTTCCAATCCATCTCGGGCGATTTCCCGAGGTTTGGCAACCTGATCGTGACCGGCAACCCGTGCGTCTCCAGTCCCTCGCCCGGGCAACTGGTTTAACGCATCCGCGTCTCAGCCGATCCCCGCGAACACTTACGTGCTGCGGACCAACCCCTTGCAGTACGATTGCCTGTCGGGCCCGCATTTCTGGGATTTGGATGCCAGTCTGGTAAACGACTTCCATATCAGCGAGAAATTCCGCGCCGAGCTTAAAATGAGGGCTTACAACGCGCTGAACAACGTGAATCGGTCCGATCCGGATGTCAATGTCTACGACTCCAACTTCGGCAAGGCGTTGTACCAGGGATCTCCGGGCGGCACTTTCGGCTCCCAGGGTGCGACCTCCGCGTATAACAGCGGCCGCCGGTCGAGCTTGGCTTCAAGATACGCTGGTAAACCGGGCCTCCAAATCGCTTCCGCGGTACCGGTTTATTCGTTTCCGCCGGCACCGCCGAATCGTGGAAGCTGGTATTCTGGCCACAGAATGTTTTTGGAAAGCTGGCGTAATCTCCTTCGCCTGCTAGCCTCGCCGGCCGTGCAACTTCTGGGGCAAAGCTCTCCGCCGGGCCAGGGAATGGTATCCCGCGGCGTCAAAGCAACTCCCGCGGCAGGTTCTCCGGACTTCCTTTCCACGCGCGGTTTACGGACATCGCGCAACAAGCCGGGTTGAAACATCCGGTGGTCTCCGGCCACTCACGGCGCGCCGACCACGTCATAGAAGCCATGAGCTGTGGGCCGCTTTCTTCGACTACGACAACGACGACTGGCTCGATATCCTGATTCTCACCGGCTCCCGGTTTGGCGATCCGCCGCGCGAAGCCTCCAATCGTCTTTATAAAAACAACCGCAATGGCACGTTTACCGACGTGACTCAGAGTGCAGGCCTGTTTCGCTCCGGCTATTTTTACGGCGTTACGATCGGCGACTACAACAACGACGGTTTTGAAGACATTTTCGTCACCGGCTGGGAGCAGAACACGCTCTACCGGAATAACGGCGACGGTACGTTCTCCGATGTCACGAAACAAGCCGGCCTGCTCAGTCCCCAACCACGCTTTGGCTCCGGCTGCGCCTTTCTCGATTACGATCGTGATGGCAAACTCGACCTGTTCGTCGCGAACTATCTGACGTTTGACATGAAGACGGCTCCTCAAGCGGGCAATCGAATGACTGCAACGCTCAAAATGTATTCTGTGGACCGCGCGGCCTCCCCTATGGATCCCATTCTCTCTATCGCAACAATGGCGACGGCACCTTCACGGATGTCACATCCGCCGCCCGCATAAGCAAGCCGGATGGAGGATACGGCCTCACGGCCGTGGCCGCCGATTTCGATAACGACGGCTGAACGGATATCTATGTTGCCTGCGATTTCACTCCAAGCCTGCTGTTCCACAACAACCACGATGGAACCTTCAAGGAGCTGGGCCTCGAAAGAGGAGTGGCTCTGAGCGACGATGGCATGGAACAGGCAGGGATGGGCGTCGGTATCGGCGCCTCGGCGGTGAAGGGTTTTGAGAATCCGGCGACTCTGATCGGATAGAATGCTGAGGAATGCCGGCTGGCTATTGGTTCATGTTGTTCGGGCTTCTCAGCTTTGCCGCTATGGGCATCATCCATAAGCTGGGCGATCGGTACGCGTGCAACCCATTGCACATCGCCCTGTTCACCATGGCGACGTCGTGCGTACTCAGTTTTCTAAATGCGGCGCTCTCCCAAAGGGAATCATTGCTTTCGCCGAATGCGCGTGTGGTGCTGATCGCGCTGCCGTTCGGTGCTTCGGCAGCGATCGCTTTATGGCTCTTTCAGCGTGGTCTTCGTTACGGCCGCATCGCCACCAGCTGGCTGCTGATCAACCTTTCATCGGGAGTTCCAACAGCGCTTTCCGTCATCGTGTATCACGAACCGCTCACTTTGAAGAAGGCGAGTGTCCTGGTGCTCATCGTGATCTCGCTGCTGCTTCTCTGGTGGGACCGCAAACAAGATCGCGAGAAAAGCGAAAGGACGGCCGCGGCCAGTGTGCCGAGTCCGGTGGTTAGGGTCGATTAACGATGTGGTTTCGCTTGATGATGATCGCTTTCTTTTTCAACGGGCTGTGCCCTTTCGGGCTCAGAATTCTCGCTGGGATGGGACTGGCGGAGCACTATACGCCTCTCTATCTCGTGTTTTGGTACCTCGCCGGAGTGGTATCCATGCTGGGGATCTTTTCGCGCGCGCCGGTCAAGCCCGCTCGCTCGGACATGATTGTTGGTGCCGGACTCGGACTCTTCAGCGCGTGTGGCCAGACCTCCATGGGACTTGCCCTTTCGAAGGGACTGCCGGGGAATGTCGTGTTCCCCGTGTGCCTGGCCGGCGGACTGTTTCTGGTGATCCTGGCGGCAGTTACCGTTTTCAAAGAGCGCATGGGACCAGCGGGCATTGCGGGGATCTCGCTCGGGATTATCTCGATTGCGCTGCTGAGCTTCACGTGAAAGGCGAGCGCCGGCGATAATGCTGGGGATTATGTGGGGCGGTCCCCCCGGACCGCCAAACCCGACCTGGGGTCGGGTCGCGGCTCAGGGGAGCCGCCCTACACAACCTGGCAACGACGCTGTGCGACAACCAGTGCGATTAGTCCATACGCGGCCAGCATCAGCGAAGTTGGCTCCGGGGTCTCACTTCCGGCACCGACGCCGACGTCAGCGGGTCCGAAATCTTCCGAGAAGGTGATGGCCAGGGGCCCTGAATCAGAGGATCCGGTGGGGGAACAACTTACTGCCCGAGCTGCGTTCCAGAACATGTCTGAGCATTAAACGCAGCATCACAGGCCGTCACCGTGATGGTTACATTGTTGACCGGGGGTATCTGAAACGCCGAGACACCCCCGCTGAGCGAAACCCTATAGGACAGGAATAACCCATCGCTTCCGGTCTGACTGACGTTCGCGCCGAAATCCAGGGCAGCACCTACACCTCCGAAAGCGCAGACGAGGTCTACTTCCGGGGAGACACCGGCGGCTGCTGCCGCGAGTTCAAAATTGTCGAAGGTAAAATCGGCAAGTGTGCATGAGAAGCCAGGCGACGTAACATCTTGAGGTCCGGCGAAGGCCGTGCAGAGAGGTGAGGCGGTGCTGGCGGACGTGACGATAAGAGCGATCAAAGTAGCCAGATGGTTTTCACATCGACTCTCCCGGAAACGAGTTTGGATGGATATAAGCCTTTTCTGACTTCAAGGGTAAGGCCGCCAAGTCACAAGATGTGTCGCAGCGGACGCTGGAAGGGTCTGGCTCGTGACGAAGAGAACCTTCAAGTGAGTATGCGAATCGATCGCTCGGCCGAAATCTCCGGGCAACTTAGCGTCCAGCCCATAAAACGGGCCATAGACTTGCTTCCGAGCTGGGGTGTATAAAGACAAGGTCAGCTGTGAAAACCCCGGCGTTTCAGTTATTTAGAATTATTCTGGTGGCGACAGCGGTCCTCCTCGTTCTGACGCCAGGTTCGGCCCAGACAACGCCTGCCGCCGGCGCCTCGCTCTACCTTCAGCAAATCAAGCCAGCCTTGGAAAAGCACTGCGTCATGTGCCATGACGGGCAGTCGCGCAAGGGCGGCCTGGATGTCACCTCCAGAGAAGCGCTTCTGCGAGGCGGCGAGAATGGCCCGTCGATTCTGCCCGGCAACGCGAAAGATAGCCTGCTCTATAAGCTGATTGCGCATGAGCAGCAACCTGCGATGCCATACAAGGCCGGAAAGTTGCCCGATGACGTCATCGCCAAATTCGCCGAGTGGATCAATGCGGGCGCCCCGTATGGCGAGCTGGCAGCCGCACCGAAACAGGGCGGCACTACTCTGTTTGCATCCTACATTCGTCCCCTGCTTGAAACGCAGTGTTTGAATTGCCACGGCGCCGGTCAGGTAAAACGAGCCGGGTTTGACCTCTCGACGCGCGACGGGCTCTTGCGCGGCGGTGAGACGGGGCCGGCTGTCGTGCCAGGCAACGCCCGCGAGAGCGCGCTCTACAAGCGTGTCAACCATGAAGTCCAACCCGGCATGCCCTTTCAAGGTGCGAAGCTTTCTGAAGAGCAGATCGCGCGGATTCGAGATTGGATTAACGCCGGGGCTGAATTTGATGGCCCCCTAAGCGCGAAAGCAGCACGCCGCATCAGCAGTCATTGGGCGTTCCAGGCGCTCAAGAAGCCGCCCGTGCCGCAAGTGAAGAACGCAGCCTTCGTGCGCAATCCAATCGACGCGTTTATTGCTGCCGAGCGGGAAAAGCGCCAGCTGCATCCTATGCCGCCGGCGGACAAGCGCGTGCTTCTGCGCCGCGTGTATCTGGATCTGATTGGTCTTCCGCCTACGAGGGAAGAAGTGCAAGCGTTCCTTGCGGACAATTCCCGGGATGCTTACGAGAAAGTCGTCGATAGCCTGCTGGCCCGCCGCCAATACGGCGAGCGGTGGGGACGCCACTGGATGGACATCTGGCGCTACAGCGATGTTTATGGGAGCGCGGACCGCAGCAGCCGGCCGCACATTTGGCACTGGCGCGATTGGATTATCGAGTCATTAAACCAGGACAAAGGCTACGACCGGTTCATTGAAGAGATGCTGGCCGGGGACGAACTGGCGCCAACAGACCCGAAGGTGCTGGCCGGCACCGGTTTTCTCGGCCGGAACTACTATCTCTACAACCGCGATCTGTGGTTGCAGGACACCGTGGAACACACAGCCACCGCGTTTCTCGGCCTCACGCTTCGCTGTGCGCGCTGCCACGATCACAAATACGATCCTGTTGCCCAGGAAGAATATTACCGGTTCCGCGCCTTCTTCGAGCCGGAAGACATCCGCATGGACCGCCTTCCCGGCCAGCCCGATCTCGCGAAAGACGGATTGCCGCGCGCCTTTGAAGCGGAACCACGGCCCGCTCACCTGGACTCACCCAAATTCAAACACGTGATCGTGGCCATCTATCCGGCGACCTATCGGTACATTCGAGGGAATCCGGACGCGCCGGATAAGGAGCATCCGCTATCGCCGGGGGTGCCGGAAGTTTTGGGCGGCGATCCTATCAAGATTCAACCGGTCGCTCTTCCGCTCGAGGCAACATACCCGGATTTTAAGAAACATGTACAGCAAGATCTCCTTGTGCAAGCCAGTCAGGAAGTGGAGCGGTCGGAAGTAGCGCTCTCGAGAGCCAGTCGCGTGTTGGCCAAAGCCAAACAGCGAGCCTCCGAGACAGCCCCGAATCCGAAGCCGTCGCCCAAAGCCGCGGCATCCGGTACCGGTGCCGTCAGCTTCGACACTACCCTCAAACCCATTCTAGAAAAGAGTTGTTTCAGCTGTCACGACCTGCAGAAGCAGGCCAGCGGTCTGGTGCTCGAGTCAGCCGAATCCATCTTTCAGGGTGGAGTCGCCAATGGGCCGGTTGTAGTTCCCGGAAATAGCGCAGAAAGCGCGCTTGTCCTCTACCTCAGGGGCGAGAAGAAACCCAGAATGCCTTTGAACCAGGCGCCGCTGGCTGAGGATCAGATCGCAGCCGTCGCTCGCTGGATCGATCAGCTTCCCGAAGAAGATCCCGCAACTGCGTTGCACAAAGCGGAAGCCGCTGCGGCGCACGCGGAAAATCACTTGGCCTGGGCCCGGGCAAACCTTCCGGCGCTCGAGGCTCGCATTGCAGCCGAGAATGCTAAGTACTCGAACCCGCCTGATGCGCGTGCGGAAGAGTTGGGCGAAGTCGCGCGGAAAGCCGATCGCCAGGCCAGTCTGCTAAAGGCGCTGGCGGAACTGGCGCAAGCGCAACAGAAACTCTCGGACGCCGTGAATGCCAAAGTCACGAATGAGAAGGAAGGGCGCGCTCGCGAGCAGCGGATCGACGCTGCCGGCGAAGAACTCGAAGCGGCCCAAGCTACCTTGAACCAGGGCACAACCGCCTACACGCCACTGGGCACGCTCTACCCTGCGACCAGCAGCGGCCGCCGATTGGCGTTGGCCCGCTGGATAGCCAGCCGGCAGAACCCGCTCACCGCGCGCGTGGCCGTCAACCATATCTGGCTGCGGCATTTTGGCAAGGCGCTGGTTCCCACCGTGGCGAACTTCGGCACGAATGGCAAGCCACCCAGCCATCCGGAGCTGCTGGATTGGCTGGCCTCCGAGTTCGTGGAGAAGAACTGGAGCATGAAAGCTCTTCACCGCCTCATCGTTACCAGCAACACGTACCGCATGCAGTCCTCCTCCAATGACCCGAAGGATCGTAACCTCTCGATCGACCCCGACAACAAATATTATTGGCGCGCGAACCCGCACCGCATGGAGGCGGAGGTTGTGCGTGACAGCATGCTGTATATGGCCGGCTCGTTGGATTTAGCGATGGGGGGGCAGGAGATCGATGAGGCCAAAGGCCAGGAATCCCGGCGGCGCAGCGTTTACTTTCATCAGACCCCGGATAATCAGATGGTTTTCCTGCAGGTGTTCGACGGCGCGAGCCCCATTGAATGCTATGAGCGCAGCGAAACGGTGGCTCCGCAGCAAGCTCTCGCCTTGGCCAACAGCAAGTTGAGCTTTACCGTTGCGGGTCTGATTACCGGCCGTCTTGGTGGTGTGAGCCCGGCCTCCGCGAAGTTTGTTACCACGGCATTTGACGCTGTTCTGGGCCGTCCTCCGTCAGGGGAGGAGATGACCCTGAGCGAAAAATTTCTAGCGCAAGAAGAGGAACGATTCCGGAGTCCCGAGAAACCTGCGTGGCAGGGTGCAGCAGCGGGCGAAGCCACGGCACCCGTCTTGCGTGCGCGCGAGGATCTGGTCCACGCTCTACTGAATCATAATGATTTTGTGACCATTCGTTAGGTGAGAAATATGAAGCAGCTGCGTTCGATTTTCGGCAGTAGTTGTGGCAGGGTCAGCCGCCGATCGTTTCTGGCTGATTCCGGCCTCGGTTTTACCGGGCTGGTGCTGGGCTCTATGCTGCAGCGCGACGGCATTGCGCGAGCGGCTACGGTGCAGGATTGGGCGCCGCCTGATGGCAAACCGCATTTCGCCCCGAAAGCCAAGAACGTCATCTGGATTTTCATGCTGGGCGGCGTCAGTCACGTCGAAAGTTTTGATCCCAAGCCGGCGCTGGTCAAATATGGCGGGAAGACCATCGGCGAGACGCCTTACCGTCGAGTACTCGAGTCCCCGCTCATCCAGAACCATGTCAACGCCACGATGGAAGAGCGGAAGCTCATGCAGACGTTATTGCCCCTGCAGGTCGGTTTCCGCAAGCGTGGGCAATGCGGCGTCGAAATCAGCGACTGGTGGCCGCACGTGGCCGAATGTGCCGACGATATCGCGTTCATCCGCTCGACCTGGACGACCGACAATGACCATGGCGCGCAGTTGCAGTTTCACACGGGCCGCCAGTTTTTCCAGGGTTATTACCC
>Ga0207707_10002918_pt1 | contig 15252 bp, 14 predicted proteins | sample KBSC83BmetaG_FD_184336 | JGI IMG/M metagenome (GOLD analysis project Ga0207707, IMG submission 184336) | Corn rhizosphere microbial communities from Kellogg Biological Station, Michigan, USA - KBS C8-3B metaG (SPAdes) (version 2) | ecosystem: Host-associated > Plants > Roots > Rhizosphere ...
CCAAATTATCCGCCGAGCTGTTCGAAGACGGACTGGGGTTCGATGGTTCCAGCATCCGGGGCTTTCAGTCGATCAACGAATCGGACATGATTTTGCTCCCCGACGCCGACACCGCCATGATGGACCCGTTTAGTGAGCACTCCACGATCAGCTTTCTGTGTAATGTTTTGGACGCCATCACCCGCGAACCCTACACCAGAGATCCAAGATACATCACCCAGAAAGCCGAGAAGTATCTAAAGTCCACCGGCATCGCCGACACCAGCTACTGGGGCCCCGAGATCGAGTTTTTTATCTTCGACAGCGTGCGCTTCGACCAGAACCACCACGAAGGCTACTACCACATCGACTCCATCGAAGGGTTCTGGAACTCCGGCAACAACAGCGGCCCCAATCTCGGCAACAAGATCCGCTACAAAGAAGGCTACTTCCCGGTGCCGCCCATGGATCAGTACCAGGATCTCCGCTCCGAGATGGTGCTCAATCTGGAGAAATGCGGGGTCAAGATCGAAGTGCACCACCACGAAGTCGCCACTGGCGGCCAGACCGAAATCGACATGCGCTTTGACACTATGACCAAGATGGCCGACAAGGTGCTCACCTACAAATACGTGGTAAAAAACACCGCCAGGAAACGCGGCAAAGTGGTCACAGTCATGCCCAAGCCCCTGTTCCAGGACAACGGCTCCGGCATGCACTGCCACCAGAGTTTGTGGAAAGCCGGCAAGAACATCTTCTACGACAAGAAGGGCTACGGCTTGATCAGCGACACCGCCAGATATTACATCGGCGGGTTGATCAAACACGCCCACGCGCTCTGCGCCTTTATCGCCCCCACGACCAACTCTTACAGAAGATTGGTCCCCGGCTACGAAGCGCCGATCAATCTGGTTTATTCGGCCCGAAACCGCAGCGCCTGCGTGCGTATCCCCATGTACTCCACCAGCGAGAAGGCCAAGCGGTTGGAATTCAGAACTCCCGACCCAAGCGCCAACCCGTACTTAGCCTTCCCGGCCATGCTGATGGCAGGACTAGACGGCATCCGCAACAAGATCGAGCCACCCAAACCGATCGACAAGAACTTATACGAGCTCGAGCCCGAGGAGGCGGCCAAGGTGAAGTCGATGCCGGCGTCTCTCGATCAGGCATTGGATGCCTTGGAGAAGGATCACGACTTTCTTCTCCGGGGCGATGTGTTCACCAAGGACGTGATTGAGACCTGGCTTGAGTACAAGAGAAAGGCCGAGGTCGATGCCATCCGCCTCCGCCCCCATCCCTGGGAGTTCGCTCTGTACTTCGATATCTGAGAAAGGTTGAGGACTGAGCACGGAGATTGGTTTAGTTCTTCTCAAGCTCAGTCCTCATCGCTCGGCCCTGATCTCGCGAGGGACGATGGGAGAGGTTCTGGTTTTCCAGCACGATCCATTCGAAGACCTGGGATTTTTTTCTGAGGTTTTAGAAAAGCAGGGATCGAATTATGGGGTAGTGCGCCTGTTTCACGGCGAAATGCCGACCGAGGAATGGGAGCGCGTGGCCGCACTCATCATCCTCGGCGGGCCGATGAACGTCGATGAAGAAGAAAACTTCCCGTTTTTGCGCTGGGAGAAAAGAATCATCCGCGCCGCTATCGACGAAGCCGTGCCGGTTCTGGGCATCTGCCTGGGAGCGCAACTGATCGCGGCTACGCTCGGCACGTTGGTGTTTCACGGGCCGGTGAAAGAAATCGGCTGGAGCCCGATCTCGATCACGCCGCACGGCCAGGTGGATTCCCTGCTCGGGTATTTGCCGGAAAGCGCCACGGTGTTTCAGTGGCACAGCGAGGGCTTCGAATTGCCGGCGGGGGCGATTCGTCTGGCGTCCTCCGCTCACTACAGCACCCAGGCTTTTCGCTTAGGCAAAACCATTTACGGTTTGCAATTTCATCTCGAAGTAACGCCGCGCATGATCGAGCGCTGGCTCGACGAGCGCTCGAAGGATCTGGCGCTCGCGCCTTACGTGCTGCCCGATAAAATTCGCGCCGATACTCAGAGCTATGCGCCGGCTTTGCGATATTACGCCGAGCGGTTTTTATCCGAGTTCGTGCGGCGCATGGCCCGATTGCGCGGCCGCAAGATCGCCGGAGGGCAGCAGACCGAATGAGAAAAGTGCTGGTCATCGACGATCACGAGTCGCGTGTTCACTGCCCGCGCTTGCATAGAAAAGCATCGGAATGACTAGAACGTGGGCATAAAATTTTCTCGACCCGTTTTCAGAGAAAATATTTTTCAATTTCAAATGCTTGACGCCAAGAACATGCGCGTAATCGTGGCATTTCTATTGCTCTGATTTTGCGGGTTAACTTCGGATATCGCATTTGCTATCTTCGCGGGCGGTGAAAAGGAGGATCACTTTGAAGATACGACGGTTGGCAACAATGGCATTGATCTTAGGCATGACGCTGGCGCCGATCAGAGCTCGCGCGGCCGATGAAGACACACCCCTGGCGCCGGGGTGGCTCAGTTTGGATGGCAGCGTCGGTCTGCTCGATAATCAAATTGCTGCCGGCAAGGGCGCTCTCGAGAAGGCTTTGGGGATCAGCATCGGCGGATTTCTCGATAGCAGCTATACCTGGAGCTCCAATCATCCGAGATCGCCGGCCAATCTCAGCGGCCGGTACTTCGACAAGGACCAGAACAAAATCGTTTTCAACAATTTCCATCTGATGCTCGACAAGCCCGAGAAGGATTGGGGCGTCGGTTTTCATCTCTCCGGCGATTTCGGACGCACCGGCGAACTCCTCCGGGAAGCCACTTTGTGGGGGAAGGCGTTGCATAAGGAGCCTTCCGCCGAATTGCGCGAGGCCTATGTCACTACGACGATTCCGATCGGCGAAGGCATCGGTGTCAAAGGCGGTCTCTGGGTCACCACTTTGGGAACTGAGATCCTGCCCAATCCGGGAGCGTATAACGACAACATCTCGCGTTCGTTTCTTTTCAACTATGCGATTCCGCTCCGCCACCTCGGCATGTTGTTCACCTATCCGGTGTTGAAGACGTTGTCGGTGAACGCCGGCGTTGTCACCGGCTGGGACGATCCCTACGATAACAACCATCAGCCGTCCGGCATCTGGGGTTTCAGCTTCACCCCGATGGATCAATTCTCTTTGGTGAGCAGCTTCATTTACGGCCCTGAACAGAGAGGCAACGACGCCAACAAGCGCTTCACCATGAGCCACGTGGCGACGATCAAACCCTTCGATCCACTCGCCATCAGCCTGGAATACTCCTACGGCCATGAAGGCAACGCATCGCTCGGCGGCACGCGGGACGCGCAGTGGCAGGGCCTTGCCGGCATCGTGTCCTACGGCTGGACAGAGCGTTTCACCACCGCGCTCCGCGGCGAGGTTTTTAACGACCGCGACGGGGCGCGTCTGGGCGGCAACTTCAACGGCACCCACGCGAACCAGACCGTCGGTGAGGTGACGCTGACGGGTTCCTACAAATTTACCAAGATGCTGCTCGGCCGGTTGGAACTGCGCCAGGATTGGTCGAACGAGAATTTCTTCAAGCGCGGCAGCTCCAGAGCTGACGGCAATCAAACCACGTTGGCGGGGCAGGTCATCTACACTTTCTAGCTCGATGGAGGGCGCGTCTCGAGGGGGACGGCGGATGCGCCGTCCCCATTTTTTTTGACGCAGCGCATTTAGGCTGGAACCGGCTCTGGCAAATCCAAAATCGCGCTGATAAGAATTAGGTTCAACTCTTCCTGAAGCAGAGACTTTCCGGTTGAACCTGCGCAACGACTATTTCCTCTCGCTTCTCTTTCTCACGCTTTTTCTGTTTTTCTTGGGCATCGGCGCGCGCGATTTTTGGGCGCCGGTGGAGCCGCGCTACGCCGAGATCGTCCGCGTCATGTTTGCCAAGGACCAATGGATCGTGCCGACGGTCAATGGCGCGCTCTACACCGACAAGCCGATCCTGTTTTTCTGGCTGGCGCTTCTAGGCTCGAAGGTTTTTGGCGCAGTCAGCGAGTGGACCGTGCGCTTGCCGGCGGCTCTGGGCGGCGTCGGTTTCGTTTTCGGTACTTATGTTTTAGGCAGAGATTTTTTCACTCGACGCGCCGGCTGGATCGCCGGCGCGGTGTTGGCGACCAGCATGCGGGTTCTCTGGGAGGCGCGCTGGGCCCACGTCGACACGCTTTTTTGCGCTGCGTTCATATTCGCGATCTATTTCATAGCGCGCGCCCTTTTTCACAAGGGCAGCCCGTACGAGATTCTATTGGCCTATCCGCTGATGGCCCTCGCGGTTCTTACCAAAGGATTGATCGGCGTGGTTCTGCCCGGCCTCCTTTTGCTCGCCTTGATGCTCGCGCGGCGCGACTGGCGGCTGGTTTTCCGGCTCAAGCTTCATTTGGGCGTGCCAATTTTTCTGCTCGTCGCGGCGCCATGGTTTTTCCTGGTGGCGCGCGCCACCGACGGCCGCTGGCTCGCCGATTTCATTTACATTCACCACATCCAGCGCTATACCGCGGGCGCCGGGCATCGCCAGTCTTTTTACTATTATCTGACCACCTTGCCGGCGGATTTTTTGCCGTGGACGATTTTTCTTATTCCCGCGCTCGCGGCTTACCGATCCTATCGACGGTATTGGGCCGAGCCGACGACGCAGTTCTTTATTCTCTGGTTTGTTTCCGTGTTTCTGTTCTTCACCTTGTCCAATACCAAGCGCGATCTTTATCTGCTGCCGCTGATGCCGACCCTGGCTTTGTTCGTCGGAAAATACTTTGACGATTTCGCTACCGGCAAAATCGCCGCCGGTACGCTCTACCGATGGACGGCGGCCGGGCTTTTTGCGTTCGCTGCGCTCGCGGGCATTGCCGCGGCGCCGACCGCATGGTTGATCCAGCGCAGCGCCCTAATTTCCGCGCTGGCGGCCGCCTTGCCGCTGCTGCTCGGCGGCGCCTCGGTGGTCTGGTACGTGCGACGCGATCGACCGCTTGCAGTGGTCGGCTCGGTCGTCGCTATGATGGCGCTGACGGTGGTCAGCGCAGCGCTGTGGATCATGCCTTATCTGGAAAATTTCAAATCGCCGCGATCGTTCGCTCAGCAGGTCAATGAAATGGTGCCGGCCTCGGCGCCGGTTTACATCTACGCCGACACGATGAACGATTTTAATTTTTACACCAAGCGGGAAGTCATGCCGGTGCTGACCTCGCCGCCGGCGCTCGCTGCGCTGCTCGCTCGCAGCGAGCACGCCTATTTGCTGGTGAAGGAGCGCGATCTGCGGCGCTTGCCGCGGCTTTCGCGCGGGTGGATTATTGCCAGTGAGGCGCGCAACAATGCCACCTGGCATTTACTCCAAATCGGCGCACGCGACGACAGGCCGCGCGCAAAACCCGAGGAGTCTACTCAATGATCAAAGCGATTGTTTGGATCGTCGCCGGCGGATTGGCGGCGTTGCTCGTCTGGTGGATCCTGCCCGGCTATTTTACGACAAAGGAAGATCCACGCTCGGTGGAGCATCTCAAAAAGGTCGCCGCTGAGATCAACCGCTCGGTGCCCATGATGATCGACAAGGAAACCGAGCTCATGCCGGCGCAAGGCGCGCCCGGCGTATTGATTTACAACTACCGCCTGGTGAGCTACAGCGCGAGCCAGATTGATCCAGCCAAGATCGCCGCCGGCGCGAAACAAAGAGTGACACAGGCCGCCTGCAACCAGCCCGAGACCCGCGATGATTTCCTGAAGAAAGGCGTCACTCTGCGCTACGCCTACTACGACAAAGACAAACATCCCATCGCCAGCGTCGATGTCACGCCGGCCGACTGCGGCTTTTAGTTCTGCGCTTGACTACAAATCTATCGCGTTACGACATTTCGCTGGCCGTACGAATGTGATTCCCGCTGTGACAAGGCAGCGACACATTGACAAGGCGAATGTCATCCCTGGCGGGGGCATTGTGGAGGCGTGATCATTTTTGCGCGTCGAACATTTTTGTCTAGAGGCTACCTGAGCTTTCTGCCGCAAAACCAACTACCTATGGCTGCGGTCACTGGCATTGATCATGCGTTTACGACCGCTCATGGCGGCAAAAAAGAATTTCCTGCGCATTCCGATTCTCGGCTTCGTACTGTTTATTCTCTACGCGACCAGCACCGTGATTCCGGCGCTCAGCGTCGATTCGCTCGACGACGACTGCGCCAACAGTTCGCTCTGGACCGAAACCGAAGTCGATGCGCGAGAAGCTTCATCGCCGGAAACTCCGGCGAACGTGATCTTGGTGATGCTCGACGGCGTGCGCTGGCAGGAAGTGGCGGCGCGGCAAAACGACGCGCCGATTTTTTCCTATCTGCAATCCTCTTTGTCGGGCAACGCCCGGCTGTTCATGAACGACCGCGTGGCGAATCCCTACCGAGTGAGCCTGCCGGCGTATCAAAGCATTTTCACCGGCGCGGTGCAGGCGTGCGCGCATAACAAATGCGGCCGGGTATCCACCGAGACGTTTCCCGAACGCTTCGTGCATGAGCTGAAACTCCATCCGAAAAAAGTCGCGACCCTGGCTTCGTGGAATCGCATCGCTTGCGCGGTCGAAAGCAAGGCGAAAACGACCTTTGTCAACGCCGGCGATCAGCCGGTGTTCGACGGCCCAATGGATAGCGAGCAGCGTCACAACAATCGTTTGCAGAGAGACCGGCAGTGGGAACCGGAAAACTACCGTAAAGCCGGCCGACTCGACGAGCACACCTATCGGCACGCGATGACCTATCTGCACCGCCACCGCCCGAACTTCATGTTCATCTCGTTCGTCGATGCCGACTTTTACGGGCACCAGCAGGATTATGCCGGCTATCTGGAAGCGCTCCACCGCTATGATCGCTGGATCGAGGAATTGATCACTACGCTGAATGAGATGGGCGAGTACGGCAGGAAAACCGCCGTGATCGTGACCACGGATCACGGCCGCGGCGCGACGCCTACGACTTGGGGCGAGCACGGCGTCAAACTGCCCGAATCGGGGCGTGTCTGGACGTACGTTCGTCTGCCCGAGAACGGCGCCTTTCGCATCGTCAATGCTAGCCAACGCCACAGCCACGTGGATCTCCGCCCAACCATCGAGTCGTTACTCGGCTTGAAACCGCGCGCCTGCGTGGGTTGCGGCAAAAGTTTTGTCGCGCGGACGGATGCCAACCGTCGCGGCACCGCCGTCGCTCTTAACAACGCGCTGCCGCGCATCGATTAAAAAATTTTCTAAAAATTCTCGTAGAGCTTCGTGCTGAAAATTCGCACCGCGTCGATTAGCGTCCGGCTATCGTTGTCAAATCAAGGCGGGCAGAAGGTGCGCAAAGCGCACCCTGCGAAATCGCCGTGTCCTCCGCGCTTCTGTGGTGAGATAATTCCGGCGCGCCGTCACTTCAAAATTTCTTTCGCGCGCGGGATCAGCGCCGGATCGAGATTGAAGACTTCTTTCACGTCCTTTTCCAGCTGGGCGCCGTCGAGCGGATTGATGTCGAGCTTGGCTTTGGTCGCGTCGGCGAGAAATTCCGGGTCCTTCATCGTGTCCATGAACGCCTTGCGCAGGATCTGCACGCGGTCCTTCGGCGTGCCGGGAGGCAGCACGTAAGGGCGCGCCGTGGGGCCGACGCTGTGGATGATCGCCTTCACGAACTTTTGCGCTTCATCGGTCTTGGCGTAGTTGATCACTAGAGGCACCTTGGGCAAGTCGGGATGCGGTTTGGCGGTAGTCTGGAGTATCATCACGATATCGCCGCTGCTCAACTCTTTGCTCCAGGTTGCTTTGAACGACTCCCAGGAATTGCAGACGCCCTGAACCTCGCCGCCGTCGAAAGCCAGGCGCACGTCGGCGGTGCCTTTGTAGCCCGAGACGAGCTGGAGCGGGAAGTTCATCGTCGCCGCCAAAATTTTGGGTATGTCGTCGGTGGCCGAGCCGGCGCCGACGCCGCCGAGCTTGATCGGCGTCTTCGACGCGAGCAGTTGCTCGGCGGTGGTAATGCCGGTCGATTTGGCGATACCGAGCATGTAATTGTCCTGCCCCGGCACGCCGATGAATTCGAACTTGCGCGAGTCGAATTCGACCCCCGGTTTACCCAGCAGTTGCTGCAAGAAGAGTCCGCCGATGAAGTGGCCGATGGTCAAGCCGTCCGGCTTGGCGACTTTGTACATATAATTGGCCGAAATCAAAAACCCGGCGCCCGGCATGTTTTCGACCACCAGCACCGGGTTGCCGGGAATATGCTTGCCCATATGCCGCGCGATGGTGCGCGTATAAGTATCGTAGCCGCCGCCGGCCGAAGCGCCGACGATAACCCGCAGGGTTTTACCTTTATAGAACCCGTCCTGAGCGGCGGCGGAACCAAGCTGTGGCAGAAGGAAGAGCGCGCTCAACAGGGCGATGTTGAAGAGCTTCATATATTCTTATTCTCCTGAAAAATTTTTTGCGCCGGTCAATTTAAAACTTCCTTCAACTGATTCACCAGGGAAGGGCTCATCTTGAAAAGCTGCGCCACGATCTTATCGATTTCCTCGCCGGTGAGCGGGTCGGTGTCGAGACGCGACTTTTTGGCATCGGCCACAAATTGCGGGTCTTTCAACGTTTCGACGAAGGCTTTACGCAGCATCTGCACCCGCTCCTTCGGCGTGCCGGGCGCGACGGCGTAGGGCCGGGTGATCGCGGCCGGGTCGTGGCCGCCGTATTTGAGCAGCAGTTTGCTGTTCTCGTTGTTGGCGAAGTCGATGGCATTAGGCACTTTGCTCAATTCCGGATGGGGCTGAGCGTTGACCTGAAGCACGACGGCGACGCTGCCCGAGTCGAGTCCCTGACGCCAGATCGATTTGATCGATTCCCACTGCCAGCAGCCGCCCGCCACTTCGCCGGCCTCGGCGGCAAGACGAATCTCCGCCGTGCCTTTGTAGCCCGCGACGAGCTGAATCGGCAGCTTTAGCGCCGCGATCAAAAGCTTGGCCGTGTTGTACGTCGTGTCGCCGGGCGCGACGCCGCCGAGCTTCACCGGCGTTTTCGCGTTGCGCAAGGTATCGAAGCTAGTGATGCCGCTCGCCTTATTAAATGCGCAGGCGACATTGTCCTGGGTCGGGATGCCGATGTATTCGAATTTTCTCGCGTCGAACTCGATGCCGGGCTTGCCGATGATCTGGTTGATCACCTGGTTGCCGTGAAAGTTGAGAATCGTGAGCCCGTCGGGTTTGGCGACGCTGTAAACGTGATTGGCGGCGACGAGGCTGGCGGCGCCGGGCATGTTTTCGACCACGACCGCCGGGCCGCCGGGGATGTGCCTGCCGAGATGGCGTCCGATCAAACGGGAATAGGTGTCGAAGCCGCCGCCGGCGGAAAAGCCAACGATGATGCGGATCGTTTTGCCTTCATAATAAGGAGCGGCAGCATAAGCCGGCAGCGCCGAAACGATCGCGATGAGCAGCGCGAGAAAGGTCCGAGTGGAACGCTTCGCCATTCAATAACTCCTTCGGCAGTCCGAGAATTGCCCGCAATTAACTATCAAATCGATTTTGTGTCAACGGTCGCGCAGCAGCTCGGCGCGAAGCTCTTCCTCCCAGGCGCGGCTACCGTCCGGGGTCCAAGCGCAGCCGAGATCGCGGAGCTCGCGCGGATCGGTAAATTTCGGTAGCTCGGCCAGCGCTCTGGTAAGAATGATCTCGCCGCGCTTGCGATCGTGCGGCGGCCCGAAGGTCCGGCCGACCGGATGATCGACGAAGGCGGCGCGCGGCGGCGCGACCCGACTCATGATGTCGTGAGCCGTGCCGATGACCAGGGTCGGAATGCCCCGGCCCTCGATCACGTGGGCGATGAGACCGACGGTCTCGTGGCAAAACGGTCAGTAGGGCACGAGTAGCGCGAGGTCGACCTGGGCTTGCGCCAGCTCGTCGGCGAGCGCGGGAGCGAGTTCGCTTTCGATTTCCTGGTGCCGGCGCACGCCGCCCATGAAAGAGAAATGACAGGGCGGGGTGCTGCCGATAACGCCGCGCGCCGCCAACTCCGCGAGGGCCGTGCGCGGAAAGACGATTTCCGGATCTTGTCTCGGCACCCGGCCGATGCCGGAATGATGATCGATGACGATCGCGCCGGCGGCGGGATCGGACGGCACGCGGCGGTAACTCAGATCTTCGCGCGGAATGAACGGCGCCTGATCGGCCAGGCGCAGCGCGGCGCTGGTAAGGAGCGCCACCCGCGACCGGCTGGCCGGCCTGGCGATCGGCTGCCAGGCGGTTTTCGTTGGCGCCGCCAGCACGCGCGGCGGTTTGGGCGCGCCGCTTTGCGCCATGACAGGAAGGTATGCGAACGGCATAAGATAAATTCTCCGTTCGAGACCAATACGCGAGGCGGCGGCGCCGATCAAGGCCGCGCGGCAATGTGAATTCTCGCACCCGTTGTGGTAAGCAGATGCCCTCATGGCCGGGGTCGAAACGAATTATCGGAATATCATGGACCGGATCGGCGAAGCGGCCGCAAAAAGCGGGCGCGCCGCCGGTGCGGTCAAGCTCCTCGGCGCGGCCAAATTGCAGAATGCCGAAGCGATCCGCGCCGCGATCGCGGCCGGTCTGGCGCTCGTCGGTGAAAACTACGTTCAGGAAGCGCAGGACAAAAAGAAGGCCGTCATCGAGCCGGCCGAATGGCACATGATCGGCCATTTGCAGCGCAACAAGGCAAAAACGGCGGTGGAGATTTTCGACGTGATCGAATCTCTGGACAGCATCGCGCTCGCGCGCGAGCTCGATAAAGAAGGGCGACGGCGCGGAAAGATTGTCAGAGCTTTCGTCGAGGTCAACCTGGGCGGGGAAGAGAGCAAGACCGGCGTCGCCAAAAATGCAGTCGAAGCGCTGCTGGCGCACACCGCGCCGCTTGCCAATTTGCGCATCGAGGGATTGATGACCGTGCCGCCGTTTGGCGAGAATCCGGAGGAAAGCCGGCGCTACTTTCGCGAGTTGGCCGAGCTCAAGGAAAAATTCGCAACGCTGGGCATGGCCAACGTCGATCTGAAAGAACTTTCCATGGGCATGACCCACGACTACGCCGGCGCCGTCGAAGAAGGCGCGACCATCGTGCGCATCGGCACGGCGCTCTTCGGTCCGCGCAACGGGTGAGGCGATGTTTGTGGTCGCGAATCTTCTCTTCGCCGTGGCGCAGGTGCTGGATTACGTGCTCTGGGCGTACATCTGGATTCTCATCGCCCGCGTCGTGATCTCCTTCGTGCAGACGGACCACAACAATCCCATCGTGCGGTTTATCTACGGCGCCACCGAGCCGGTGTTGGAGCGCGTGCGCGCCCGTTTGCCGGTGATCGCCGGCGGCTTCGATTTCTCGCCGGTAGTCGTCTGGATCGCGGTGATTTTTCTGCGGCATTTCGTGGTGCGCTCGCTTTTCGATCTGGCTATGACACTCAGATGAGCGGGGGGCCGGCATGAAAACTCTTTTCGTTACGGACATTCGCGACAGTCAGCCGGTGGACGAGCTGTTTCTCGTCGCGGGCAAAAACCACGGCGTCACCAAGGGCGGCAACAGTTATTTGACCCTGAAGCTGCTCGATCGCAGCGGCGAAATCGAGGCGCGGGTGTGGGAGCGCGCCGACGATCTCGGGCGCGGCTTCGAGCGCAATGATTTTGTCCGCGTGCGCGGCCACGGCACGCTTTATCAAGGCAAGATGCAGATTCGCGTGCAGGACGTGATGCGGGTGGAGGAGTCCAAGATCGCGCCGGAAGATTTTCTGCCGGCGAGCGCCTTCGATCCCGACGCCATGCTCGCCGAGCTTCAGGCGATCCTCCGCACCATGAAAAATCCCCATCTGCTGGCCTTGGCCGAAGCCTGCTTCGCCGACGCCGAGCTGATGCAGCTTTTGAGGCAGGCGCCGGGCGCCAAGACGATCCACCATCCTTATTTAAGCGGTTTGCTCGAACACACGCTCTCGCTGCTGAAGCTGATTCTCAAGGTGGTGGAAAATTACCGCGGCATCGACGTCGATCTTTTGCTGATCGGTGGCTTTCTCCACGACATCGGCAAGGTCTATGAATTTTCTTTCGACCGCTCGGTGGAATACACCGACGCGGGCCAGCTCCTCGGCCATCTGGTCATGGAAGTGGAGATGGTCGACCGGAAGATCGCGGCGATTGCCGATTTTCCGCCGGAACTGGCCTTGCTCGTCAAACATCTGCTGATCAGCCATCACGGCGCCTACGAATTCGGCTCGCCCAAGTTGCCGCAAACCGTTGAAGCCGTTATGCTTCATGCACTGGACGATCTCGACGGCAAAATCCAGGCAATTCAAAACCTGCCGGCCAAGGAGCCGGGCTCCAAGTGGACGGTCTTTCACCGCGCTTACGGGCGGAGTTTTTATCGCGGCAACACCGGCGAGACGAGCGGCGGCTGAAGCGGCTCCGGCCGGCGGCTCACGGGAGGATTCGATCATGAAAAATTTTATCGCGGGCCAATGGATCGACAAAGCGAAGAAGATCGAGGTGCGCAATCCCTTCGATAGCTCGGTCATCGACACCGTGCCCAAAGCCGATGCCGGCGATCTGGAAAAGGCTTTGGTCTACGCCGAGCGCGGCGCCAAGGTCATGGCCAAGCTTTCGAGCTATGAGCGCTGGAAAATTTTGCGCAAGGCCGCCGACTTGATGGCGGCGCGCAACGAGGATCTGGGCCAGACGATTTCCAAGGAAGAAGGCAAGGTGATCGCCGAGGGGCGCGGTGAAGCCAACCGGGCGGTGGAGACCATGATGGGCTCGGCGGAAGAAGCCAAGCGCATTCACGGTGAAACCGTGCCGCTGGACGCGGATCCCACCGGCAGCAAAAAGTTCGGCTTCACGCTGCGCGTGCCCTGCGGCGTGGTGGCGGCGATCGCGCCGTTCAATTTCCCATTGAATTTAGTTTGCCACAAAGTCGGGCCGGCGCTGGCCGCCGGCAACACGGTAATCGTCAAACCGGCGTCCGATACGCCGCTCTCGGCGATCAAGCTCACGGAGATTTTGCTCGAATCGGGCCTGCCGCCGGAAGGTATTCAGTGCATCACCGGCTCGGGCGGCGAGATCGGCGATGCGCTGGTGGCGGACCGGCGTGTGCGTAAAATTACGTTTACCGGCAGCCGCGAGGTCGGCGATCGCATTTGCCGCACTGCCGGCATCAAAAAAGTCACGATGGAACTGGGCTCGAACAGTCCCGTGATCGTCATGCCGGATGCCGATCTCGACAAGGTGGCGAACGTGGTATCTGTGACCGGCTACGGCAACGCCGGCCAGACCTGTATCTCGACCCAGCGGGTGTTGGCGGCGAAGAAAGTCTACGGCGATTTTCTCGGCGCGCTCAAACCCAAAGTCGAAGCGCTCACGACCGGCAATCAACTGGACGAAAAAATCAAAGTCGGTCCGATGGTCAAAGAGAGCGAGGCGGTGCGGGTCGACGAGTGGGTGGGCGAAGCGGTCGGTTCGGGCGCGCGCCTGGTGGCCGGCGGCGGCCGGCGCGGCGCGATTTATCTGCCGGCCATCGTCGCCGATGTGCATCCGGACATGCGCATCTCGCGCGACGAACTATTCGGCCCGGCGGTGGCGGTGACGCCTTTCGAGACCATCGAAGAAGCGATCGCTCTGGCGAACGACAGCGTCTACGGTCTTGCCGCCGGTATTTTCACCGAGAACGTCGAGTGGGCGATGAAGTTCGCGCGCGAAGCCGAGGCCGGCAACCTGCACGTCAATTGGGGTTCGCAATGGCGCGTCGACTTGATGCCGTACGGCGGTTTGAAGGATTCGGGATTCGGCAAAGAAGGACCGCGATACGCAGTCCAGGAAATGACGGAATTAAAGATGGTGGTGTTTCATTTGAATAGCTGAGTGAAGAAATTCAAAAGTAAAAATTAAGAAAGCGCCACACCAGAGAGGAACAACGCGTGAGAAACGACGGGCGAAAGCCGGCACAACTGAGAGCGGTGACGATCACACCGCGCTACATCAAGACCGCGGAAGGATCGGTGCTGATCGAGATGGGCGATACTCGGGTGATTTGTACCGCGAAGCTGGAAGAGCGGGTGCCGCCGTTTTTGCGCAACACCGGCAAGGGCTGGATAACAGCCGAGTACGGCATGCTGCCGGGCTCGTCGCAGACGCGCATCGGGCGCGAGTCGGCGCGCGGCAGGATCGGCGGCCGTACCCACGAGATTCAGCGGTTGATTGGCCGGAGCCTTCGCGCCGTGGCCGATTTGAAAACTCTTAGCGAAAAAACCATCTGGATCGACTGCGACGTGATTCAGGCCGACGGCGGCACGCGCACGGCGTCGATCACCGGCGCCTACGTGGCCCTCGCCGACGCCGTTCGCGGTTGGCTCGAGCGCGGGGTGATCGCCGCCAATCCGCTGAAGGACGCCGTGGCGGCCGTGAGCATCGGCATCATCGAAGGCAAGATTCTTTTGGATCTTTGCTACGAAGAAGACAGCCGCGCCGAAGTCGATATGAATTTCGTCATGACCGGCGCGGGAAAATTCATCGAAGTGCAGGGGACCGCCGAGGCGGCGCCGTTCACCCGCAAGCAGATGGAAAGAATGGCCGAACTTGCCGAGCAGGGCATCAAAGAGCTGCTCAAAACCCAGAAAAAAGTTATCGCCGCGCTGAACTGAAATCGTCTTTCCAGTGATCGATCTCTTAGTCGCCACCACCAACCCGGGAAAATTCGCCGAGGTGAAGAGTTTTCTCGCCGCGCTGCCGCTGCGCATTCTTTCGCTGAAGGACCTGGACAGTCCGCCTGCGGTCGTCGAAGACGGCCGGACCTTCGAAGAAAACGCGTTAAAAAAAGCGCGGACTCTGGCGGATTTTTCCGGCCGGTTGACTCTCGCCGACGACTCCGGCCTGGAAGTCGACGCCCTGGACGGCGCGCCGGGCATTTACTCGGCCCGCTACGCCGGCGCGGACGCCGATGACGAGCGCAACAACAAGAAATTACTCGACGCCCTGGCCGAAGTGCCGCTCGAGCGGCGCACAGCCCGCTTTGTCTGCGCGCTCGCGCTCTGCGCGCCGCGCAGGCAGGAGAAGAAAGATTGGATCGTGCGCGAGTCCTGCGGGGGGCGGATCGCCTTTACTCCACGGGGCGACCACGGTTTTGGTTATGATCCGCTTTTTTTCTATCCGCCGTTCGGCAAAACCTTCGGCGAAATCGATCGCCGGACCAAAGCGACGGTGAGCCATCGCGGCAAGGCACTCAAACGATTGGCCGATGCGCTGCCGGAGCTCATCGGCGCGCCGATGTA
>Ga0207707_10002922_pt1 | contig 15243 bp, 15 predicted proteins | sample KBSC83BmetaG_FD_184336 | JGI IMG/M metagenome (GOLD analysis project Ga0207707, IMG submission 184336) | Corn rhizosphere microbial communities from Kellogg Biological Station, Michigan, USA - KBS C8-3B metaG (SPAdes) (version 2) | ecosystem: Host-associated > Plants > Roots > Rhizosphere ...
GGTTCGGTCAGGCCGACCAGCGTGACGAACTGCAAGATGTCATGCTCGGTGATCGTGCGCCGACCGGTGACGTAATGCTCACCGGCTTTGAACTCTTCGAAGGTTTGGCCGTTCATATCACGCTCTTTCGTTTGAGATCGGCGATCGCATCCGCGCTCATGTTCAGCCACGATGAGAGCACTTGCTCCGAGTGCTCGCCCAGCAGCGGCGGCGGCATTCGCACCGACGCCGGCGTGGCGGAAAATTTCACCGGCAGTCCCGCCATGCGCACGGTGCCCGCCGCCGGATGCATCACTTCGAGAAGCATGTTGCGGTGCAGTACCTGGGGCGCGCTGAATACTTGATCGATGGTTTGAATCGGCGCGCACGGAACTTCGGCTTGATTCAAAAGCCGCAGCCAGGTTGCGTTGTCCTCGCCGCGAAACATTTGGGCGAGCAGCGGAATCAAAGTTTCGCGGTTCGCCACGCGATCGGCATTTTTCGCAAAGCGCGGATCGGCAGCCAGCTCCGCTTCGCCGATGGCTTTGGAGAAACGTTGCCAGATCCCTTCGCTGGCGACGCCAATGACGAGGTAACTGTCGGCGGTTTGAAAGCTTTGATAGGGCACGATCGTCGGATGGGCGTTGCCCCAGCGGCCGGGAACTTTTCCGTTCATTAAATAATTGCTGCCGGCGTTGATCAGCACGGCGACCTCGGCTTCCATGAGTGAAGTGTCGAGCTTCTGACCCAGGCCGTTTTTCTCGCGCGCGTAGAGCGCGGCGACGATGGATTTGCCGAGCATTAGTCCGGCGAGAAGGTCGAGGATTGCCACGCCGACTTTGAGAGGTCCGCTCTCCGGCGTGCCGGTGATGCTCATCAATCCGCCCCACGCCTGCACGATCAAATCGTAGCCGGGAACCTGCGCCATCGGGCCGTCTGCGCCGAATGCCGTAAGCGAAGCGTAAATCAGTTTCGGATTGACGGCATGAATCGCATCGTAGCCGAGCCCGAACTCGTCCATGGTGCCGGGGAGAAAATTTTCGATCAGCACGTCGGCACGCTCGGCGAGCCGGTGGATCAACGAAATCCCTTCGGCCGATTTCAGATCGACTGTGAGGCTCTGCTTGTTGCGATTCACGCAAAGAAAGTACGCGCTCTCACCACCGGCGAAGGGTGGACCCCAACCGCGCGTATCGTCGCCAACCCCCGGCTGCTCGACCTTCACCACCTCGGCGCCGAGGTCTCCAAGAAACATCGTACAGTAGGGGCCGGCGAGAACGCGGCTCAGATCGAGTACGCGGATGCCGTTGAGAGGGCCGTTGTTAGATTCAGTCATCGTTCTGTTGGGTTCAATATCGTTTTTGGTTGGCGTAGGGGCGATTCATGAATCGCCCCTACAAGGAATCGGCAGATCATTTGAATTCGATGCCCTTGGTTTTCAGAATGTCTTCCAGCGTCTCCACCCCAAGCCAGAGCCCGGGCATGCCGCCGGGGATGGCGGCGACTTCGACGGCTTCGAGAATCTCACGCGGACTCGCGCCCAGGGTGAGGGCGCGCTCGCTGTGGAGGCGCACGCCGCGCGGACGATTGAGCGCGCAGCAGATGCCGACCATGATCAGCTCTTTGGTTTTGCGCGGCAGCGCGCCTTCACGGCCGAAGGTGCCGTCGACGTAAAGGCCTTTGAGCTTCTCGAAGTATTCGGGATCGAGTTTGGCAATGATGCTGTACGCTTTGTTTTCGGCGCCGAGCGAAGTTTTTTCGAAAGCCTCTTTGGAGTCTTGTGTCATTGTGCCTCCTGGTTTGCAGTGCGAAGCGCGTAAAGATTTTTCACCACGGAGATCACGGAGCACACGAAGGGTTTTGATGAGGGAGACTTAACCTTCGTGCTTTTCGTGCTACCATTTTGAAACTACGCCGCGCTTGCGCAAACTCGGAGGGCGACCGCCGGTCGCCCCTACAAAATTCTTTTTTGCGCCCTTTGCGCTCTTTGCGGTTAAATCTCTTCCTCGTCCAACTTTGCCCGCGTTAATCCTTTCGCGTATTCTGCGCGATCGCGACGTCGACCAGCGCGGGGCCGTTTTGCTCCAGGGCGCGTTTGAGCGCGGGCTCGATGGCGTCGGGCTGCTCGACCCGCTGACCGAAAATACCGAAAGTCTCGGCGAGGCGCGCGAAGTTCAAATCGGGACCGGTGAGCTCGGCGCCCATTTCAGCGGCGATACGCACCCGCTCCTCCGAGCCGCGGAACTGGTTTTTCACCGCCATGTAAGCGCGATTGTTGAATACAATCACCGTCAGCGGCACGCGGTATTTCGCCAAGGTCCATAAACCCTGCAGGCCGAACATCGTGCAGCCGTCGCCGAGGCAGGCGACCACGCGGCGGTTCGGCGAAGCGAGCTTGGCGCCGATCGCGGCGCCGAGTCCCCAACCTAGATAGCCGCCGGAGGAATTGGAAAAATAAGAACGGCCAGCGGCGAATTTAAAATTCGCCATCAGGATGTCTTTGCTCGTCGGGCTTTCGTTGACGATCAGCGCATCTTTCTCGATCAGGCGGTCCATAACGCGGACCAGCCGCGCGGTGTTGATCGGAGTTCCATCCCAGCCTTGTTTGATCCGCGCTTCCAACTCGGCATTTGTCTGCTCTTTTGCTTTCCTGATGCACTCGAGCCGTTCCTCGCGTCCATTGCTGCTCGGCGCGGCCCGCGGATAAATTTCCAGCAAACCGCGCAGCGCGCTTTCGGCGTCGGCGATGATGCCAAGGTCCACCGGAAAGACTTTGCCGATCTCCCAGGGGTCCTCGTCGATATGAATGCAGCGGGTTTCCGGCTTGATCACCGGCTCCGGCAGGTAACGATATTCACGGATCAAACGGCAGCCGATCGCGAGAAGCAAATCGGGTTCGCCCCAAATCGGCAACGTGAACGACGGCTGGCGCTCGGCGATCTGAAAACTCTGTGGATGATCGGTGGGAAAGCTCAGAAACGAATAACGCGGTTCCATCACCACCGGCGCGCCGAGGAGTTCGGCGAATTTGATCAGCTCCTCGACAGCGCCGCTCTTCGCAACGCCGCTGCCGGCGACGATCAACGGCCGTTTCGCCTGCGCGAGAAGTTTGGCGGCTTCGGTCAATGATTCCGGATCGGCGCCGATGCGCGGCGCCACGCGCGATCGTTCGGCGCGGGGAATTTCCACGCCGATCGGTTCACCGAGCAGATTGCTCGGCAGCGCAAGATAGACTGGTCCGCTCGGCGGCGCTGCGGCGACCTTGAACGCGCGGTTCAAATATTCTGGGATGCGATCGGCGCGGTGCACCTCGGCGCTCCACTTGGTGAACTGCTTGGTCATCTCGACCAGGTCTTTGCCTTCGGTATGCGAATCGCGTCCGGCGATCCGCGTGTCGACGTTGGTCGAGGTCACGATCACCGGCGAGCGGTCGCGGTAAGCATCGTAGAGCGCGCCGACGGCGTTGCACGAACCGGGCAGGGTGCTCACCTGCGCGAGCTGCGGCCGGCCGGTCTCCCGCGCGTGCCCATCGGCCATGGAGACGACGCAGGTTTCGTGGAGCGCGAGGATGAAGCGAATTTTTTCCTGGTCGGCGATGGTGCCGATGAATTCCTGGCCGCTGGTGCCCGGCAGGCCGAACACGTACTCGACGCCGTGATCGGCGGCGACTTCGAGGTAGGCCTGCGATGCGAGTTTTTCCGTGGGCATTTTTCGATCGTTCCTGCGGATTACGAGTCCTGGGCGGACACTTAGGTCCGCCCCTACGGATTTATTTCCAGACCGAATTGATGAACCCGCTCGACTCCAGCTCGTCCATGAAACTGGTGTCTATGAATTCTTCGGCTTTGCGGCCTTTGGCTTTGGGCGTGACGTCGGCGAGCAGGCTGAGCGCCGTCTCCACCGCCTTGGGATTGATCTTCGGAACTTTTTTCGTGTAGCGGGTGGTAAAAAGATCGTAGGTTGTCGTCAGCAACTCGCGATCGTTCACGCCGCCGAATTTTCTCAGCGCGCGAATGCCGAGCTCTTTGTCGGTGAGAAGCCGGCGCGTGCCTTCGACGTAGGCTTTGAGAAATCTGAGCGTCGTGTCTCTGTGCGCGTCGACATATTTGCGGCTGGCGACAATCGTCGTCGAAGGAATATCGAGGCCCGAGTCGGCGAAATCGAGCAGGGTCTTGGCGCCCATCTTCTCGGCCTGAAGCGAGTTCGGGAAAGAGATTACGCCGCCATCGACTTTCTTCTGTGCGATCGCGAGCACCATGTCGGGCAGTCGGCCGATCTGGAGCAGCTTCACGTCCTTCTGTGGCTCCAGTCCCCAGGTTTTGAGCATGGGACGGAGCAGCAAGTCCGTCAGCGAGCCGAAGCGGGTCACCGCAAGGGTTTTGCCTTTAAGATCCTTCGGACCGTTGATGCCGCTGTGCACCATGAGCTTCATCGGCTGGCTGTCGTTGGAGCTGGCGATCATGATCAGGTCCGAGCCTTCGACCGAAGCCTGGAGAAATACCAGACCGGAAACTGACGAGAAATCGAGCTGTCCGGCGACCTGCACGGCGATGAGCTGAACGCCCTGGACATAGATCATCTCCGGCTCGAAGCCGTATTTCTCGAAAAGGTTGGCTTCTTTGGTGGCAAAAAGCGGATAAAAATTTGCGCTGGGCGAAGGATAGCCGATTCTTAATCGCTCCAGCGCGGCGCTGGAGGATAAGTGAAAAGTTAAAAGTAAAAAGTTAAAAATTAAAATCGCGAGCCGAGTTTTCACTGTTTCCTCCCATCGCAATTGGTATCACGCTCACCATTGGCTGCGGCTAAAGGTCAAAGAGCTGCTTCGCGTTGGCAAAAAGTATTTTGTCCTTCACTGCCGTCTTGAAATCGAGCTTGTCGAAACTTGCCAACGCCTTTTCCAGATCGACGTACGGAAAATCGGTACCGAAAAGCGCTTTGTCCTGCAAACGTCCGCCGATAGCTCTGCGAAAAATTTCCGGCAACTGCTCGGCGAGATAACCGGAGGTGTCGACGTAGAGATTTTTTTTGTGGGTGACCACGCCGACCAATTCCTGCTCCCAAGGCCAGCCGGGATGGGCCGCGATAATCTTCATGCGCGGAAAGTCGCGCGCGAGCGTGTCGAGGTGGATCGGCCGGCCGTAGTCGAGCGCAATGCCGCTGCCGCCTTCGGTGTCAGCGCCAAGCACGGTGAAGCCGGCGTGAAACATCGCCGGCTTGGCGCTTGCCTGCAGCACTTCCCAGATCGGGTAGAATCGGCGATCGCTCGGATAAAATCCCTGATCGGGCGGATGGAACTTGAAGCCGATGACTTTAGGGTTTCGGACCAACTCCTCGGCGTAACGCGCCGCCGCGTTGAGATCCGCCGCGTCGGTATCGAGCGCAGCGAGGATTCCCGGGAAGGCGTCGGGGAATTTCTCGACCAGTTCGATCACGTGCTCGTTGCTGTTGCGGCTGCCTTCGCTCACCGTCGATGGGTGCCAGCCGATCAGCGGCGCTTGGACGTCGTGCTTGACGTACAACGCGGCGAACGCTTCGGCGCTCCGCGGAATGTCATCGAGACTTCGACGAAAATAGTGACAGGCGTGGGTGTCGAGCCCGCGTGTGCTCGGATGAACGTGAACGTCAATGGCGCGCATGAGCTGCCGCTCGTTCGCCGCGCGCGGCGAGCCACGGGTTGGGCTCGGCGCCGCGGTAGAAAGTTTGGTTGGCCGCGGCCATCGCCTCGAGCAATCGGGGCGGCGCCAACGGCTCGCCGCCGAGTTGCCGATTGGTGTGCGCCAGCTCAGCGAGAATCGCCGCTCCGCCAAGGTTGTCGATCTCTTTCAGCGGCGCCTGCGGCAATTTAATTCCTTCGGTCGCGACAAAATCCACGGTCGCGGGTGACTCGCCGAGCTCGACCACGCGCGCGGCGGAAACCAGGGTCGACAGGCTGAGGGCGCGCTTGATGGCTTCATCGTCGAGCGATCGACCGGAAGCATCGGCAAGCTCGTAAATTATTGGATTGACTTTCTGGTCAATGTAAAAGCGCGGATTGCTCTCGGCCAGGCGCCGAAGCAACTGCGAGGAGCGCAGGAACGCATCGCCGCGATGCTCGAACATCACCCGGGTCACGTCCTCGACGATGGATGGTTTCCAGCTATCGAAACTGAAGAGCGGCGGCAGCAGCTTTAGATCCCGCGCGGCCTGATCGACGGCTTCAATCGCCGCGCCGCACTGCACCAGCCGAAGCGCCATCACGGAGTAAACCATCAGGATGCCGTTGGAGACAAAACCGGAGATGTCCTGAGTGGCCACCGGCTGTCGGCCGATCGTTCGCAAAAAATTCAACAGCGCACCGGCTTCGCCGGATTCCATGTCGCCGCGCACCACTTCGACCATTTGCGTGTAAAGCACCGGATTGAAAAAGTGCGTGAGCGCGAAGCGCTGCGGGTCGCAGGCATTTTCGGCGAGCAACGTCGCGCGGCAAACCGAAGAGGTGTTGGTCGTGAGGATTCCGCCAAAGCCGGCGGCTTTCAGTGCGCGGTAAACCGACAATTTGGTCCGAGCGTTTTCCGAAACCGCTTCGCTCATGAGATCCAGGCGGGCCAATTCGCCGATGTCGCGCGCTTTGATCAAAAGCGTTCGGACATTATCGGTCTCGGCAGCGCTGATGCGATTTCGTTTGACCAGGCGCTCGATGGTTTGCTCGCGGCGAGCTTCGACCGCGTCCATGGCCGATGGCGCGGCGTCGAACGCCACCGTGCGAAAGCCCTTCATCGCGTACAAAAACGCGATGTCGAAACCCATCACGCCGAGGCCGACGACGCCGAGACTTTTGATCGCCCGCTCCATAGCTGCCAACGCCAATATCACACCGAAAAACTCATCTCAATGTAACGAAATCATCAACCTTGACTTGAAGCAACGGCTTACTCTAAGGTCAGCCGCGACGGCGGAATTGATCCTCATCCCAGGCACACAATAGAAGTGGAGGCGAGTCCATGAAGCCAAGTGAGATTTTCAGAGCAGCCGTTTTGTTATTCGTCGCGTTCGTCGCAATTCCGCGGAACGTAGCCGCCGCCGACGCGGATCGCCTGACGGTCTGCTATTCGTCCATCGCGGCCACCTCGGTCACCACCTGGGTGCCGCACGAAGCGGGCATCTATAAAAAATACGGACTGGATGTCCGCATCGTCTACGTCGCCGGCGCGCAGGCGATCACGACACTTTTATCGGGCGACGCGCAGATCGTGCAGGGCTCGGGCGCGGCGGCGGCGCTGTCACGACTGTCCGGCTCGGATGCGACGGTGATCGGCACGACGATCAACGTCATTCCGATGAGCCTCGTGACGACTCCCGATATCGCCGGCGCGCAGGACTTGAAAGGCAAGACTTTCGGCGTGAGCCGCTTCGGCTCGCTCACCGATCTCGGTCTGCGCAAAGCGGTTGCGGAGTTGGGCCTCGATCCCAACAAAGACATCAAGATGATTCAGACCGGCGGCGTGCCGGAAATCTTGCTGTTCATGCAGCAGGGCGTGATCAAAGGCGGCTTGATTTCATCGCCGACCTTGGAGAAGGCCAAGGAACTCGGTTACCGGGAGTTCATGAATTTGAGCGAAGTGAAATTTCGCTACCCCGGAACCGCGCTGCTGACTACCGATTCTTTCATTCGCAGCCGGCCGCAGACCGTGAATCGCTTTCTCAAGGCCACGCTCGAAGGCATCAAGTACGCCAAGAGCAATCCGGATTTTACCATTCGCATTCTCGGCAAATACACGCGCACCAACGACACCAAACTCCTCGCGAGCGCGTTCAAAAGCTACATCCTCGGCTACATTCGCGACATCCCCACGGTCACGCAGGCCGAGATGGAGGCGGTCCTCGAAGACATTGCCGCGCGCAACCCCAAAGCGAAGGGTCTCGATGCGCGGCAGTTCTACGATCCTGCACCGCTGGAGCAGCTCGCCAAGGAAGGGTTTATCAAAGAGCTTTATCCGCGATAACATCTGCCGAGGCGATAAGCACTCAAAGCCGTCCGCAAAAACGGCGATGCAGGAGAAAGGAACCGGCCGTGAGACATCGCAATTTCTACCAAAGCGTTGTGACGATTTTTATAGGGATCATCGCCTTGGCAGCTTTTCCATCTGCGGCTCTTGCGCAGTCCGCGGCGACCGCGCCGATGAAAATCGGCGTCATCGGCTCAGGCAACATCGGCAGCGCAGTAGGCGGACTTTGGGTGAAGGCCGGCCATTCGGTGCTGTTTTCGTCGCGCCATCCGGAGAATCTAAAGCAGCTCATCGACGAGCTCGGTCCGCTCGCCCGCGCCGGCACGGTGGAAGACGCTTTCAGCTTTGGAGAGGTGATGTTTATTGGCGTGCCCTACGGCGCCTATCCGCAACTCGCTAAGGATTATGCCAAGCAGTGGCCCGGCAGGATCGTGCTCGACGCGGGCAACGCCGTGCTCGCCCGCGACGGCGAGATCGGCAAGCAGGCGCGGGAAGCCGGCGTGGCGCTGACCTCGACGAAGCTTTTCGCCGGCGCGCGCGTCGTGCGCGCGTTCAACATCATGAGCTCGCGCAAAGTCACGAGCTTCGCCCATCGCCCCGAACCGCGGCTTGCGATGCCCATCGCCGGCGACGACCTGCAAGCGCTGAAAATCGCCGCGCGGCTGGTGCGCGACGCCGGCTTCGATCCTGTCGAAGTCGGCTCGTTGCAGCGCTCCAAGCTTTTCGAGCAGGGCGGCCCGCTTTACGGCGCCGAAATGAGCGCCCAGGAAATGCGCGAGCGGTTGAAGACGCTGCCGTGAGTTGATGGCAAGCGAAGTTACCGACGATCTTGTGCTGTTCGATGGTGTGTGCAATCTTTGCAACGCTCTTGTCCAGTTCGTCATTCGTCATGACCCGAAGGCGAAGTTCCGCTTCGCCGCGATCCAATCGGATATCGGGAGGAAAATTTTTCAAAAGTACGGCATGGATACAGCGGATCTGCAAACGTTTGTGTTTATTTCGGATAAGCAGGTATTCCTGCGCAGTAGCGCTGCCATTGCTGTCGTCTCTCGTTTCGGGGGCGCATGGAAGATGTGTGCGATTTTTTGGTTGGTGCCTCGATTCGTACGGGATGCGGTTTATTCGGCAATCGCGCGAAACCGCTATCGTTGGTTCGGCCGAAAGGACGCGTGCATGATCCCAACGCCGGAAATCGAAAAGCGCTTTCTCGGGTGACGCGACTGAAACGACCCGAGCCGAAGATTCGCTGTTGAGTTAGTGCCAACCACAATTGACTGCATCCCAGCTTGCATGAGCATCTACGTCGAAAATTTGATTCGCGCACCGATTGAGAAGATTTGGAACCTCACGCAAACACCGGAGCTACACGAGCAGTGGGATTTACGTTTCTCGCACATCGAGTATTTACCCCGCGATAGCGCGACAGAGCTTCAGCGGTTTCGTTATACAACTCGAATCGGATTCGGCCTCCAGGTGAAGGGTGAAGGCGAAAGCGTCGGCGAACGGAACCTCGCGGACGGCAGCCGTTCCTCCGCCCTGAAATTCAGCTCGACGGATCCTCGATCAATTATTCTCGAGGGCAGCGGCTATTGGAAGTACGTCCCGAACGCAGAAGGCATCAGGTTCATTACGTGGTATGAATATCGGACGCGCTTTGGTGCTTTTGGTTCGGCATTCGATCGATTCATTTTCCAGCCATTGATGGGTTGGGCAACGGCGTGGAGTTTTGACCGTCTTCGCTTTTGGCTCGAAAAGGATTTGAATCCGAAAGACGCTGCGCAGCACGCATTCATTCACGGGATCGCGCGCGCCGGTCTCGCATTCGTTTTCATCTATCATGGGTTGGTGCCTAAACTCCTCGGTCCGCACGCCGATGAGATTGCCATGCTTCGTGCCGCGGGTTTCCCTGGAGAAAAAATCGCCGGCGCCTTGGCGCTACTCGGTGTCGCGGAAATTATTTTAGGTCTCTGTTTTTTGATTTTTCCCTTTCGCCGCTGGCCAATTTTTGTAGCTCTCGGGGTACTCTTGGCAGCCACGATCGTCGTTTTGGTAAGCGCTCCACAATACTTAGTCGCCGCGTTCAATCCGATTTCGTTGAACCTGGCGGTTGCCGGCCTTGCGATAATTGACTTAATTGCCATAACCCGAACCCCATCGGCAGCCCGTTGTCGCCGCAAACCCGCTCCGTCATGAGTTCCATCTACCAGCGCGCCCTGGGTGCGGACTTTCAGCGCTTGCACCCGGAAGTGCAGCGCCGTTTTGGCTTTTCCAGCGCTGACGGTCTCGCGTCGATAGGTCGCGGTGTGATGGACGAGATATGGAAGGGGCGATTTTATACGTTACCCTTTCTTTACATCGGCACCTGGCGGCGCATTATGTTTCCCGAAACCGGGCGAAATATTCCGTTTACGATTGAGAACTATGCTTTCGTCGACCGATTCGGACGTGAAACCGTTTCCTGGATTCGCACTTTTCAGTCGCGTCGGGTGCGCCGCTTTGATGCCTATATGATTTACAGCGATGTGCGCGGGTGCATCGTGGATTATCTCGGCTCACACGAACATCTGGCCGTCGATATCGATCTCTCGGTCGATCAAGACGGCGGCCTCCGCTTGCGTTCCGGTGCGCAACGTTTTTATGAGGGACTGCTAGCTTTCAACTTTCCGATGCTTTTCAGCGGCGTCGCGGATGTGCGCGAATGGTATGACGAGAAAGCGAAAAGATTCAGAATCTCTGTCGACGTGAGCAACAAAACGTACGGTCCCTTGTTTGGATATCGCGGCAGCTTTGAAGTGGAATGGGTAGGCGTCGCGCCGGAGAAAATTCCAACTCACATTTTGCCACTTCGGCAGGAAACGCGCGAATAGGCATTCCCAGAACGCAGACGCGCTTGTAGGGTGCGATTTCCAATAATGGATGGCCTCTTTCTTCGCCCTTTTCTGTGCGCGAAACCAATGCTGAACTTTGCTTGACGCCGCCTGTCAGCCTAGCGTAAGTAACAGCATCGTCGATGTTTTGTGAGAGAGTTGATGAGTCGCGAATCCCAATGAAAGCCGCCGTTCTATACGAAGCGCGTCAGCCGTTGCGCCTGGAAGAGTTGTCAATGCCGGAAGTCCAAGACGAGGACGTCCTGATCAAAGTCGCGTCCTGCGGTGTTTGCCACACCGATCTAAAGGTCGTCGAGGGGCGCAACCGGTTCACTCCGCCGACCGTGCTCGGGCACGAGGTGGCTGGGACCATAGAGGGGATCGGGGCGCGCTGCAAAGATTTTCAGCCCGGTGATCGGGTCATCATCGGCATGCGCTACAAGTGCGGGCGCTGCCGCTATTGTCTTTCGGCGCGGGAAAATCTCTGTGAGCGCCGGCCGGCGCCGCCCAGTCTCAAAAAGCTCGACGGCACGGTCGTCACGCGTTGGAACGTGGGTGGGTTCGCCGAGTATGTTGCTGTGCCCGCCTACATGATTTTCAAAGTTCCCGACGGCATTTCGATGGAGGAGGCAAGCGTGGTCGGCTGCCGCGTGACCACGGCTTACAACGCGGTGAAACACCGCGCGAGGCTGGCGCCAGGAGATTCGGCGCTGGTGATCGGTTGCGGCGGCATTGGCCTCAACACGGTCCAGTTTCTCAAATGCTTCGGCGCCTATCCGATCATCGCGGTCGATATCGCCGAAGACAAGCTGGAAGCGGCCAGAAATTTCGGCGCGACCCACACGATCAACGCCGCTTCCGAGGATCCGGTGAAAGCGGCGGTGAAACTCACGGAAGGCGGCGTCGACAAATCTTTCGAGGCGATCGGCAATCCGAAAACCTCCGATCAGATTATTCAGGCAACGCGGCCGGGCGGCACGGCGACGATCATCGGCGGTCTCGGCAGCGGGCCGTTCACGATCAGCAGCGGCAACTTCGTTACCCGCGAGATCACCATCACGGGGGTGTCGAGTCGCCAGGCCAACGATGTGCAGGAAGTTTTTCAGATGGCGATCCAAGGTCGCATCGAGCTCAAAAGCCTGATCACGAAAAGCTATCGCTGTGATCAGCTCAACGAGGCGCTGACGGATCTCGAGCACGGCAAACTGCGCATGGCGGTTTCGTTGTGGAATTGATTTCCGCAAGCCGCCCGACTGTTCCGAGATGGCGTTTGTAAGAATTTTCATCGCCGTGCTTCTCGGCTCGATACTGGGGCCGGCGGGCGCGCTTGCGCAAACCGCGAACGTGCGGATTGCGTTCAACGGCTTTGGCGGCATTGCGCCGATCTATCTTGGGCAGGATGCCGCAATCTTCAAAAAACACGCTCTCAATCTCGAGCTGATTTTTATTCCGGGCGGGTCGCTGTCGCTGCAGGCGCTGATCGGCAAGAGCCTCGATGTGCTGATGACCGGCGGCCCGCCGGTGGTGAACGCGTACTTGCAGGGCGCGAGAATCAAAATCATCGGCGGCGTGGTCAACCTGTTGCCGTACACATTCATTGCGACCGGCGGCATTCGCAATGCCGAGCAGCTCAAAGGCAAAAAGATCGGCATCAGCCGATTCGGCAGCAACACCGATTACGTCGTGCGCCTGGCGCTGAATCAGTTCGGTTTGGCACAGAGCGACGCGCAGATCATTCAGGTGGGCGGCTCGCAGGCGCGGCTGGCGGCGATGAAATCCGGCGCAATCCAGGCGACCGTGCTGAGTCCCGAAGAAACCGTGGTCGCGCAAAAAATGGGTTACTCGGTGCTGCTCGATTTCATCGAAAAGGGAATCGAGTTTCCGCACGTGAATGTCGTCGTGCGCGACGACTACCTCGAAAGCCAAGCGCAAACGGCGCGCGTCTTCATGCGCGCTTACGTCGAATCGGTGCGCTATTACAAGACTCACCGCGAAGAGGCGGTGAAAAAAATCATCTTTCTGAGCAAGCTCCCCGACCGGCAGATGGGCGAGGTGATCTACGATGGCTCGCTGCGCGCCACGCCGGACGACGGCCGGCCGACTGTGAAAGGCATGGAAGTTGTCATCGACGCCGCAGCCAAAGAAAATCCCAAGGCAAAAGGGCTGAGCGTTCAACAATTGATCGATTTAAGATACATCCCATAGGAATGAAGAAAAACATCCCGATAGCAAAATGCCTGCGGCTCCTGGCTTTGACCTTGGTTTGGATCGCGTGCCCCGTGTACTCGGCGGAGCAGAGGCCGATTGACGTCATCGAAGACAACAGTTTTTTCGTTGAGGAGGCCTACAACCAGGAGCCTGGCGTGGTGCAGCATATTTTCACCGCGCTGTTCAACAACGATTCACGCCGGCGCGGCTGGAACTTCAGCTTCACCCAGGAGTGGCCGCTCTACGGCCAGGACCATCAGCTTTCCTATACGATTCCGTCGTCGCATTTTCGCGAAGACACCGACCGCATCTACGGTCTCGGCGATATCCTGATCAATTATCGTTACCAGCTGCTGGACGAGGACAAAGACAAGCCGGCGCTGGCGCCGCGCTTCAGCTTGATTCTTCCCACGGGAAGCCGCGACCGCGGCACCGGCAACGGTGTCGTCGGCTACCAGTGGCAGCTCCCAGTGAGCAAAAAGCTCGGCTCGCGCTTCGCGATTCACGGCAATCTCGGTCTGACCTACTTGCCTGGCGTGCGCGCGCGCCTCGACGGCAGCACCGGGCCGCTTTCGCCGAAACGCTCGCTCGTATCGTACAATCTCGGCGCGAGCGCAATTTACGCACTGCTGCCGCGCTTTCATCTGATGCTCGAATGGGTCGGTCAATTCGAGGAGAGCATCGACGATTCGGGCAAGTCCCGGCATGATTTCCTGCCGATGATCGCGCCGGGTTTTCGCACCGCTTTGATCGATGAGGAGAAATTGCAAGTCGTCGTCGGCGCGGCCGCGCCCATCGGTCTCAATCGCAAGGCGGACAACTATGGCGCGCTGCTTTATTTCTCCATCGAGCACAAATTGTTCTGAACCGGGCAGCGAGGTGAACCATGCAGGGAGTGATTGACGCCGATACGCATATTTCGGAAGGCGAAGCGATGTGGGCGATGATCGATCCGGCGATGCGGCCGCGCCGGCCGGTGATGCTCTCGGTGCCGGAGGACACGTGGTACGGCAACCGCAACGCGTTCTGGCTGATCGACGGCGAAATTTATCCCAAGCCGGCAGGCAAGGGGAGTTTCAATTTGGTGACGCCGTCCGCTCAAAAAGTCCAGGATGGCCGGACGGATTCCACGGCGGCGACGCGCGAGATGACCGATATCCCGGGCCGGCTTGCCGACATGGACAAGCTAAACACCGCGAGCCAGATCGTCTACCCAACGTTGTTTCTCGTCTACAACACGCGGGATCGTGAACTCGAGGTTGCACTATGCCGCGCCTACAATCGTTTTCTCGCCCATGCCTGCGCGCAATCGCAGGGCCGGATGAAATGGGTAGCCGTGCTGCCGTTCCAATCCATGGACGCGGCTATCGACGAAATCCGCTTCGGCAAGCAAAACGGCGCCGTGGGAATTTTCTTTCGCGGCATTGAAGGCGACTACACGCTCGACCACCCGTATCTCTTCCCGGTTTACGAGCAAGCGCAGAAACAGAATTTGTCCATCTGCATCCACACCGGCTGCGGCGTGAAGGCGATCCTCGACATGTTCGAGGTCGCGCGCAATCATACCTTCGGCCACACCCGGGTGATGCCGCTGCTCGCCTTTCGCGATCTGATCGCCAACAGGATTCCCGAGCGCTTTCCCGAGCTGCGCTTCGGCTTCATCGAGGCGGCAGCCGGTTGGGTGCCGTTCTTGATCCACATCGTGCGCCGTTTGCTCAAGGACAAGTTCCGGTTCGCTTCGAGTCCGGAAATGTTCTGCGAGTATCGTCTCTACGTCGCTTGCGAAGCCGACGAGGACATTTCTTATCTGGCGAAATGCACAGGTGAAGATCATCTGCTGATCGGCTCGGACTATCCGCACAGCGATCCCTCGCGCGAAGATCAATTCGTCAACGCGCTCAATGTCCGCGAGGATTTGTCGGCCTCCCTGCGCCAGAAAATCATGCTCGACAATCCGCGCGTGTTCTACGGGATGTGAAAAGAAAATGGAGTAATGGAGTGTTGGAGTACTGGAGTATTGGATCGGATTCCCACCACTCCATTATTCCATCACTCCGGGGTGGTGGCTGATGAAATGCAAATTTTCGCTCTGTGCGTTGCTGATTGCCTGGACGCTGCTGCCGATGTGTTTGGGGGCGGAGGAAGTCTTCATCGGCAATCCGGGCAAAAGCCTCAACTTCTTTCACTTCGATCTTGCGATTGAA
>Ga0207707_10002923_pt1 | contig 15242 bp, 12 predicted proteins | sample KBSC83BmetaG_FD_184336 | JGI IMG/M metagenome (GOLD analysis project Ga0207707, IMG submission 184336) | Corn rhizosphere microbial communities from Kellogg Biological Station, Michigan, USA - KBS C8-3B metaG (SPAdes) (version 2) | ecosystem: Host-associated > Plants > Roots > Rhizosphere ...
TCTAGGCCCGCCCCGCCTATTCCGTCTGAGCCGCGTCGGCCCGGATCCGGGCAACGATCTCGTTGGCCTCACCCTCGGTGATCTCAACGAAGTCAAACATCGTGTCGCCATGCTCGGCTGTTCGGAGAAGCGGGGACGCGTCCCACGTTAGATCGCGGGAGAATACCTCGTCGACATTACCCTTGTCTTTCTCGATGCGCCGGAGTACGCCTCCCGGCTGGTCGCGGCTGCTGAAGTCGTCGATGAGCGCGTAATACGTGATCCTGTCAGCCATCGTTCTTCTCCGGGAAATCCTTGATGCGGTCAGTTCCTGGGGGCATAGCAATCAGTTTGTTTACGCGTTGCTGGAAGCCCTCCAGCCCTCGCTCCTCGGTTAGATCTTGCTCGTCGACCGGCAATGAGGCGTTTGCGCGGATGCGCTCGTAGGCCTCATGAGTCATCTCCTTAGCCTCGAGGCTCTCCGGTGTGTGAAATTGCATCTCAAAACGAGTTTCAGTCTCCGCCCTGAGCCACTGACTATTGACACCCTTGTACTGGTCGGCGTGCCACAGGTTCTTCAACTTGATCAGCTCGAAGCCCTCGGCCTTGAGCCGGTCGACGTCGGCCAGAACTCCCTCAGAGTAGCGTTCGGAACTGTAGGCAAGCGTGAAACGGACGGCGTCCGGAATCATGCTGAGTACCTGCCTGACGTTAAGCGCGGGTCGGCCATGCCAGGCGTCCGCGAGCTTTTCCTTCAGCCGGTCTTCGCCCTTCACCATGTGCTCAAGCCCAGCCAGCCTCCGCTCCGGGTCGGCGGCCTCGATGCGCAGCAGCGCGGGCAGGATATCCCGGTCCGCCTCGTCGGCCAGGTCGGCGCGGGCCTTACTCGCTTCGGTGTTCTGCTCGGGGTCGAGCCTGCGGTATTCGCCGCACACCCAGCTGCCATCGGTTTCAGTATGAGGAGAAGCCCGCATCCGTTCGGGATATCGCTCTTTGTGTTCATCCCAGGCGGCCCGCAGCCGCGGGACCGCCTCAGCCCACGCATCGCGGTCGGCCGCCGCCTGGTAGGCGGCCTCGACGGTCTCGCGGTTCCTGACGTGGTCGGCGGTCTGCTCCTCCCGGCTGACGGCAGGCGCTTCCCACCGCTGCCCACGGTCCCCTGTATCCGCTCCGTGATCGGCGCGGTCACCAACGTCGCCGCGGTCGGCGGGTCCACGGTCCGGCTCATCCGGCTCGGACTGGTCGATGCGCATCTATCACCGCCCAGGATTGGCAAACAGCTGCCTCCATCATTGGCAAACGGACAACCGAACCGGACGGTTCACCAGTGCAGGCTTCTCGGCGTGATCCAAATAGCACGTTCTGTATCGGCGCGCCGGCGCTTAGTGCTGGCCTTTTATAGAGTGCAATAGCAGGAGAGACCGTGCCGGGGAGACGGGGGCCCAAAAACCGGATGTCGAACGAGGACACCGCCACCAAGAACGCTCAGGACGCCGCCGCGAGGTACGCGGGCCCCGAGTATCGGCGGCTTCTCGACGCGGCCCGCCGCTCGCTCGAACGCACGGGCGGTGACCTGACCCGCACGGTCACGGTCAAGATTCCCGACGACGGGGAACGCCGGGCGATCATCGGGATCACCGGCAAGTACCGCCCCGAAGGAATCCGCGTCCTCGCGGTACGCCTCGCCGACCTCGACCAGGCGGTCCACGAAGCCACCGGCGAGGGGCTTGCCCGGCTGCTCGAACGCCTCGGCCCGCAGCTCAAGGACAGCCCCGCCGAGCGGCGGCGGCTGGCCGACGAACGCGAGGCCGCCATCCGTTCTGCGGAAGATTCCTTCCCGACCGCGCGGGGCTGGTTCCATGCCTGGATCGCGGAACTCGCCGCTGACGGGTCGCTGACCAGGCTGGTCAACACGGGCGAGACCGACCAGTTGCGACGGGCGGCCCGCATCATTGAGTGGGTCGAGCGGCGAATCGAGCTCAGGGCGGCGCCCATGCAGCTGGCGGAACTGGCCGCGACGATCACCGGGGACACCAAGGCGCTCAATCACGGCACCGTACTCGCGACGCTCGTGCTCCGCGCGCTCGCGTTCCGCCTGGGCACGGACCGGCCGAAGACGACCGAGGAGCGCCGCGACCTGTGGGACCGTAGCGGCGTCATCGTTGACGACCTGGCCAGCCGCGTCTTGGTCCTCAACCTGCCGGCGGACGGCGACGGCCTGGGGGAGTGGTTGACCTCGGCGAAGACGTACGGCACCCCCTTCTACGTCACCCTGCACCAGCTGATCACGATGCCGATCACTGTCCGCGCACGTCAGCTCGTCCGCGCGTGCGAGAACCCGGCGATCTTGCGCCGCGCGGCCGGGCAACTCGGCGCGGACGCTCAGCCGCTCATCTGCACCGAGGGCCAGCCGTCCACCGCGTTTCACCGGCTGGCCGCCGCCATCACGAAAACCGGCGGCAAGCTCGCCTACCACGGCGACTTCGACTGGCCCGGCATCGCCATCGCTAACGGGATCATCGCCAGGCACCGGGCGTACCCCTGGCGCCTCGCCACCGCTGACTACGAGACCGCCATCAAGAACAACGCCGATTACGTGAGCCTCGCCGGAACCCCGCGGCCGACGCCGTGGGCCCCGACCCTGGCCGCCGCGATGACCACGCACGGCCGCGCCGTCTACGAGGAGTCCGTCGCGGACGACCTCATCACGGATCTGGCCCCGAACGCCGGTGTCGGCTGAACGGCAGCGGCTCTCAAAACACTCTGAGATCGGGAATTGGCAGCGGCCGCCGCATGACCGCCCCCTGACGGGTTAGGGGCAGTCACTGGAGGTGATCCAACCATGGTGACATCCGTCGCCCGAAAGCGCGGTTTGCTCATCGTTACCTCGGCATTCGCGGCCATGCTGTTGGCCGCTAACTTGGCCACGCCACTGTATGCGGTATACGCGAAGCGGTTCGGCTTCTCGACCGCCGTCCTGGCGCTGGTCTTCGCCGCATACGCCCTGGTGCTGATCCCCGCGCTGCTGGCCTTCGGCCAGCTCTCGGACCGGCTGGGCCGCCGGCCGGTGATCGCCCTCGGGCTGGGGCTGGCCGTGCTTGCGCTGGTGTTCTTCGCGGTGGCCAACGGGACAGCCTGGCTGTTCGCGGCGCGGGGGACCCTGGGGGTGGCCCAGGGCATGCTCAGCGGCGCGGCGACCGCCGCGCTGGTAGAACTCGTCGGCGACCAGCCGCGCCGGGCCGCGCTGCTGGCCACGCTCGCTCAGGTCGGCGGTTCGGCGATTGGCGTGCTGCTGTGCGGCGTGCTAGCCCAGTGGGCCCCGTGGCCCATGGTGCTGCCGTTCGCGGTTGGCATGGCGGTGTGCCTGCTGATGGGCATCGGGCTGTGGTCGGTTCCCGAGACGGTCGGGCACCGCGGCGGTGGCTCCCGCATCCGGATGCCGCACGTCCCCCGGGAGATCCGCGGCCCGTTCCTGCGGGTGAGCCTGACCGGCGCGGCGGTCTGGGCCGTGGCAGGCGGCCTGTTCCTGTCGGTGATGCCCTCCTACGCCGGTCAGCTGGTGGTGCATTCGCAGAACCTCGCGCTGCTGGCGCTGCTGACGTCCGTCGTGCTCCTCGCCTCGCTCGTCACCCAGATCATCCTGAGGAAGGGAGCGCCGCCGGCCACGACCCAGGCGGGCGGGCTTGTCCTGCTGGCCGCCGGGCTGGCGGCGCTGGTCGCCGCTTCGCCGGCGCAGAGCTGGCTGCTGCTGGTCATCGGCGCCGCGCTGGCTGGCATCGGCCACGGGGCCGCGTACCTGGCGGCCCAGGACGACCTGACCCGGATCGCGCCGAGCGGGCAGCGAGCCGAAGTAAGCGCCGCGTTTTACGTGTGCATCTACCTCGGCGTATCACTCCCGGTGATCGGTATCGGCATTCTCGCCGACCTCACCACGCTGTTCACCGCCATCACCACGTTCGCAGTGGTCACTGGAGCATGCGCCCTCACGGTCGCCGCCTGGCACTTCCGCCATCGCGACGGCGACACCGCGGAGACGGCCGCCGCCCAGCCGACGCTGCGCGACCTGGTACGAGGAGGAACGCGATGAGTACCACCGAACAACTCCGCCACCCTGAGTGAATCAGCGGTTACACCTACGGCGCCGGGGAGGCCGCCCGCTCCCCGCTCACCCTCGCGGACCTCGACCGCCTCAAAGCGGCGGTGGACCTCACCGAAGAGGACGAACGGTAGCTGCACACAGCCGGCGGCGTGCCCGCCGACCAAGCGGACGAGATGGTGGCCACCTGGCGGAAGATCCTCAAACTCAGGATCGGTCAGAACGGATTCGGCCGACCCGTTCCGCGAACAATTACCCTTCAATCCACCAGCCCGGAGGTGTGCCATTGACCGATCGGCTGCCCGATGTTATGCCGTAAACGTTACAGGCCGTGCCGCGGGCGGCAACAACGTGGAAACTCCGCATCCCGTGGAAACTTCGCACGCATATAGCGTGTTTTATTTCCGCCGGATGCAAAGTTTCCACGCTAACGGCGCGCCAGGCCCCGATCGCCGGGCTGCTATCCGGCGCGCGGTCCTCAACGGCACCACGCCTCTCACAAGTTACCGGCACCGCCTTTCCGGGGGCCGAGGTATCCCGCGCGTTGGCCCGCGGTGCCGGGCCACGTGTCCGGGTGGCCGATGACGAGCCAGGGGAGGAGCGCCCCAGGGCACGGCAACGGCAGACCGGATACGACGCGCCCAGGGCAGCGGGCGCGCGGGAGCGGAGGTAACCACGGACCCGTTCGGGATCTCGTGCCGCATTACGATTTATCTATGTAAACAATAATTGTTCTGTATAAACAGTAATTCTCAACGGAAATCGATTGCGGCTTTTCTCGCGACCATGCGGCGCATCGCGGCGGGCCGACTTAATCGGACCGTGTCGAAAGGAGAGTAACATTACGTGCGTGGCCGACTTCGATGCGAGCACGCCGTCGATCGCGCGGATCTACGACTACTTCCTCGGCGGGAGGGACAACTTCGCCGCGGACCGCGTGCTCGCGCAGCGCCTCATCGACATTTTCCCGCCGATCACGGTGACCGTCCGGGAGAACAAGCAGTTCCTCGAGCGCGCCGTCACCTGGGTGGCGGGGGAGGGGATCAGCCAGTTCATCGACGTGGGCTGCGGGCTGCCGACGACGCCGAGCACACACGGTACGGCCCGCATCGTCAACCCGGACGCCCGCGTCGCCTACGTCGACACCGACCAGATCGTGCTCAGCCACCTGCGCGGCCTGCCCGCCAGGGAGCAGGTCGGCATGACGATCGTGGACGGCGATGCCCGCGACGCGGACAAGGTGCTCGCCGCCGTCTCCGCGGGCTTCGACCCGTCCGTGCCTTCCTGCCTGATCATGGCCGCGCTGCTGCACTTCTTCCCGGTCGGGACCGGGCGGGAACTGGTGGCGCGGTACGCCGGCGCCCTCGCTCCCGGCAGCTACGTGGTCCTCACGGTGGGCCTGGCCGACGGCGCGGCGGCGGACCGCTTCTTCGACCTGTACCGCAAGGGATCGGCCCCGCTCTACAAGCACTCGGCGGAAGACTTCGCGTCGTTCTTCGGCGACCTTCCCCTCCTGCCCCCCGGCATCGCGGACGCGAGATCCTGGCGTCCCGGCTGGCCGATGGTGTCCGTCCCGCCCAAGCGCGAGGGCGAGATGATCGTCGGCGTCGCCCAAACCCCCTAGGCATCGAGTCCCCTAGGCCCCGAGGCGCCTCCCGGCCCGGCCCGCGGCACACGTTAGCCTGCGGTAGGTGACGACTGCATTCGTACTCGGCGGCGGCGGACTGCTCGGCGCGCACGAGGTCGGCATGCTGCGGGCGCTGGCCGAAGCCGGGGTCCGGCCCGACGTCGTTGTCGGCACTTCCATCGGGGCAGTCAACGGCGCGTTCGTCGCCGCCGACCCGGACCGGGCCGCGGAACTGCTGGTCGACCTGTGGCAAGGCGATTCCCTGGGCGTGGTGTTCAGCGAGACCGTGCTCGGCCGGGCGGTCCGGCTGGTGCGTTCGGGCACGCACCTGCACGCGATCGAGCCGCTGCACAAGCTCCTCGCGGACAAGCTCCCGGCCAGCGACTTCACCGACCTCGCGCTGCCGTTCCATTGCGTCGCCGCCAGCATCGAGCACGCGACCGCGCGCTGGTTCAGCACCGGCCCGCTCATCCCGGCCGTCACGGCGTCGTGCGCGGTGCCCGGCCTGCTGCCGCCGGTCGAGATCGACGGCGAGCACTATTTCGACGGCGGCCTCGTGCACTCCATCCCGGTCGGCCGCGCGGTCGCGCTGGGCGCGAGCACCGTCTACGTGCTGCACGTCGGCCGGATCGAGAGCCCGCTCCCGGTCCCTGCCCGGCCGTGGGAGGTGGGCCTCGTCGCGTTCGAGATCGCCCGCAGGCACCGGTTTCACGAGGAAATGTCGTCGCTGCCGCCGGGCGTCCAGGTGCACGTCCTGCCGACCGGCGGCGAGCAGCTTCCTCCCGGTCTGCGCCAGTTCCGTTATCGCGGCAGAAAACAGGTAAGTAGCAGCATCGAACGTTCCTATATGGCGTCGGCCGGGTACCTGGCTCAGGTAAGCGGTCGCCGCTGACCGTCACCTGGAGCCGCCGATGTTGCCGCCCGCGCCGATCCGCCGCCTGACCCTGGTGCCGCTCGTCGTCGTGATCGCCGGCGCGCTGGCCGCGCTGACCCCGGCGGTCGCCCTGCTCACCGTGGCCTTCAACCTGATCAGGCGGCGGACCGGTCTTGGCCGCGAGCCCCGGTCGCGGCTGCTGCGGGTGGTGTGGCTCGGGCTCGCCTGGTCGGCGGGGGAGATCGCGGCGCTGACCGTCTTCCTCTGCCTGTGGATCGTGAGCGGGTTCGGCGGCCGGCTGGACACCGAGCCGTACCAGGACCGCCACTACGCGGTGATGAAGTGGTTCCTCGACCTGATCTACCGCACTGCGGTCCGCGCGTGCGGGCTGAACGTGACGGTGTCCGGCCCGGTGTCGGCCGGCCCGGTGTCGGCCAGCACGGTGTCGGCCGGCGCGGGGGGCGGCCGCCCGCTCATCGTGCTGTGCCGCCACGCCGGCCCGGGCGACTCGCTGCTGCTCATCCACTACCTGCTCAGCGTCTGCGAGCGGCGTCCGCGGGTCGTCATGAAGGCCACCCTGCAACTCGACCCCAGCGTGGACGTCGTGGCCAACCGCGTCCCGAACGCCTTCCTGCGCCGGGCAAAGTCAAAGTCAAGATCAGAAACAAATCGAAGACTCAGAACGGGTGCGGCTGACACTCGTCACACCGACCAGATTCGCCGGCTCGCGGCCGGCCTTGACGGGCGCGGCGCCCTGGCGATCTTCCCCGAGGGCGGCAACTGGACCCTGTACCGCTGGCGCCGGGCCATCGACCGCCTCCGCCGACGGGGCCGTCCCGACCTGGCGGACCGCGCGGCCGCGATGCCGAACGTGCTGCCGCCGCATCCCAACGGCGCGCTCGCCGCGATCGCGGCCTGCCCCCAGGCGGACGTGATCTTCGTGGCTCACACGGGCCTCGACCGCCTGGTCAGCGTCCGCGACGTATGGCGCAGCCTGCGGGCCGACCTGGAACTCCGCGCCCGCTGGTGGCGCGTGCCCGCGGCCAACGTCCCCCGCTCGGCCGCCCGCGAGGCCCAGATCACCTGGCTCTACGACTGGTGGCAGCGCGTCGACGCCTGGATCACCGCGGAAAACGCCACCGGGAAAGACCCCATCGGCGAAGATGCCCAGACCGACCGCGGCGGGCCGCTGGCGCGCCCCGCCGCGACCTGAAAGCCCCCGGCCTGAAAGCGCCGTGCGCCCGGCCCCGCAAGCGAGACCGGGCGCACGGCGCCCCCAAAGGCACGGTCACTCAGGCAACCGCGCCGGAACCGGGACCGGCGTCGCCGCGGCCGGCGCGCCCGCCGCGGGACCCGACACCCGCAGCACGCGCGCCGCCCAGCCCGGCAGCCACCAGTTCGCCCGGCCGAAGAGGGCCACCATCGCCGGGACCAGCAGGCACCGCACCACGACGGCGTCCACGAAGATGCCCGCGCCGAGCCCCGTGGCGAGGATCTTCAGATCGGTCTGCCCGGAGGTCGACATCGAGACGAACCCCAGCAGCAGGATCGCCGCCGCGCTGGTCACCAGTCGCCCGGTGCGGCCGAGCCCGTTCACCACCGCGGACCGCGCCGAACCCGAAGCGTCGTACTCCTCGCGGACCCTGGTCAAGATGAACACCTCGTAGTCCATCGACAGGCCGAACAGGAATGCGAACACCATGAGCGGCACCCACATCGTGATCGCCCCGGTCGCGGGTACGCCGAATATCGCCATCGACCCGTGCCCGTCCTGGAACACCCAGGTCATGACCCCGTACGCGGCGGCCAGCGAGATCAGGTTGAATACGACGGCCTTGAGCGCGAGGACGACCGACCGGAAGGCCCGCGTGAGCAGGATGAACGTTGCGATAGCGATGAGCGACAGCATCAGCGGGAAGTCCCCGTACACCGTGTTGTCGAAGTCGATCAGGGACGCCCCGTCGCCGCCGACCCCGGCCACGCCCGGGCTGCCGACCAGTGCGTGCTCGATCGACGCGATCTCGGCCTGCCCGGCGGGCAGCGTCGACTCGGTCGAAGGCAGCACGTCCACGATCGCGGTGCCGGCCCGTGCGAACCCGGCGCCGGAACCCGGCGCGACCGCCGCGTACACACCGGGCAGGTCGGCGGCCCGCGCCGCCACCGAGGCCGGGGACCCGCCCGTGGTCAGCACCTCGGCCGGTGTCAGCACCCCGGACGGCACCCCGCCGGACGTCAGGCTGACCAGCGCGTCGTGCGCCGGCCCGGACGTCGCCTCCGCGGCCGACCCGGGCGAGCCCAGGTGCAGCGACAGCGCGGGCACCACCAGCAACGCCATGATGCCGAGCCCCACGGCCGCCGACACCCACCGGTGCCGATACACGATCGACGCCCACGAGGAGAACAGCCGCGAGGGGCGCCGCTCGGTCCGCTTCCGTGGCCAGTCCAGGCGCGGCCCCACCGACGCGAGGATCACCGGCAGCAGCGTGACCGCGACGAGCACGGAGACCAGCGGCACCAGCACCCCGCCGTACCCGACACTGCGCAGCATCGGGACCGGGAGCACGATCATCGACACCAGCCCGATCGCCACCGTCAGCCCGGAGAACACCACCGCGCGCCCCGCGTGCTCCATCGCGACCGTCACCGCGTCGGCGTTCGAGCGCCCGGCCGAGCGCTCCTCCCGCCACCGGCTCACCACGAGCAGCGAGTAGTCGATCGCCACGCCGAGCCCAACGAGCGCGATCAGGAACTCGACGATCTGGCTGATCCCGGTGATCTCCGTGAGCCCGCCCACGATCAGGAACGTGGCCAGCACGGAAACCCCGCCGATCAGCAGCGGCAGCAGCGCGAGGAACGAGCCGAAGACCAGCGCCAGGATCACCAGCGCCCCTATCGACCCGATCATCGTCTCGACCATGATCCCGGTGCCCTTCGACGTGGGCGCGCCGTTAGCGAGGAGGTCCTCGCCGGTCAGCCCGAAGTGCCACCCGTGCGGCAGCGCCGCGTCCGCGGCTCTGGTGATCGCTCCGGTCGGGGTGGGGCCGCCGAACGAGGTTGACGAGGGCGTGAACACAAGCGCGAACGTCGTCCGCCCGTCGCTGGTCACGAACTGGCGGTTGCCTGTCGAGCTGTAGTCGGCTACGCGGACGTTGGGTACCGCGGCGGCGATCGCGCTGAACACCCGGTCCGTCTGCGCGGCCACCGCCGGGTCGGTGACCCGCTCGCCCGCTGGGACGGTAAGCACGGGCACGTACGGCGCCTGCGAACCGCCGTTGCCGTACTGCTTGACGATCTGGTTGTCGACCTTGAAGGCCTGCCCTGGCATGGAGAAGTCGTTGACCATGCGGTGAGTGGTGCCGCTGACCGTCATGACGCCGGCCACGGCGATTAGCAGCCACGTCAGCGCCACCAGCGCCTTGTGACGTAGTACGAAGCGGGTAAGCACCTGCATGTCGGGTCTTCCTTAGATCTCAAGTCCGGCGGCATGCCCGCCAGCCATCGCAAGCGTCCCGCCGCCGCGCGTACTCACGCGTCGGGCAGAAGTTGTCAATGCCGGCTACCACCGGGCGAGTAGCCGGGCCCGCGGCGGGCACCGCCTACTCCCGGGGGAGTAGGCGGCCTACACCCTCAGCGGATGGTGCGCTTCGCGGATTCGTCCTACGCTGCGTCACATGGGCACCGCACAGGAGACGCGGCGAGTTCCGGGGTGGCTCCCCGGCTGGGCCCGGCACGCCTGGACCGAGCCGGGCACTCGATGGCGCCCGTCCACCCGCGATATCGCGATCGCGGCGGTGGTCACGATCATCGCGGTGCTCGCCGCCTACGGCGAGGCGCACCCGACGAATCCAAGCGAGTACTTCACCAACGGTCATCACCTGCCGAACACGCCGATCGCCGCGCTGCTGCTCGTCGTGCTCGCCGGCGCGGTGCTGGCCTGGCGGCACCGCTACCCCCGGCTGGTGGTCGGCGTCGCCACGGCGGCGACCGTCGCCTACTCCCTGCCCGGGTACGTGAACGGCGTCGTGCTGCTGCTGCCCGCCATCGCGCTGGTGGCGGTCGCGACCGGGTTCCCCGTCCGCCAGTCGGCGACCTGGGCGCTCGCGGTCACGATCGTGCTGATGGCGGCCACCGGGCCGACCAACCCGTTCGGCTTCTACGGCGGCTCGTTCTGGATCATCCCGGCGAATAACGCGGTGGCCCTGTTCGTCGGCATCGCCATCGCCAACCGCAGCTACGTGCATTCCGCCCGGATTCAGGCCGCGAGACAGGCCGCCCTTGACGCACAGCGCCGCGTCGAGGAGGAGCGGCTGCGCATCGCCCGCGAGCTGCACGACGTGGTCGCGCACACGATGGCCACCATCACCGTGCAGGCCGCCGCGGCGACGCAGCTGCTGCGCGACCGCCCGGACGAGGCGGCCGAGTCGCTGAAGGCGATCCGCGCCGCGAGCAAGGACGGTCTCCGCGAGCTGCGCGCGATACTCGACGTGCTCCGCACCGCGGGCGGCGGCGACGAGCCCGCCGACCCGACCCAGCCGACACCGGGCCTGAGCAGGCTCGACGCCCTCCTGGCGGGGGTTCGTGCGGCCGGCCTCCCGGTCGACCTGACGGTGACCGGCCGGCCGCGGAACCTGCCCGCGGTCACCGACCTGGCGGCGTTCCGCATCATCCAGGAGGCCCTGACCAACACGCTCCGTCACGCCGGGCCCGCCACCGCGGCCGTGACGGTGGACTACGGCGCGGCCGCCCTCCGGGTGGAGGTCACCGACACGGGCCGCGGCCTCACGGACTCCGCCGCCGAGGCGGCGTACGCGGCGTTCGTCATCGGCACGGGATTTCCGCTGCCGTCCCCCGTGGTCACCCAGCACCCGGACGCCGCGGCGGGCGGTACCGTGGGTCACGGGCTGCGCGGCATGCGCGAGCGCGCCGCGGCGGCGGGCGGCACGATCGACATCGGCCCGCGGCCGGCGGGCGGTTTCCGCGTCGCGGCGCGGCTGCCGCTTGACGGCCAGCCCGCGGCGGCGGCCGACAGCCCGCCGGCCACCCCGACCGAGAAGACCTCACCGACTCAGAAGGCGGGCCGATGATCCGCGTCTTGCTGGCCGACGACCAGGCGCTGATCCGCGCCGGCTTCCGCGTGCTGCTCGAGGCGGCGGACGACATCGAGGTGATCGGGGAGGCGGTCAACGGCGACCAGGCCGTCGAGCTGGCCACGGCCGAGCGCCCCGACGTCATCTTGATGGACATCAGGATGCCGGGGACCGACGGCCTCGCCGCCACCGCCCAGATCGCCGCGGCCGACGCGCTCAACGGGGTGAAGGTCGTCATCCTGACGACGTTCGAGACCGACGAGTACGTGTACCAGGCGCTGCGCGCGGGCGCGAGCGGCTTCCTCGTCAAGGACGCCGAGCCCGAGGAGCTGATCCGCGCCGTCCGCGTGGTGCACAAGGGCGAGGCGCTGCTGTCGCCGAGCGTGACCCGACGGCTGATCGCCTCGCTCGCGACCAGGGCGCCGGCGGTCCCGGCCGCCGCCGGGCGTGACCCGGCGAACCCCGCCCGGCCCGCCGCGGACCTGGCCCGGCTCACCGAGCGTGAGCGTGAGGTGCTCGCGCTCGTCGCTCAGGGCCTGTCCAACGAGGAGATCGCGACCCGTCTGTACCTCAGCCCGCTGACGACGAAGACCCACGTCAGCCACATCATGACCAAGCTCGGCGCCCGCGACCGCGCCCAGCTGGTGGTGATCGCCTACGAGTCGGGCCTGGTCGTCCCCGGCGTCACCGCCTGACCGGTGCCGTTACCTCAGCAGCAGGTAGGCGAGCGACCCCAGCCCCGCGATCAGACAGTAGATCCCGAACGGATTCAGCGACTTGTCCTCGCTGAAGTACTTCGTCAGGAAGCGGATGGACAGGTAGGCGCCGACCCCGGAGACCAGCGACCCGACGAGGATCGGCCCGTGGATGCCCGCGCTCATCGGGCCGGTCAGGTCCTTCGCCTTCAGCGCGCCCGCCGCCAGGATCACCGGCGCCGACAGCAGGAACGAGAACCGCACCGCGTCCGAACGGCGCATCCCGCGCCACATCCCGGTCACGGTCACGATGCCGTCGCGGCTGATGCCGGGCAGCAGCGCGAGGATCTGCGCGGACCCGACGAGGACCGCCCGCTTGTACCCCATGGTGGACAGCCGCTGGTCCGCGGCGACCGCCTGGTCGGCCGTGGCGGCGTCCTGCCCGATCCGGTGCCCGTTCCCGTGCCCGTCGCTCCCGGCCGGGCGCCCGTGCCGCCCCCTGGGCCGCTGCGGGCCACGCGCCGCGCGCGGGTCCCGCCCGTCCTGCCCCGGCCCGTACTGCGGGTGCTGCCCGTACTGGGGCCGCCCGTAGGGCGGCTGCTGCTGCCGTCCGTACTCGCCCGGCCCCGGCGGCCGGTTCCCCGGGTACTGCTGGCCTCCCGGGTACTGGCCTCCCGGGTGCTGGGCCCCCGGGTACTGGGGGTTCCCGTCCTGCCCGTACCGCGGATCCGGCCCCTGCCATTCGGGCCCCTGCCACTGCTGCTGCCGCGGCTGCTGCGACCACCCCTCGGGGCCGGGCCCGCCGGGCCGGCCAGGTCCGCCCGGCCCGGCGGGCCCCCAGGCCCCGTCATGGACACCCGGAACTGGCCCGCCGGGAACGCCCTGGCCGGCCGGGAGGACGACCGTCGGCGCCCCGGTGCCGCCCCTGCCGGCGGCGTCGCGGGCCCGCCGCATCCGCTCGCTGCCGAGCAGGATCAGCCCGTTGACCGCGAGGAAGACCGCCACGAGTTCCGGCCGGGCGAACACCTTCGTGAACTCGTGCTGCAGCGCCGCCCCCACGATGCCCACCGGGATCGTCGCCAAGATGATCACCCAGGCCAGCCGCGCGTCCGGCGTGGTGATCGATCGCGTCCGCAGCGACGTGAAGAACCCGCGCACGATCCGCAGCCAGTCCCGCCAGAAGTACGCGATCATCCCGATCGCCGTCGCCACGTGCAGCCCCACGACGAACGCCAGGTACGGCGAGTCGGGCGAGGACACGTTCAGCGTGCTCGCCCAGTTCCCGCCGATCAGCGCGGGGAGAAGCACGTTATGCCCCAGGCTCGAGACGGGGAAGAGCTCGGTCACGCCCTGGATGAGGCCAGTGACGACCGCCTCGAGGTATGTGAGGTGCTGGGACATCAGCGCCCTCCCTTTCCGTTATCCCTGGGGAAGAAAAACAGATTTATCCCGAACGAGTGCGGCTGACCCTGGTCGCCCCACGCACACCCAGGTCGGCTGGCCGACGACCGCCCAGACTATCGGGACGCTCGACGGCACGTTACGGGCCGGTCGGCGCAGCAGTGATTATCCGCCACAGTGCTTGACAAGCTCTGACGCGCTACAATTTCTACAGACTCGTAGAGGATAGCCGACGGAAGGAGCGTACGGCAGCCAATGCGCGACGCAGCTGACCACATCCCCGCGGCGGCCGTGCCAGCCCGGCGCGGCGCCGGCGAGCTGGAGGCGGCGGTCCTCGAGGTACTGCAGCGCGGCGGTTCCGCGCTGTCGCCGGGCGAGGTCAGGGAGCTGATCGGCGGCGACCTCGCCTACACCACGGTGGTGACGATTCTCTCCCGGCTGCACGCCAAGGGCGTGCTCGACCGGCACAAGTCGGGCCGCGCCTACCTGTACGCGCCGGTCGCGGACTCGCCGGGCCTGGCCGCGCGCCGGATGGCGCGCGTGCTCGACGAAGAGGCGGACCGCGAGGCGGTCCTCGCCAGGTTCGTCTCCACTCTCTCCGACCGCGACGAGGAACTCCTCCGCCGCATGCTCGCCGGCTCCGGCCCGGACGGCCTCGACGGCCATGACGGGGACAGCGGAGGCTAAGTGCACGTCGCCGTCTACCTCCCGCTCATCGTCCCGGCTCTCGCCGCGCTCGCCGCCCGGCCGCTGGCCGACCGGCTGCCCCCCGCCGCCGCGACGTGGCTGCTCACGGCCAGTGGCCTCGCCCTGGCGCTCACGTCGAGCGCGGTCCTCGGCATGCTCGCACTGTCCGCGCTGGTCAGGATCCCGGCCGTCGCCACGCTCGCCCACCTGTCGCGGCCGGCGATCGCGAGCGGCGCGGTCTCCCTCCCGGTCGCGATCGCGGCCGGGGGCCTGTTCGCGGCGGCGGCCGTGGCCGCGGGCGGTGCCGTGTGGCGGCGCGGCCGGGCGATCGTGGCGGCGCACCGGCACGCGAGCAGCCTGCCCGGCGCGGGCCAGGTGGTGGTGACCGAGGACACCGCGGCGGACGCCTACACCGTGCCGGGCTGGCCGTGCCGCATCGTCATCACCCAGGGCATGCTGCACGCCCTTTCCGCCGGCGAGCGCGACGTCCTGCTCGCGCACGAGCGCTCGCACGCCCAGCGCTCGCACTACCTCTTCACCTCGGCCGCCCGGCTGGCCGCCGCCGCTAACCCGCTGCTCCGCCCGGTCGCCGCGCAGGTCGGCTACGCCGTGGAGCGGTGGGCCGATGAGCAGGCGGCGGCCCAGGCGGGCGACCGCCCCCTCGCGGCTCGGGCGATCGCCCGCGCCGCGCTCGCGACCTCGGCGGCGGCACCGCGACGGCGCTCCGCGATGGCCGCCCTCGGCCTCATCACCCAGGAGGGCAAGCGCTCGCGAGGCGGCGAGCACCGGCCAGGCG
>Ga0207707_10002924_pt1 | contig 15232 bp, 26 predicted proteins | sample KBSC83BmetaG_FD_184336 | JGI IMG/M metagenome (GOLD analysis project Ga0207707, IMG submission 184336) | Corn rhizosphere microbial communities from Kellogg Biological Station, Michigan, USA - KBS C8-3B metaG (SPAdes) (version 2) | ecosystem: Host-associated > Plants > Roots > Rhizosphere ...
CTTGGATAAATATCTGAAAGAGGGGTACGAGATGTGCAGAATACTGTCGGCCATTGAAGATCATCCCGTTTCCCAAGCGCGTCGTGAGGCTATCATCAGGCAACGCGTAAAGGAGAACGAAGCACAGTTAGCTTACGACTCCATAAGACAGGAGTTGTTCACACTGGCCGGCTGGATTTGATACCCGCGATCAGTCTCCAGCGTTCCGGCCTGATTCGACATCTTTGTGTGCCGCAGCTTCATGCTCTCGGATGGCCGTTCTCGCCGATTCCCGGCGCTGTCCGGCATCAGCAATCTCGACCGCGAGCTTTTCATCGCGAGCCTTGTCGCGCGTAATCACGACTACTTGGCTCTCCGCCAGAAGCTTTACATGTTCGGCTGTGGCGTGGGCGTACTTTCGCCACAACGCATCGCATGTGGGGCAACTCCCTTGCGGTATGGGCTTCACTGATTTCCTCTTTCTGGCAAAACAGCAGGCTTGCCAGGGATGGAAGAGGGACGCCCTACACAAACGTATGCGACGAGGACTTGGATCGGTGGCACCCCATGGTCCCACATTGGGAGGGGCTAACCAACGAGATGAAAAGCCCCGTAGTGTCATTCAGCCCGGCCCGAATAGGGCCTGCCCGGCTATCCAGGGCAGTCTGGTCATAGCCTGAGATGAGCAGCAGGAACAACGCGGAAGCGCGCGTTTCGATGTTCATCGTAGGCACGGATGTTGTTAGACTCTGTGAGCGGTGAGGATTGCACGAGTCGCACTGGTCCGAGGATGATAATGTTTGTGTGCAGAATATCCACCCGTTGGTGTTTCTTTTGATCGCCACCACACTTGAAGTCAGCGGAGATGCCCTCGTCAGAATGGCGATTTACAAGCATGTCGGGTTAACCCGGATATAGCCGCCCCAGTCGCGAGCCTGGCCGGGGGATTTTATGACGGTCACCAGGCCCGAAACTGCCAGGCCGATCAAGAGCCGGGGCATGTGGGGGAACTGGGGAAGCACTCTTATTCTGATTTTAGCTGTTTGACCGCCTGATCGGTTGTGCCGAAACCAGTTCAAGGGGCAGTCCGGGCGGGCCGGCTTAACTCACAGGCCATAATGGAGACGTGGGTTTCGCGGCCGAGCTTCAGAAAATCTATGACAGCGAAATCAACGTCAGAATTAGCTGGCTGTGGGACGGCGGAATCGACGTGCGCCTGGGCGACGACAACGGCTATTTGGCAGAAGAGAATGTTCGGTCCATGCGCGAAATCGTTCCCTGGCTCCAGGAGGCGATTGCGCATTTTTACCCGCACTCGGCATATGCGGCCTCCCTCGATGTCGAAGTAAAGAACCGTGCCAGGACCAGACTATTTAAGCCGCCGAGCATCGGTGCTATGGCCATCTGCCCGCACTGCGGAGCGCCGAATGCGTCCATGATGGATGAGCTTATCGCATACATCTGTCGGCATTGCGGTCAAGCCGTGGAAGCTGATCCACCCAAGGTTCAGTAAATTTCGACCACACACAAATAGCGGACTACCAATGGAATGGCACAGATTTCCAGAAGGCGAGGAACCCAGGGTGCTTACGGGAATCTCCGGTTTTTGCAGCGAAGGGAAGCATGCGGAATGTCCCGGCCACGCGAAGTCTGAGGAGCACGGCGGGCAAACGGTGTTCTGTATCTGCCCTTGCCATCAAGTCCCGTCCGAGGTGTGAGGATGCGCTAGCGATGCACACCGGCTCGCTGGAAGGCCCAGCGCTCGATTCTGCCGGTAGTCACGCGATAACGCTGCTGATCTCCCAGGATGGTAACGTCCAGAATCGTGTCTCGACGTGGTCGGGGCCCTTTCCAGTGCGACGAGCAGAAAAACTCAAGAGCCGTTGCCGCCGCATCAAACAAGCTGCAGCCCATTGCGGTGTTGGAGTATTCCCCGCCGTTATGGAAAAAGCTCACACCCTGGCGCGCCTGCATGCGCCGTTCGACCATCCAGATTGTCTGTTCGAGCTGAAGTACGACGGCTTTCGAGCGCTGGCCTATGTCGATCATGGTCAGGTGCGCATGGTCTCGCGAAAAGGAAACGTTCACAAAAGCTTCTCGGGTCTGTGTAATGCGGTAGGGGCTGAACTGGCCGGGCGCGCTGCCGTGCTCGATGGCGAGATTGTGTATCTGGATGACGACGGCCGCCCGCAGTTCTACTCACTGCTTCGGCGCCGCGGGCCGCAGCGGTTCGCGGCATTCGATCTGCTTTGGCTGGACGGGCGAGACCTTCGCATGTTGCCACTGATGGAGCGGAAACGGCGGCTGCGTGCTCTCGTTCACGGCTCAGGGTGCCTGATGTACGTCGATCACATCGAACGCGCTGGCGCGGACTTCTATCGCGTCGCCTGTGAACAGGACTTGGAAGGTATTCTGGCAAAGCGGAAAACCGGGTTCTACACTCCAGAGGCGACTACCTGGGTGAAGATCAGGAACCCGCAGTATTCGCAGATAGAAGGGCGGCGTGAGTTGTTTGAAAAACGGTTGAGTGCAACGGCGTGATGCCTCCAGCCTGGCCACCGCAAAGCAGGTGTTACTATGCCCCTGAAGTTGGGGATATGAATCATTGATTACTGAAGATCAGACTGTACTTAGTCGCGATGACGCGGAAGCAAATAATTCAAGAAAGCCGAATTCTGATCGTAGATGATGAACCCGCCAACGTTTTATTATTAGAGCGCATTCTGCAAACGGGCGGCTATACGAACCTCACAAAACCACTGATCCCCGGAAAGTGCTCGAATTCTTCACGGCATATAAACCCGATTTAATTCTGCTCGATCTCATGATGCCGCACATAGACGGACTGGCGCTCATGACTCAGTTGCGTTCCAGAATCCCGGAAAACACGTACCTGCCAATCATGGTCTTGACGGCTGATGTTACGTCGAAGGCAAAACAGCAAGCACTCTCGCACGGTGCCAGAGACTTTTTGACGAAACCGTTTGACGCGACCGAAGTACTGTTACGTGTTTATAATTTGCTCGAAACACGTTGGCTGTCTATTCAGCTTCAGGAGCAAATCAATACGCTGGAGAATCCGCCCCGGTGACCGACCCACACCCTCAAATGACGCTGGAATACGCCTTGAAGCTACTCAGGCGCGAATACGGAGCAGATAACGTCGTTCATTGGCGTGTCAGCAATAGGATTGGCATCGCCGCGCAAGATCCCGGCGAGGACAAGACCATATCAATAACCCTGACAATCGAGCAGGCAAAGTATCTCGCAGCCCATCCGCTAAGCATTCAAGACCTCGCTGCGGAGCGATTCCCGAATGAATGGCCGACGGATGCATTTAGAAATGCGCTTCTCCAGGCTTCCTGACGGCCTTGAACGCTTGTGAATGAAATTTTCGAACTGACTCGTGACAACATCATCGGAGAGCATGTTGGTGCCGATGAAGAACTTCTTGATAAAACTGAGAAGTTTAATAGCGGTACGTTGTTGACCATCATACGCGACGCCCACCCTTGGGGACACGTGAAAGGACTTGAATATTGCACGGTGCAGATCGGCGGAAAGTATTTCAATATCGCGGCGCTTGTGCTGGCAAAGTCGATTAAGCCGATGCGCCCCTAGTGGTGCGATGCCTCATGCACTTTGATTTGCTGCCTCAGTGATTCCCGCTCGTGGGTGGCAGCGCCAGATACGGGTGCGAGTTGTTGGATAACTCGGGGTCATGCTGCAATGCGGCTATCTTCACTTGCCCGTTCAGCTTGATGTCTGCATTCGTGGCAAGGCATAGTCCCGCCATAGCCGATTGCATTCTGAACAGGATTGACCCCACATGAAAACCTTACTTAGTTTTGGCTCTACCGAAGCCCTTCAGTTTTGAATTTCTCCGGTGGAATGGAAAGCACGTGCCGCACTTCTTCAAGCAATCGTCTCGGGAAAAAGGGTTTCGGCATGAAGCGCCAATCGCTTTCCATGATCAACGTGCCTTGCGGATAGGCCGATGTCAGAATGATCCGGATGTCGGGAAATTTGCTTTTAAGAGTTTTCGCAAGTTCCATTCCGGACATTTCCGGCATAACAACATCGGAGAGCAATAGATCAATGTTGCGTTTGTGCTGGTCTGCGATTTCCAGCGCCTTTTTGCCATCCGACGCGATGAGCACTTGATATCCTGCCGAGTTCAAGAGTTTTTGCAAGAGACTACGCAGGGCTGGCTCATCTTCCGCGATCAGGATTGTGGCTCCGTGATTTGATCCATTTTCCGCCATAACCCGGCCTCAACTGTTAGCCTGCAATCAGCGCGCCTTCCGAGTTTGCCGGAAGGTAGCAGCGATGGCGGATTGTGTTAATTCATCCCCTTTGCTCACGTGCAAGGGCCTACGGACTGTGCCGTTTAACCCTTATGAATGCGCTGGTTCATTGTTCCGCAACGGCGCGAATGCTAACAAGGATAGGCGGGCCGGGATTTCGGAGGACATGCCGGATGCTCCCGCATGGTATTTGGCGCCTGGTGATCCCGGCCTTACTGCGTTCGATGCCGTCAATCGGCGGCAGCATCCTCAACGTGGGTCGCTTCGTGTTGTCGGATCGCTTCGCGCGTTGACTCTCTGAGCGCCCCGGCAGTTTCGACTTGTTGGGTTAAGGCTGGAATGACTTCGCGTTCATGGCTGAGCGCCGCAAGCCGGAGTTTGCTGTCAAGCCTGATGTGCTCAGTTGTTGCGCTGGCGTATTCCTGCCACAGACTATGGCACTCTTCACAAATGGGACTTCTCAAGGGTAGAATCTTCTTTTCTGTTTCACGGCAGAGAGAAGCGAATAGGGCGACTCAGTGGAGGGAACTAACAAAATCAGTATAGCAGAAGTCGGAGAACCGACAGCATATTTACATTCGTCCCGCCTTTCATTTGCGGCCACCAATGACGATTGTGCTATATGACGGTCCCCCGCCGCATCCTTCAACCGTTGTGAGCAAAATTGACCAGATTCATTCACGAGTGGCATGAGATCGTTGGGCGTGAAGCCCACACCTCGCGGGATTTGTCCCACATGCGACAAACTCTGGCTCGATTATGCACTCGGTACAGCCGAACTCTTAAAGCTCGTCATGGAAGGCCAAGTGGCGGGGATTTGTCGCGACGAGGCTAAAAGCGAAGCTCTGGCCAAGGCGTATATCCATGTGGCGCGAGGGCGGAGTTGGACGCGAGCACTTGTTCATGAGCATGAAGCTGCGGCCCACGAACATATTGAGGTCGGGGAAAAGCCATTGTTAAACGCCAAGCGTGGATTCTTAGCGCGGATGAGCTAAGGAAGGCCGATTTAAACGCACTCGTGTTCCTTGAAGTGCTCTGCCAGCGCAGCATGCGCCCTGTTGCACTCCAGGCGACCTTTTTTAGCGATACCCAAGAGCGCTTGAAAGTGATCGTGAGCCCCACCTGCAGATTGCGTCAGCATAGCCACCGCTGCGGCTTACGCTTTGGTCGCATCACGCCATTCATTCAGAAGGCGATATTTGGTTGTGCAGGGCGCAGGCGTCAAATTGGCTTAAGTCCTGAGTCCTGACGGTCGTCCGGCACTGGTACATTTTGAAAGATAAGCCGTTCGGTCTCCTTGGCTCCGACGTTTTAATGTGCGCACGATCATCCGCCGCCCGGTCTTTAAGACTATCTCAAGCGGACAATAGAGGAGAATGTGTTCAGCGTTGCCGGGAGTCACGATTTGATGTCGCGTGGGCCAGACCGAGGTGCTCGTTATACGTTTTCTGCGCTTCGTCCATCGCGTCTTTCGCGCGGCGTAGCAAATCGGTTATATCAGCAGGTTCTCTCTGAGACGCTCTGTTCGCGCGGTGTATGTGGATCACGTTCCAGTATTCAAGCGCCGAACGCTCCAACAAAATGTTCAAGCTCCCCGCACGTGGCGCACCCTCGCATAGGTTGTGCTCCTCAGTTCGTGCCATACAGGCAGACGTCAAAAACATCTTCCTATGCTGCCGTTTTATTCGTCAATAATCCATGGAGGGCATTTCACCCTTTCATCTCGTAGGAGCTCCGCACCAGTCGCTTTCACCGACAGCCGCGCTACGGCGCGGGATGCACCGAGGCTTGAAAGAAAGTGCCGCACCATATTTCTGGAAACCTGAAGGTTGACCCTCACAGTTTTTCATACGCGGCTACCTTTTGCTGTCACTTCGCTCCAGCGCTTTGAGGGCACTCTCGATGCACTTCAACAGCTCACGTAATGCCTCTATTTCACTCTCTCTCTCTTCCGAGCGGCTGCGTAGCGGCATCAACGGCGAATTTCACATTGCACCAAAAGGCTCGAAAGACCGCAAGAACCAGTTGTACGCCTCTACACTCGTGGAAAACTGCGGATTGCAATCCGCGGCCTATATCTCTCCTAAGGTTACCGGGTCCGCATGTCACCCGCACACAGTGCAAAACAGCCGCTTGATCTTTGCGTGTGTTAGCCATTAGGCAGACCGCAACAGTCCATTCATTACCGCGCCGGTCCACACTCCCGTCTTCATTTCAGATCGTCAGACAAGATGCCTTTGAGGATGAAATCTGTGAATCGCTTCAGGGCCATCTGGTACCCCGGCCCGGAAACGCGGCTCACGGTGATGGTTAAAAAGCCCAGCACCTTCACACGAGGTGCAGTGGGAGAAAATCGAGGCGTGGCTTTGCAGCCTTGGGAAGCCGCATGAACAAGCGATGAAGGGCCGGCTGAGGGGACGGCTGGGGTGTGATTTAACCGGGCACCGGCGTCATGCGAGCACCTATATCGCCTGTCGCCTGACTCGCCTGTGCCGGATCATGCTCGGACCTCGTTTGACAGGCGGCTTCTTGGCCGCGCGTTCTTTTTGCGGTAGCCGCGCACGCTCTGCCGGTGGTTCCTTGGGCGCCGGCTGCTTCTCCTCCCGCGGCTTTTCGCCATGCGCGATGGCCTGAAGGTGTTTCCTGAATTCGCGGTTGTTCACTTGCCGGCCTCTTGCGAGCAGGTGTCCTCAAAGAGCCGACTCAACATCGGGGCTCGGAGCGTCCGGGGGCTCCAAAGCAGCTGCCCACCACATTGTCAGATCCCAAGGAAAGCACGTAAATCCGGGGAATACCCGAACAAAGGCGGGACGCCCGAGAACTGGCGTTATTGCTCCCCCTGAAGTTGGGGGTTTCGCGCGGTTATTAGCGGCAGCCAGACTAAGCACACGGGAAGTGCATGCACTCGGCTGGCGCCTGCACCGGAGAGCCTGCAGTCGTCGCCTCTCCCGCCGGTTTCCTGCGCTTGCGAATCCGGAAGTCGTGAGCGCGGGAAGCGGGGTAACCAGCAGAGGCTGTGCCTAGTGTATATAGGGCTTGCTACCTGAACAAATTTGACGCAGAATGTACCGAGCTCAGGTTGCACCGCAACCTAGAGCAAAAGGAAAATATGCGCCAACTTCAACGTTTGTTCGCTGCAGGGTTGTGTCTCCTGCTCTCAGCAACTGTATTCGCGCAGTCTGGCCGAATAGTTAAGGTTCCCGACGCGACATCTCTTCGACTTTCGCTCATGGAGGCCCTAAACTCCGCCACAAATAATGTGGACGACCCTGTTCGCTTTGAGGTGACAGAAGATGTCAAAGTCGGTAATGATATCGTTTTCCCCAAGGGGTCGACGGCTGTTGGCCACGTGGTGGAGGTTGAGCCAAGACGCCGCCTCGGCCGTGCGGGCAAGCTAAATTTCAGCATCGATCATGTAAAGGCTCCCGATGGCAGCAATCTGCGGCTCAGGGCGTCGACTACAAGGAAGGGGGACGATAAGACCGGGACGGTCATAGTTGGCACGGTCTTGCTATCGCCCCTGTTCTTGATCATGCGGGGCAAGGACGTTAGTATCCCAAAAGGTACCGATATCGCGGCATACGTGGACGGCGACAGAGAGGTCACTTTGCCGACCGCGACGGGTTCGCCAGCCGCCAGTTCCCCCGCCGCACGTAGCACGGTTTCTGCGGCATTTAAATCTACTCCGGACGGAGCCGACGTAATCGTTGATGGTAAATATGCAGGTAGCACGCCCTCCACATTGCAGTTAGCGGTAGGTGATCACAAGATCTCAATGGAAAAGCTTGGATTCAAAGGCTGGCAGCGGGCTATTACGGTTAACGCCGGAAGCGACATTACAATGAATGCGACGCTAGAGAACCAGTAGGGGCGCATGTTGCGGCGTTCGAACGCCAAACCCAACGCGCGCGCATGTGCCGGAGGCGCTTTTCGTCGATACGATGGATATTAATGCCGATCGATGATCCGATTTCTTCGCTCCAAGAGCTCAATGCCAGCGACGAACGGGGAAGGTCACCGGTGATGGGTCTCGCTGCCCATTTCTTGCGGGTCGTCAGATACTGGCACCGGCCGGCGCACCGATTGCGAGCGAGGCGCTCCAGGGTGCTATTGACTGGCTTGGCAATCGACGTACAGAGAACCGCGCACAACTTGTGGACGTCATGGTCGAAGAATTGAAGTACCACGAAAACCAGATCCAGCGTCTGATGGCCGAGGGCAAAGAACAAAAGCGGTTCATTGAGGACGAAATGCCCGGCCTCGTACTGGATGGTTTGCGGCGCGCCGAGCAGACTCGGGCGAAGGACCGGATCCGTCGGTTGGGTCATATTCTGGTGAAAGCCGCCGAAGTTGGGTCGCAAGACGGTGCCGACTTGGTCGAGGACATGATGGCAATAGCTACCGCGCTGTCTGATCTGGAGGTGCGTGTCCTTCAGAGCGCGGTGCAAGAGTATGACAAGGAAAGGTCCGCTAATCCACGGGAGGCACAACGCAGCGTGGTAGCGCGGGCATGGATTCGCGTACCGAGCCTGCTCGGATCTGGAATTTCGGAAGCTTGAGAGCTTCGGACTTATGGCCAGAGTGGAGCAGCAGCCTTGGGAGATTCCGGTGTTCCGACCCTTGGAACGCGGTGGCAAGTTCATCGAGTACATTCGAGCCAGCGCCACCCCTGGCCCGTAGTCCAGTCACAGGCCCAACCTCATTGCCGAGTTTTCTCGAAACAAGTCCGCAATACGGATATACCGCCGGACCATGGCGGTACTCTTGTGCCCAGTCTGATTCATGATGCTGCGTTCGCTCGCTCCATTCATGGCCGCACTGGTAGCATGGCCGGCGCGTAGAGAGTGGCCCGAGAGCTTGCTCGAGTCCATACCTGCCTCGAGTGCTCGGCGTTTGATGATGAGCGCCACGGCTTGGGGCGTGAGCCGCGAGCCTACATTGCCATGCCGGTCAATCTTCCGGAATATGGCGCCGTCCGTGATAGCCGCGGCTTCCGTCCATGCCTGCAGGGCGCGTACCGGGCACGTTGCAGGGTCTGCAGAGTAGGGTACGCCGATCTTACGGCCTTCGCCCTCCTGATCCGTTTTCGAACGAGACAGAGTGACCGTGAGGCCGTCACGGAAGTTTTCCACGGAAAGTGTGTCTAGCGCTACAAGCTCCGAGCGTCGCACCGCGGCGCAGAACCCGAGTAGGAGTAGCGCGCGATCTCGCAGGCCGATCAGGGTGTCAGGCATGGCCCCAAACACCGCCCTGAGATCGGCCGTTAGTAGGGGCGCCTTCTGCGTTGGAGCTACGCCCTTGACGCGCCGAATACCGCGCCAAACCTCGGATACTTCCGCGTGCTTTAAGCTCGCGGGCGACTCATAGCCGGCTACCTGATGTGCCTTGCTAATGGCCGCCAGGCGCCGCTGAATCGTACTCACCTTCCGGCCGGCATCGGCGAGCCACGCGATGTATAGCGCGATAGTGGACGGCGCCGCGGGCATATCAGCGAGCGCCGCGGACTCACACCATGTAAGGAATTCCCGACAGTCTAAGGCGTACGCCTTGAGTGTCGCCGGCGCCTTGCCATGCCGTACATACTCGCGGGCGGACTGGACCAACGCGCCGCCGGACACTTCGTTGACCACAACAGCTGCAGCCATGCTCAATCCCTCCCTGGGTAGCGATAATGCTTACTTATCGTTAGTCAGAATCGACCTTCTTGGACGCCATCCGGTTCACCATGGAATCAATCGACGCTCGATCTTGAGCCGGCATTCCCTTTACGTACCCCTCAAGAGCATCCGCCAGGATCTTCCAGGCAGGTTTTCGCGTTAGGGTGCATGCAGCTGCCAGCAAATCTCTGATGCGTGGCTCCATAACGATGTTCAGCCGCGGATACTTACTAACAGGTTCTCCGTCAGGTCCACTCGGTGGGCGCCCACCTTTGGATTGTTTTCTAACAGCCATGCGGTTAGTTTACGGCACACAGAAAAATAATGCAATAAAATGTTTCATTAGTTCTTGACATCAAGAACGTGTCGATGTACGATATTGCTTCGGGCTTAGGAAACCCGAAACAAACAAAAGGAGAAAGCGCTATGACACAACAACAGCTTATCGACAGAATCAAAGATATCGAAGTGTTGAAGATCACCGGCCAACTAACTGACCGCCAGGAATTGGACTCCTACCGCGAGCTTTCACGCGAGGCGTTATTCGGTACCTATGAAATGATGGAAGCGGCGTACGACCGTGCCTGGGGCTTGCCTACAAATGCAATCCGACTTATGCTCAACTAGCGCGGATCATACCCGAGCCCGATGTTCTCTGAAAATGGGGGCATCGGGCTTTTTTTTGTTTGCAGCGTCCTGTTTAGCCGTATCATTTCCCCATGGAATCTCTCCTAACATCCGCAGAGGCGGCCGAATATCTCAAGGTCTCACCCAACACTCTTGCCAAGTGGCGCAGTTGTGGTGGTGGTCCGGCGTACGTCAAAGTCGGGGACCTGGTGAGGTACTCCCGTGACAGCATCAAACGGCTGAACGCCGAACGCGTTCGTGTTGAACCAAAGATCGGGCGTACGCTGCGAGAGATGCGGATCACCCGTAACATTCGGACGGTCATTCGCACCAAACCCCAGAATCGACCGGCCCGTGTTGCTGTTATCCAAATTCGGCAACAATGCCACCGTGAATGGGCGACCGGTTTGAAACGTCAGAATGCCAAATGTCTGTCAGCCTCTCAGCATCGTATTCAGCCATGCCTGATCGAAGTGCCGCGATGGCAGGTCGTACAGATAACGGAACGACGGTGCCGTAAATCGAAATAGGGCCCCGCTCGACTCTTACGTTGTAGCTGTCCTCCGGAAAATTCGGATTGCCTGCAGTTGAAAAGAAATTCGTAGTTGAGATTGCATATGGAGCGGAAGATGGACGCATCGAGTGAGTCAAATTTCTATACTATAGCTGACACGTAATGCAACTAATTCTGGTTCTGTTATTTCTGACGTGGAACTGCGCCAACGGTGAGGACTGGCCACAATTTTTAGGCCCGGCGCGAGATGGGCACTACTCCGGCACGGAATTGGCGGCTGCGTGGCCAAAATCGGGTCCGCCGTTAGTTTGGAAAATAGACGTTGGTCAGGGTTTCAGCGGCCCGGTGGTGGCGCGCGGCCGCGTAATCCTGTTCCATCGTATTGCCAATCGCGCCATTGTGGAATCGCTCGATGCCGCCACAGGCCGGCGCATCTGGGCAACCGAGTACCCTACCGTCTACCGCGACGATTTCGGTTTTGATGAAGGGCCCCGAGGAATACCCGCCATTGCCGGCGATAAAATTTACACTTTTGGCGCCGAAGGCGTCCTGCAAAGCCTCGATTTTGCGACTGGCAAAAGCATCTGGACAGTGGACACGCAACAAAAGTTCGGCTCGAGCAAAGGATTTTTCGGATCCGCCTGCTCGCCCTTGGTGGACGGCGATCGGGTCCTGATGAACGTTGGTGGTCCGAATGGCGCGGGTGTCGCGGCTTTCGACGCGGCTACCGGGAAAGTTCTCTGGACCGCTACCAGCGACGAGGCCGGCTACTCGGCGCCGGTGGTGGTAACCATCGGCGGCCTTCGTCACGCGCTGTTCTTTACGCGCAACGGGCTGGTCGACATCGACCCCGCGAACGGCAAAGTCCGGCTAGAATTTCCGTGGCGATCGCGCAGCCATGCATCGGTGAATGCGGCCGCGCCCGTGGTTGCCGGGAACCTGGTATTTCTTTCTGCGAGCTACGGAACTGGCGCGACCGTCATTCAGATCGATGGCAGCAAGCCCAAACAACTCTGGGCGTCCGACGATGCGCTTTCAAATCATTACGCAACCAGTGTCTATAAAGATGGCTACTTGTACGGCTATCACGGCCGGCAGGAATACGGGCAGAGCCTTCGTTCAATCGAGTTGAAAACCGGAAAAGTGCAGTGGAACGTAGACGGATTCGGCGCAGGTACAGTGACACTAGCGGGTGATCGTCTGCTCCTCCTTCGAGAAAACGGCGAACTCATGCTGGCCCTCGCGTCCCCGAAAGAATTCAAGCCGCTGGCGCACGCGCAGTTGTTGCCAGCAACCGTCCGCGCCTATCCGGCGCTGGCAGATGGCATGCTATACGTCCGCAACGAGCGAAATCTAGCCTGCTTCAAAGTAAAATAGGCATTCATGCCTGTGTTCTTACAATGTGCCGAGACCGTCACCTGAAGGAAAATAGAGCCATGACCGGAATCCAGTTTGTGACCGATGAGAAGGGCCGAAAGGTCGGTGTTCTAATCGACCTGAAAAAACATGGAGCCATTTGGGAGGACTTCTGGGACGGCCTTATCTCTGAATCGCGGCGGAAGGAAAAGGCCATTCCTTACGAGCAATACCGAGCAACGCGCCTGAAACGCACCCGGCCCCGTGGTTAAGTACTCTCAGGTTCAGGTAGGACAGGCATTCCTCAGGGTGCTGAAAAAGTAAGTCACCTGTAGCCAAAAAGACATTTTTGATCGTCTATGTTTTATGCGAGGACAAGACGGACAGCAAGGATGGGTATTTAGCTACGTGAGCGCGGAGGAACGCATCCGAACTATGACGATTACTGGCAGCGGCAGGCCGTGCAAAAAATTGTGCGCTCGGTGAAGGTACCGAACCTGAACGTCGGGGGGTGGTTCGACCAGGAAGATTTCGCAGGTCCGTGGCGCATTTTCGCCGCCAGCGAAACGCCGGATTCGCGTCAATATAATTACCTCGTGGTTGGCCCCTGGAACCACGGCGGGTGGGGCGCCGGCGTTGGGCGCACGCTGAAGAATCTCGACTTCGGGAGCAACACGGGCGAATATTTCCGGGAGAACATCCAGGCACGATGGTTCGCGTACTGGCTGAAGGACAAGGGTCCACTGAAGCTACCGCGCATCCAGCTTTTCGAGACCGGGTCCAACGAATGGAAGGCATACGATCAGTGGCCTCCCCGCGGAGTTCAGGAGCGCAGGCTATACCTGCATGCTTCCGGTGAAGCATCCTTCGACCCGCCGGTGGGAGCTGGCGATATGTCCGATAGCTTTGTTTCCGATCCGCGCCGGCCCGTGCCGTATAGGGAGCGGCCGATTCCGGAAACCTACGGTGGATCGGCCGGCTGGAGCACGTGGCACGCCGATGATCAGCGATTCGCCGAGAGCCGCCCTGACGTGGCCGTGTGGCAAACCAAGCCGCTTGAAGCCGGTGTCACCGTCGCCGGCGACGTGATCGCCGATCTGTTCGCGTCCACCTCCGGGACCGATGCCGATTGGATCGTTAAGCTGATAGACGTCTATCCCGACAGCGTTCCGGAAGACCCGCCGATGGGCGGCTACCAGCTGATGATCGCGGCGGACGTATTACGCGGCCGGTTCCGCAATAGCTTCGAAAGGCCCGAACCGGTAACGGCGAATGAACCAGTCGAATACCGTATCGATCTGCTGTCGCACGACCACATGTTCCGGAAAGGCCACCGAATCATGATTCAGGTGCAGAGCACCTGGTTCCCGATAATCGACCGCAATCCGCAGAAGTTCGTGCCGAATATCTTCGAGGCGGCGGAGTCGGATTTTCAGGTCGCGACACACCGCATTTTTCGATCTAAAGCGCATCCGTCGGCTGTGATCTTGCCGGTCATCCACTGAACGTGTCAACGGAGCGTCACTTTCGTCAGGTCGTCAAAAACCCGCAGGTCCCCGCACAAACCGTGTGGCCCCGCGCGTGAGAAACCGTGAAAAATTGCGCTCGTTGTAGCGGCCGGGCATGCCCGGCCAGATTTTGACGCGCTGCCGTAGCCGCTATTCGGCGCGTAGCGCGTTTACCGGGTTCACTTGACAAACAAGTAGAGCGGGCGAATAATTGCTGAAGGTCTGCTTGAATGCCTAGTGGAGACAAACGGCCCACGCAAGTCTTGCAAGGCACGCTTGACCCCATCATCCTGCGCACCCTCCACACCATGGGACCGCAGCACGCCTACGCCATCGCGACGCGTATCGAGCAAGTCTCCGAGGAGGCGCTTCGTCTCAACCAGGGAACCCTGTATCCAGCCTTGGTCCGCCTCGAACAGCAAGGCTGGATTAAGGGGGCGTGGAAAAAAACCGAGAACAACCGGGAGGCAAAGTATTACGCCATCACGAAGGCTGGACAAAAAGCCTTGGTTGAAGAAACTCAGCGCTGGCGGCGAATGGCTGGCTTGGTGGACAAGCTTTTATGCGAGCAGTAATACGTTTCTTCGCCAAGCTCGAAAGTTTTTTTTCCCGTGAACGCGCGGAGCGGGATCTGGCTCGCGAGATCGATGCGCACTTGACGCTGCTTCAAGACGATTTTGAGCGCCGCGGTATGTCTCCGGAGGAGGCCCGCCGGATGGCGCGACGCGCTTACGGCGGTATCGAGCAGGCCAAGGAACTCCATCGGGACGAACGTTCCTTCATCTGGCTGGAGCAGCTTTTGCAGGATTTCCGGCATGGGTGCCGGGGACTGGTTCGCAATGCGGGCTTCACTTCGCTTGCGGTGATTGCCCTGGCGCTCGGAATCGGAGTGAATGCCACGCTGTTCAGCGCCTACAATGGGGTGGCACTGAAACCGCTGCCGGTGGCCGACCCCGACCACGTCGTAAGCTTCAAGCGATGGTATGGGCACCGCGGCTGGAGCGTTTCGCAATTCATGTTTTCCTACCCGGAATACGTCTACTGCCGAGACCATAGCGATCAATTTTCAATCTTGGTGGCTGCAAGTGTGCAATCGGGCATACTTGCTTCATTCCGCGGCTCTGCCTTGACGGAAAGGCTGACCGGCCAGCTTGTTTCAGCGAATTACTTCGCCGGTCTAGGAATCCGGCCCCTGAGGGGCCGCGGTTTCTTGCCCACGGAGGACCGGACGCCCGGCGCTGACCGCGTGGTCGTGATCAGTTACCGCTTCTGGAAGCGTGGCTT
>Ga0207707_10002926_pt1 | contig 15227 bp, 14 predicted proteins | sample KBSC83BmetaG_FD_184336 | JGI IMG/M metagenome (GOLD analysis project Ga0207707, IMG submission 184336) | Corn rhizosphere microbial communities from Kellogg Biological Station, Michigan, USA - KBS C8-3B metaG (SPAdes) (version 2) | ecosystem: Host-associated > Plants > Roots > Rhizosphere ...
AAGTTCACCGTGGGGTTGCCAGGATCGTCCGGCGGAGGCGATTCTTTTTCGTCCTTGGGCTTAAAACTCTTGGCGCTCGCCCACGCCTCCAACAGCGTGCCATCCACCGTGAAATGCTCGTCGGAAATCAACCCTTGACGCCGCCCTTGCTCGACCACCGCCGCCAGAAACTCCTGGGCCACCTCAGCCTGAAGCAGCCGGTCGCGGTTCTTGGTGAAGGTGCTCGCATCCCAAACCTCGTCATCCGCGTTCAACCCCACAAACCAGCGAAACAAAAGGTTGTAATCCATTTGTTCCATCAGCAGGCGCTCGCTGCGAATCGAATACAGCATCTGCAATACCTGCGCGCGCAACAGTTTCTCCGGCGCTATCGATGGCCGGCCTACCGCAGGCGTACATGCGATCGAACTGTCGCGAGAGTTGATGGAGAATCTCCTCCATCAGCGCGCGGATAGCGCGCAGTGGATGATCCTTGCGCACTCGCGCCTCGGGCGACAGGTAACTGAACATATGACTTTGTTGCCGATCTTCTCCACGCATGATTCTTTGTACCATAGTGGACTGTCGATTCAGAGGAGTTTTTCAGCAGCCTGTTAGTACTACTGTGTCATTAACATCGAATGGTCACATGGCAGAAAGGGCAGCGTTGGAGTTGTCCCACGACGGCGCAAGCCAGGATATAGCGCAGCGTGGCGATGGAATCGGGCACGTGGCGTTGGGGGCGTTGGGCTGCCGCGGGGGATGTAATCCTGGGGTAGCCCAGGCGCTTTTGATCGAGTGAAGTTTTTTTTAGAGCCGCCATGTTTAAGACGATCGGCCATCAAGAACCCATAGGCAGCGATGCACAAGGTGGCGTGATGATGAAAGCCGCGCCAGCCCCGTCCCTCGTAGTGGCTCAGCCCGAATTCCTGTTTAAGCTCCTGGTAGTCCCGTTCAATGCGCCAGCGCATTTTGGCGGTCTTGACCAATTGCACCAGCGAGGTGGTCGCGGGCAAGGTCGCCAACCAATACTTGCTCGGCTCGGCCTGATTTTTTGGCCATTCGATCAACAACCATTGTTCTTGGCGTGGAGTGCGAAGCCCCTCTGCGTCCCGATGCGCCGCTCGCACTCTAACGGCGGCAAAACGCGACAACAGTTTGGTATTGGTTCCTTCACGCCACATCACCGTGTGCCATCGGTGGGCAGGCAACTTTTCGGCCAACCCCTGCACGCTGCGGGGGAGGCTGCCCGCTCTACGCCGCCAGCGTGTGGCCGGACGCCCGATTTTGTTCTTGGTCTTGTTCGGGGGCAGGGGTCCCGTGCCGGCGGCCCACACCGTGGTCACCGATTGCACCCCCACACAGTACTCCAATCCCATCTCTTTGAGCGCTTCACGCCACGCCGTTTCATTGCCATAGCCCGCGTCGGCCAGCACAACGCCAAGGGAAACCCCCGCGCCTTTGGCCGTGCGGATCTGCTCGAGCGCGATTTGCGGCTTGGTTTGAAACTTCACCTCCGCTGGCACACCAGCCTTTTTGCACCGCCGCCGATCCTTGGCCCAGTTCTCTGGCAGGTAAAGCCGCCAATCGATCGGCACACTGCCGCGCTCGCTAGCCAACGACAGACTCACCGCCACCTGACAATTGTCCTGCTTGCCCAACTGCCCACAGTACTGGCGCGCCACTCCCACCGAATGGACTCCTTTTTTCGGGAATCCGCTATCGTCAACGATCCAATAAAAACTGCTCTTCGGTCCAAGCTTAGGCATCACCCAATCGCGCACACACTGAAGCACCGCCCGATCCGACCACTCCGACTGCGCCACCAAGTGATGCAGCGATTGATGCTTCGCGCTCACATGCAGCGGATCGATATGCGCCGCCAGGGGCTCGACACTCTTGCGCTCAAGAGGCAGCATCAATCCTCGGCTGTAATCCAGAAAACCCCTGTGACGATCGCGGTGACCCAGAGCTTGGCAAAGCTTCTTAACGTAGCGTTCAAAGTCAGCCAGTTTCGGCATGGAGACTCACCTCCTACACGAATTTCCATGCATAATACCATGAATTTATTGACACAGTAGTATTAAGGATCAGTAGTGTGGCGAACGAAGCAATCAAACAATCACGTTTGTGCAATCGATCGATGCCTCGTATCCATCTTTTCGTTGGCGCGGTAGTTCTGCTTCGCCTGCTTTCGGCGGTGAATGCTGAAGGGACGCGGGTGGTCGTCGCCTATAGCTCGATCAATCCAAATTCGTCCCAATTGGAAATCGCGGCTAGCGGCTAGACCCAGCCCAGGATGTGGCGCGCAGCGGCGACACCTCGCCCCGAGTTTTCTCCCCACTTGACCGAAACTCTGGGTATTTATAGCCTGCATTCGGTCCGGCGCCGCGGTGTGCTTGACTCAGTTTCGACGGCGTCTGTGCAGTGGGAGCGTCGGCCATCATGCTGCCGAGTCAAATGCGCCTCATTCGAGTTTATCTGCAACGACCGAGGGGAGGAACAGATGAAAAAGATCGTTTGGCTTTCAACTCTGGTTATTTTGCTGGGAGGTTTCGCGGCCGCCGCCCACGCGGCATCGGATCTGAAAACGGTGAAAATGGCGATTCCGAGAGGCGCCGTATTTGTTTTGAGCTATTATGGCGCGCGCGACGCCGGGATTTTTCGCAAGCACGGCATTGATGTCGAAGTCGACGCGCGGCCGTTTGCCGGTTTCATGGCGGCGCTGCCCAGCCGGCAGGTCATGGTTGGCACCTATGCCGGACTCAACGCCGTCGAACAAATGAACGAAGGAAAAGATCTGATCGTCATTGGCGGCGGGTTGACCTCGATGCAAGATGTCTGGGTGAAGAAGGATTCGCCGCTGAAAAAGCTTTCCGATCTCAAAGGCAAAAAGTTCGGAGTCTGGTCCAGGGGCGCCGGTGCCACCAAAACCTTGGAGGCTCTGGCGATCGACGGCTTCAATCTCGACCTGAATAAAGACATGCAGACCATCGAGATTGCCGGTCCGGCGCTGATGGCGCTGCTCGACAAAGGCGAAGTGGACGCGATGTTCAATCTGAGCTCGCTCTCCATCGCCGCGGCTTCGCAGCCGGACAAATATCGTATGCTGTTCAGCCCCGATGATTATTGGAAAGAAAAGACCGGCGCTCCGCTGGTCTGGTCGGCGCCGACGATCGCATGGAAGGATTGGATCGAGGAGGATCGCCAGCGCGCCAAGAGCGTGGTCGATGCGCTCCACGAGTCGTTTCAGTGGCTGCGCCAGAACTCCGACAAGGCTGTGGAGAAATACGGCAAGCTCGCGGGCGTGCAGACCGCGGCGGAAGGCGCGACGTACAAAAAGATGCTTCAGGCGGGCGGTATTTTCCTCGACAAGTGGGATCCGAAAATCGTCGATGCGCAGTGGCAGTTTCTCGACGTCGCCAAAAAAGCCGGCATCATCAAAGCCGTGCCGGCCAAAAGCAAATACGCCATGATTTTACGCTAGGACGGCGCCGTGAAATTTTTCAGGCCCGAAGCCGTGCCGGGTTTCCTATCAGCGATCGGTCTTCTGCTGGTGTGGACGGGCGTGTCGCGGTTTTTTCTGCCGACGTTTCTGCCTTCACCCTTGGCGCTCCTGAGTCAGATGTTCTCGATATTCAGCCACGCGGCGGCATATCTGGTCATCGGCAAAACCCTCGAGCGCGTATTTGCCGGGCTGGTTCTTTCCATGCTGCTCGGCTCGCTCATCGGCCTGGTCATGGGACTGCGCCGCTCGGTGGAAAGCTTCTTCGATGGCTGGATCATGGTGCTCTTGACGTTTCCTTCGATTTGCTGGGCCTTTCTCGCAGTGCTCTGGTTCGGCCTGTCCGATATCGCGCCGATCTTCACGATCGTGCTGATCGTGCTGCCCTACGTCGCGATGAACATCTGGGAAGGCGCCAAAGCAATCGATCGAGAGCTCAGCGACATGGCGACGGTATTTCGAGCGCCGCGATTTCTGTTTCTGCGCAAAGTTTTGATTCCACAGCTGATGCCGTACATTTTCTCCTCGCTGCGCATCAGCTTCGCGTTGTCGTGGAAAATCGCGCTGGTGAGCGAAGCCTTCGGCGCCAGCCGAGGCGTGGGCAAAGAACTGATGTACTGGTTTCAAGGAACCCGCGCCGACATGATGCTTGCGTGGGGCGCGAGCTTCATGCTGCTGATGGTGGCCATCGACGCGCTCGTCCTGCGGCCCTGGGAAAATCGGGTTTTTTCGTGGCGGCCGGCGGCGGTTTGAGGGCGGCATGGCGACACACGCGGTAGTAATCGACGGACTATGCAAAAAGTTTCCCAGTCCCAACGGGCGCGGCGAGTTCACTGTGATCGATTCCTTGAGCCTGCAGATCGCCTGCGGCAGCTTCGCGAGCATCGTCGGTCCCTCGGGCTGCGGCAAAAGCACGCTGCTTAACATCATCGCCGGCATCGAGCCGCGCGATGCGGGCGAGGTGCGCGTGCAGTCTCAGGACGGCGCCGATTCCGGCGCGCGCATCGGCTACGTCTTTCAGAGCCCGCGCCTGCTCAACTGGCTCACCGTCGAAGACAACATCAAGTTTGCCCTCGAGGCGCAGAACATCGGCCGCTCCAGCTGGAACGAGCGGGTGACGAAATATCTCCATATGGTCGGCCTTGCCGGTCAGGAGCGCAATTTTCCTCTCAAGCTTTCCGGCGGCATGCAGCAAAGAGTCGCGATCGCGCGCGCCCTGGCGATCGAGCCCGACATCCTGCTGATGGACGAGCCGTTCAGCCACCTGGACGAGATCACCGCGCGCAAGATGCGCGTCGATCTGATGCAGATTTTAGAGCATGCCCGGCCGACCATTCTTTTCGTGACCCATTCACTGCGCGAGGCGGTGTTTCTGTCCGAAGAGGTGTATATGATGAGTGTCAAGCCGGCGCGGATCTTCAAGCATCTGCGCGTGGATATCCCGCGGCCGCGCGAGCCCGAAGATCCGCGCCTGTTCGATCTGGAAAAAGGCCTGGTCAAGGAATTCTTCGCGGTGCTGGAGCAGGACTTTCGATGAACCGGCAGACGGGGCTGCGCTGGCTGTCGGTGCTTTCGTTTGTCGCCGTCTGGTGGCTGGGGTCGCTCGTGAGCAGTCCGGAAATCTTGCCGGGACCGCTAGTGATCGGCCGAACGATCCTGACCAATTTCACCACCACCACGGGACCCGAAGAGAAGAGCGCCGCGTTTCACGTGGCGATCACTCTGGCGCGCATCTTGTTCAGCTTCAGTGTGGCGATGATTCTGGGAATCGCAGTCGGCCTGGCGATCGGGCTGCGGCGCAAGGTGGAATTGGCCTTTGGTTATTTGATCTCGCTCGCGCTCACCATTCCCACGCTGCTGGCGGTGTTTCTCTGCGTGATCTGGTTTGGCTTCAGCGAAGCCGGCGGCCTTTTTGCCGTGATCCTGACGGTCACGCCTTTCGTCGCCGTGAACATGATCGCCGGCGCCAAGGCGCTGGACAAAGAATTGATCGACATGGCCCACGCCTTCAACGCGAGGCGCGGACTCCTGGTGCGCAAGGTGCTCGTCTGGCAGTTGATGCCGTATATCTTTTCCGCCTTCCGCTACGCTTTCGGCATGACCTGGAAGATCGTCGCGTTGGCCGAGTCCTTCGGCCTCAAGTACGGCATCGGCTACATGTTCACGTTCTGGTTCGAGCAGTTCAATATGGCGCAGGTCATGGCCTGGGTCATGCTGTTCGTGGCGATCATGTTGGTCATCGAGCACGGTGTGATCGCGCGCTTCGAAGCGAAGATTTTCGCCTGGCGTCCCGCGCACGCGGTTTGAGCGCGGGCGCTATTTTTCCAAGCGCTGGAGCGTCGCCGGCGGTCGTCTAATGAAAACGATGGGAGCGTTGGGTAACAAAATGAAAAAGAATGGAATGCGACCGGTTGCGCCGGGTGAAATTCTCAAGGAGGAGTTTTTGAAACCGCTTGGTCTAACGGCGAACGCGCTCGCCAAGGCGATCGGGGTGCCGCCCAACCGGATCACGGCGATTCTGAAGGATGAAAGAGGCATCACGGGGGACACAGCCATCCGGCTGGGAACGTTTTTCAGGACGTCGGCGGAATTCTGGATGAACCTGCAAATGACCTACGACTTGCGCAACGCCGAAAAGGCGTTGCCGGCGAAAGTGAGAAAGAGCATCGAAGACAATCGAAACGTGCGGCCCTAATACCGTACGTTACGATGAACATCAAGATAAAAAACCGGAACCTAAAAACCCCGTTGTCGATTTTCTCATCTGCGCTTCGAAGCGAAGATCTTTGCCTGGCGTCCCGCGCACGCGGTTGAGCGCGGGAGTTATTTTTCCAAGCGCTGGAGCGCATCCTGCCGACAGCCGTCGTTGATGAAATGCCGCAGATAAGGCAAGGGTGTCGGGAATGATCCAGCGATGCTTTGTAAAAATCGTCTGCTTTGCAGCAATCGCTTTGCTTTGCCTGCTTTCGGCGGCAAATGCCGAAGAGACACGGGTGGTCGCCGCCTATAGCTCGATCAATCCTAATTCATCCCAATTGGAAATCGCGCGGGCGCAAGGCTTCTATCGCAAATACGGCCTGGACGCGGAGATCATTCTCGTGCGCAGCAGCGCGACGGCGACCGCCGGTTTGGCTTCGGGCAACATTCAATTCGGGTTTATCGGCGGCTCGGCGCTTCTGAACGCCGCGGCGGAGGGGTTGCCGCTGCACATGCTGGCGTCTTTCGACGTTCAGCTCACCTACGACATTGTCGCGCGACCCGAGATCAAGAGCGTGAACGACTTGAAGGGAAAAAAATTCGGCGTGGGCTCGCTCGGCGGAACGCCGTGGATGGCGGGCAAGCTGGCATTCGAATATCTCGGGCTCGACGAGAAGAGAGATCGTATTCAAGTCACCGCGATGGCCAATCAAACGAGCCGTTATCACGCGCTGGAGCAAGGCACCATCGACGCGGCGGTGCTGCAGGGAAATTTCAGCCGCGCGCTTCAGAGCAAAGGCTTCAATGTGATCGCCGACCTGGAACAGGCGAAGATCCCGTTCGTCGGAGCCGGGGTCGTGGTTTCGGATCGATTTCTGCGCGAAAACCAAGCCGTGATAGAAAACTTCTTGAAGGCGCTGCTGGAGAGCCAAAGTTTTATCAACCGTTCCAGCAACAAGCCGGCGGTGTTGAAAACCATGGGAAGCTATCTCAAGGAGAAAAATCCCGCAGCCCTCGAAGAGGGTTTCCAAGTGCTGAAAGGAAACATGATTCGCAAACCGTTTCCCTCCGTCGCCGGCCTCAACAACATCAAACGGATGCTGGCCGTTTCCAATCCGAAAGCCGCCAACATAAAACCCGAGAGATTGATCGACGACAGCTTCCTGCGCAACTTCGATAAAAGCGGCATCCTCGATCGCGCCCTGGCTGGGAGTCTGTAGATTAGCTGGAAACGAGAACGCGCCTCAAAAGAAAACGCCTCCAGTCCGTCATTCCCGCATGTTTTAAGCGGGAATCCAGGTTGATTCGTCAGGCTCCGATAGAATTGTAGGGTGGGTGGAGACGCAAAGCGCCGATACCCAGCGCGGGGGAACGATGGGTATCGCTAACGCTCCACCCATCCTATGCCGGACATGCAACACAATTCGAACGTCATTCCGGGCAAGCTGGCGATAGCAAGCGCGACCCGGAATCCAGGAATTTTTGTAGGGGCGCGTGGCATGCGCCCTCTGGATACCGGCCTGCGCCGGTATGACGGGAAGAGTCAATCTGGATTCCCGCTTAAAGCATGCGGGAATGACGATGACATGGGGAAACCGCAGTTTAGCCGATCAATCGAATTGCCGGTGTCGACTACCGCGAACCATCCGTGACGTCGATCAGCACGCCGTCCGGATCGGCCAGGTGAAACTTTCCGTGAGGACAGGAGGAAAAAAGCCGCTGCCGCGCGTCGCCTTCATCGGCTTTGCGAGCGCGCTTCGGCGCCAGCGACGGATCGCGCTCGACCAAGGCTTCGAGATCTTTTTGAAATGCCGCAACGCTTTCGACCTGAAATCCCAGGTGATCTAACGCCGGTCGTTCGATGCCCGACCCCAGGTAATCGGTGATGTCCCAGGGCATGATGGTAAACCTCAGTCGGCCGTCGCTGAGATAAATGTTGTGATCGTCAGCGGGCTTTTCGAGCGCCGCCAGCTCGAAAACTTCCACATAGAACTCGGCTAAAAGCTCCGGGCTCACCGCCCGAAGCGCCAAATGGCTGAGGTGGCGTTCCTGCTGCCATTCCCCTTCCTCGTAAACACCACGCCGTTTTCCGACTCCCTTCGATAGATCGAACACATTGCCCGCGGGATCGTGGGTGCTGATGCCGGCGAAGGATCTGCCACCGGGCCTGTGCAGAACTTTGATCTTGGGATACTTCGCTTGAAGGCGAGCGTACACCGTCTCGACATCCTCGACCTCGAACCCAAAGTGATCCAGACCGGATTGCCGCCCAGGAGCCCTGGAATTGATATTCAGCCCAACGTATCCGTCCCCGACGGTCGCAGCTCCGCGCGGCTCATCCGACGACGGCTTCGATGATCGCATGCCAAAAAGCGATTCGTAAAATTTGCCCAACAGAGTGAATCTATCGCTGCAAATCGCGACATGCTTCAGTTTGGCAAACATGCTTTCGCTCCCTCCGTCGTTCAACAGTCCTTTATGGTTTCCGATGTTCGGGTTTTGTGTCTGACGTCGAAGCGTAAAGCCGCAATAACGAAATGACAAGAACCGTATTCACTGGCACAACAAAGAGCAAGGGAAAACTCATCCCGACTCTTGTTTGTGGAGAAATATGGGACAGAGTCGCGAGCTGAAGAGGTCCCCCAAGTCTTTTCTGACTCAACATCAGACTGGAATTATAAGAACCAAGAGTCCTGACCCCAATTTGCTTGCGAATTTGCTTCTCGAATTTGCTTCTCGGCAGAAATATGCGGCATTTGTTCAAGACGCTATCCGCCAAGGTTTCGTCACGCCGTGGGAAGATCTTCTAGCCCAGACGGTGCTGGGCGACCGGAATTTTCTGGAAAGATTAAAAGGAATGAAGAATGCCGTGATCAAGGGCGGCGCTAAGGATCAGCCTTCGTATCGAAGGATTCAAAGCGTGGAAGCTGAAGCACTCATCAAGCAAGCGGCGGACTATTTCCGGGTAGGTGAAGCAGACCTCATCAGGAAGCGGGGCCAGCACCGGCAGGAACGAGCCCTGGTGATGGAGCTATTGCGAACAGAGCGAACAGGGTCAAATCTTGACTTAAGCACTTAGCTTCACACTAAGATCTTGAAACCACTTTCCGATCGTAGGTTCAGTATCGATCTTTTCCCGAATCGCTCTGCGATCGCGGCTCACCAATCCCTCGTCCAAACCGCCAAACCTCTCACCGTGACCCTGTTCGCCTGCTGTTCGCTTCTCCTTTACATAGATACGATCGGGCAGTAACATTTGGCAAGTACCGTAAAAACTTTTTTGATTGAGGAGAGCGGCGAATAATGGCTGGATCGACTTTCCAGACAAATCCTTTTGACCTGCACAAGCTTCTTGAAGACTCCCATCGCGGCATTCTTCAGCTGCCGGATTTTCAACGGAGTTGGGTGTGGGACGAAGACCGCATCAAGAGTTTAATCGCATCGATCTCACGTGCTTTTCCGGTTGGCGCGTTAATGTCGCTAGATACGGGCGGGCCAGTGAATTTCAAACCGCGTCCCATTGAAGGGACGCCGCCTGAGGCAAAGCACGCCGCTCCTCAGTCTCTTCTGCTTGATGGTCAACAACGCATGACTTCACTTTATCAAGTCACGTTGCGTAGAAAGGTCGTCGAGACGATCACTTCGAAAAAGAAAAAAGTAAAGCGCTGGTTTTATATCGACATTCGAAAATCGATGGACCCTTCCGCAGATCGCGAAGACGCTATAATCGTCGTACCAGAAGACCGCTTTATTCGAACGGACTTTGGTCGTGAAGTAGTGCTGGATGTTTCCTCGCCCGAGAAGGAATACGCGTCGTTTATGTATCCCGTTTGCCAAGTATTTGATTGGGACAAATGGCAAGACGGATTCGACAAATATTGGCGCGGTGATCAGAACGAGAGCGTGCGTGACGAATTTCGGACCTTCAAGCGCCAGGTGCTCGAAAATTTCAAATATTATCGGCTTCCGGTCATTACGCTGGATCGTTCAACCTCCAAGGAAGCCGTCTGCGTTGTATTCGAAAAGGTGAACACCGGAGGCAAAGCGCTTGATGCATTCGAGCTTGTGACCGCGATGTATGCCGCGTCTGGCCACGAATTGCGGAAAGACTGGTATGGCGACGACACGACAAAAGGACGTCACAGACGCCTCGCAGAAACACTTCGTCCGGCTGACGCTGATACCGGGATTATTGCGGGAGTTTCCAATACCGATTTTTTGCAGGCGATTTCGCTTTTTCATACGCGCGATCGGCGGCGTGCAGCAGAAAGCGCCGGCAAACAGGGAAAGGAATTGCCAGCCGTTTCAGGCAACCGGCAAGCGTTGTTAAATCTGCCTCTCGAAGCATACAAACGTTATGAAACACAGGTGGAGCGGGGTTTTGTACAGGCGGCAAAGTTCCTGCACATGCTTCACGGTGATGCGTGGGAGCACGAAGCGAACCGGGCGAAGCTCGTGCAGTGGTATTGGAATGGTGTCTTTGGTGAGCTCTATGGATCGACAGTTGAAACGCGCATCGCACGCGATTTCATGGAGGTGCCGGCCTGGCTGAAAGGCGGCTCCGAGCCGTCAACAGTGAGCGAGACCATATTCCGCGCCGACAGGTTAAAGACGATGCGCATGCGTCTGTCCGCAGCCTATAAAGGCGTCAACGCCTTGCTCATGAAGGAAGGCGCCCAGGATTTTCGTTCAGGTCAAAAATTCGATCATACAGTATTTTTCGGCGAGAACGTCGATATCCACCACATCTTCCCGCAAGACTGGTGTAAAACCCAGGGCATCAAGCCGGAAGTATATGATTCGATCATCAACAAGACACCGCTTTCCTACCGCACGAACCGGATCATTGGCGGCGTTGCGCCATCTGAGTACATTGCAAAATTGGAAAAAGGCGACGCAACAACCCCTGCGATTCATTCCGAGAGGCTCGACGGCTATCTCGCATCTCACCTGGTCGATCCCTCGCTCCTTCGCACCGACAACTTTGAAGCTTTCATGGCGGACCGACAGAAACGACTGTTGACGCTTATTGAACAGGCAACTGGAAAAGCTGCCTATACCGGCAGCGTTCCGGAAGAAGGCAAGGATGTCGAGGGCGATGAGGATGCTGTTGAGGCAGAACTAACGATTGCAGCGACATAGGCAGAGAAAAAAATGGTAACTCAACTTGGGTTCGGCCCGGCGCAACTTTTTGCGTTTCTTTGCTCCTTCCGCACTTCGCTTGTCGAGTTGCACTAATGAGCAATCGGCAACCCTTCTATCTGCGAACTTTTCCAACCCGTGTGAATTCCCTCTGGATTTTTTCGTTGAACTCTTGAACCTCTCTTGAACTTTGAACCGGCGTTCGTCGCCTAACGACTTGAACGCGTTTAGCTGTCTTTCTTCGATTTCCCCATCCGGGTGGAACAAGATTCCCCGATTCGGGGGATTGACAGCGACAACGCGACAGCAGCTACAATCAGATTGCTATCAGCAAAGTTCGGGAACGAAATAAGCGCACGGCGGCCGAAGTTGAGAGCAGCGTCCAGGGTCAAATCTTGACTTTGCTACTTCGCAACATTGTGTGTTATGGAAAACAAGTTTATGGCGCGGCCCTTGAGGATCTTGTATCCGAATGCCTTCTATCACGTCACTTGCCGAGGCAACGACCGGCGGGTGATTTTCCGTGACGATCATGACCGCACGCGTTTCTTAGAGCAACTCCGCAACGCCATTCAGATCTTCAGCGTACGGGTGGCGGTGTTAGATCAAGGAATAAAAGACATTGATGGATTTTGGAAGTTTTGCGCTACAGCCTCCGGCCCACGCTTTGAGGCGTAATGGCTGAACGGTGGTATAACTTACCCATAACCAAGTGGTGAGTTGATGAGACCCGATTTTTCAAAGATCGTGTGGACGGAAACCGGAAAGTTCCAGGTGGGCTCGCAAACGTTCCAAACTCAGACTTTCGGTCCCAAGATGGATACGGCTTCTGACGCGTTCATTCTGTACAAGGAACCGAAGCATTTCGAACTGTATTCGAGCTGGTGGCCGGCGAGCTTTGCGCCATCCGACGTATTGGAACTGGGTATTTGGGCGGGCGGCAGCGTTGTTTTCTGGAATGAAATGATCCAGCCAAAGCAGCTCTCCGGTTTGGACATTGAGAAACCCGAATCGCTCGGCCCCGACAACTGGGCGAATGTTCAGCGCTATCAAAATCAGCATGGATCCGTGGTGCGACTCTACTGGAATACAAGCCAGGGAGACAGTGCCGCCGTGGGACGCATCATAAAAGAGGATTTTCCAACCGGTATCGATTTCGTCATCGACGACGCGTCCCACTTCTACAGCTTGAGTCGCGCGAGCTTCGAAATCATTTTTCCGCACGTCCGGCCCGGAGGCTGGTATGTCATCGAAGATTGGCCGTGGGACGTCGTAGATCCGTTTCCAGGTCAAGAGGGTTTTCTGCGTTCGGGACACCCTCTTTCGCTGTTAATCACGGATTTGGTGCGAATGACAGGTACAGAAAAGAACTTTGTCGCTGCAGTTTACGTGATACGGTCATTCACGTTCGTTCAGCGCGGCCCTGCTCCCCTGCAGTCGGGGTTTTCCATAGCCGATCACTTGCCAAAGCCAAAACTAAAAGATGTCGAGCGCGTCGCACGACGTTTTGCCTCACATTTGCGTGGCAGGCGAGGATGGTGAGTCAGCGGCGTGTCCAAACTCAATCAACTGAGGAACCGCACTCGTCGGCCGGCAGGCTCATGCGACAGTTACTCGAGCAAGCCGCGGCCGCCGATGCCTCAGGCGAGGAGGTGCGGATCAGATACGCAGCCCATTGGAGGCACTGGTCGGCGCGCCGGAGCGGGTCGCGCCGTTTGGCCGCGCTCATCGTCGAGCATTAGGAGCAAAGGAAAAGGGGCAAAGGAAAAGGGGACGCGAACCTTTTTGCGTTTCTTTGCTCCTTCCGCACTTCGCTTCTCGAGTTGCACTAATGAGCAATCGGCAACCCTTCTACCTGCGAACTTTTCCAACCCGTGTAGTTCCCTCTGGATTTTTTCGTCGAACTCTTGAACTTTGAACCGGCGTTCGTCGCCGAACGACTTGAACGCGTTTAGCTGTCTTTCTTCGATTTCCCCATCCGGGTGGAACAAGATTCCCCGATTCGGGGGATTGACAGGGACAACCCGCCAGCAGCTACAATCAGGTTGCTATCACCAAAGTTCGGGAACGAAATAAGCGCGAGGCGGCCGAAGTTGAGAGAAAAATAAACATGGAGGTGCTGTCATGAAAAGAGGTTTGTTCGTTTCTGTGCTCGCGCTCTTCGCGGTATTTTTTATTTCACCGGTGCGAGCCGACGATACTCTGGCGCGGTTCAAAGGCGGGATTGGCGTCCATCCGGTTTCGAACGTCGCGGGTACACCCACGGGTGCAAACTTTCCTGACGTGACCCGCAACGTTGTCCGCAATATCAATCCTGCCGGTCAAGTCTGGGTGATAGCGGATCTGGACGCTCGCGTAGCGACAAACGGTGACATCAACGTTCGCGGAAAAGGTCTGGTTTTAGCCGGCGGCAACAGCGCCGGGAGAGCAACCGGACAGAGTGTATTCGCCACGTTGATTTGTGAAGCCGCAGCCCCCTTCACCGAGCGTAGTACGAATCTTGCGGGCGTTGCGCTTTCGGCGAACGGCGACTTCAAAATCGACGATATCCTGAGCCCGCTACCATCCGGCGAATGCGCCAGCCCGTTGCTGCTCATTCGCAACGCCAGCGGGGGCACTTGGTTTGCGGTGGGGATTGTCGAATAGCCCGTCAGTTGTCACGCTGTCAGCTTCGTCGCCTGTGCCGGAGCTGGCAGCTAACCGCTCGTTTTGAGCGGAAAAGCATAAAGTTTGAAGTAAAGTTTGAAGGGTCTTGGATTTTGACGTTTCAGGCTTCGCTTTTGGCGAGGTTCCTTGCCTACAGGCGAATCCTTCGATTGGCGCACTACTCATAAAGGGCGTTAATAAAACCGGATTGGTCGAGATCCTTGACGATGCTCGCATCTACGAAGGAGTTGGGATCGGCGCTTTTCGCCTTGGGGTTGTCCTTGCTGAGAAACTCCAACACGGTTTTGACACCCTGCATGGATGGGTAGGGCACTTTGTTATAATAGGTCGAAGCCATCAGATCGTAGGATTTTTCCAGGTATTTTTCTTGCTGGGGCTCGGTGCGAAGTTTCTTCTTGAGAACTTCCAGGCTCTCCTTCTTGTTTCTTTTGAAATAGGCGATTCCTTCAACATATCCTTTTAGAAAGCGGGTCGCGGTTTCATTGTGCGCTCGGAGATAACTGCGCGTTACGGCTAACGCGTTTTGCAAATAGTAAATATCCATATCCACCAGATCGGCGAGGACATTGTAACCCTTTTCCTCCGCCATGAACACCGTCGGCTCGGTAAAGACCCCGCCGTCGATCGTCCCTTTATCGAGGGCGATCAGCATCGACGGTGAAGACTCCCACGGGACCAGTTGCACTTTATCCGTGCCGATATTCCACTTCTGCAGTAACAGCTGGAGGACAGTGTGAGAGGCAGAGCCAAAACCGACGATGCCAATTTTCTTGCCGATGATTTCTTTGGGGTTCTTTATGGGAGGACGAGCGATCAGTTTCTGAACGCCCTTATTCAATATCGATGCGACCATGACGACATCGGCGCCGGCCAAAGCGGCGCTGATGGCGGCCGCTCCACCGGCGGTCGCAAACTGAATGTCGCCGCCGACCATCGCGCTGATTGCGCGCGCGGCGCCACCGCCAACGTTGGTGACATTGATATCGATCCCGTGTTTCTTGAATAACCCGCGCTCTTCGGCCACCCAAATCGCGCCGTTAACGGAACTCGTCGAACTCAGTCCGACGGTCACCCGGTCCAAGGCAAACGTGAGTTGGCAGATAAAGATGACCGAAAGAGGAATTAGAATTAAACCCGCCGCGAGTTTTTTAAGCGCCATGCATCCTCCGAAATCGACAGTGCGGTTATTTGCCCGGTTGCGCAGGATCGTAGCAAACGTGCGAGAGCGTGAAAAGTA
>Ga0207707_10002928_pt1 | contig 15220 bp, 12 predicted proteins | sample KBSC83BmetaG_FD_184336 | JGI IMG/M metagenome (GOLD analysis project Ga0207707, IMG submission 184336) | Corn rhizosphere microbial communities from Kellogg Biological Station, Michigan, USA - KBS C8-3B metaG (SPAdes) (version 2) | ecosystem: Host-associated > Plants > Roots > Rhizosphere ...
TTTCCCATTGAGCTCCAGCTCAAACAGGACCGCGAAGATTTCTGACGACGACACCTCCGGTTCAAGTTTTTCGATAATTGCATCAATGTGTGTGAACTCATCCTTCTTGAGCACCGCCAGAATTTTCTTCTCGCGGGGCGTGAGCTGTTCATCATTATTAAATAAGCTGGACGGCTGCAGCTTCTGGTCTGATGCCGCCGGTTCCCATTCGGATTCAAGCTGCTGTTTGATGTCAGCCGGCAATTCTTCCCAGATGTCCTCCCATGTGGCGGTCAGTTTTGCGCCCTGCTTGATGAGAGTGTTGGGCCCCCATGAGTTGCGGGAGGTCACATTGCCCGGCACAGCAAACAGCTCGCGGCTCTGTTCCAGCGCACAGCGCGCAGTGATGCGGGTTCCGCTGTACTCGCCCGCTTCGACGACCAGCACGCCTAGAGAAAGTCCGCTGATAATGCGGTTGCGGATGGGAAAATTCTGCGGCGCAGGAAAAGTCTGCAGCGGGAATTCGCTGATCAGCGCGCCTCCGCATTCCAGAATGCCTTCAGCAATCTTTTTATTCTCGCGTGGGTAAATCACATCTACGCCGGTGCCGAATACAGCCACGGTCTTGCCCGGCGCCTTGAGCGCGCCGCGATGTCCGGCGGCATCCACGCCGCGCGCGAGCCCGCTGAAAATCGCCATCCCGCGGGCGGCAAGATCGCAGGAAAGGCGTTCCGCCATGCCGATTCCGTAGGGCGTAGGGTGTCGCGTGCCCACCACCGAGATTCCGGGGCGAGAAAGCGCACGCACGTCGCCGCGAACGTAGAGCACAAGCGGCGGATCATAGATCTCGCTAAGCCGCGCCGGCCACGCCGGATCGTCGCGGCAGATGATGTCAATTTCGGCGGCGGACGCTCTCGCAAACTCCTCGTGCGCCATTTCCAGCGACTTGCCAAGGGCGATGTGCTGTGCCGATTGCGCCTGCAGATTCAGCGCTTCCAATTCGGTCAGCGAGGCTTGGAATACATCCTCAACGCCCTCAAAGTGTTCCGCCAATTTGCGTCCCCGTGTGGGACCGAGGGCGGGAGTGAGCGCCAATGCCAGCCAGTAAAGAGCGTTGGAAGTCCTGGAAACCGGAGTAGCCATGAAACTGGGCGGACTTTACACGGGTTGGCGAACGTCTGTCAACCCATAGCCCCTTGGTACAATCGTTGTATGGCGCCGCTTCGTATATCCGCCATCAGTTTTCTGAACACCGCCCCGCTCATGTGGGACTTTGAGCACGGCGAGACGGCCACACAGCTCAGCCAGCATTTTGAAATCAGCTACACCGTGCCGTCACGCTGCGCGGAAGAACTCAAGGCAGGGCTGGCTGATATCGGGATTATTCCGGCAGCGGCGTACACCAGCATTCCCGGCCTGGCCGTGATTCCGGACATTGCCATCGCTTCACAGAATGCGGTGCGTTCCATTCTGCTGATCAGCAAAGTTCCGCTGGAAAGAATCCGCAGTGTGGCTACTGACGATTCCTCGCGCACGTCGGCGGCGCTGGTGGAAATTTTCATGCGCAAGTTCGTCGGCACAAATCCGGGGTTCCGTCGCCAAAGAGCGGTGCTGGAAGAAATGCTCCAGTGGCACGATGCAGCACTACTCATAGGCGATCCTGCGCTGCTAGCCAGGACGGAAGGCTATTACGTCTATGACCTGGCCGAGCAATGGCGGCGCTGGACTGGCCGCCCCTTTGTCTTTGCATTCTGGGCCGTGCGCAAATCTTCGCTCGCCGGGTTGAACACAGATTTCGATGTGACCTCTGTGTTTCAGCAGTCGCGCGACCATGGTTTGCAACACCTGGATGAGATTGCCGCCACGTGGGGGCCGCGTCTGGGATTGTCTGTTCCCATGGTGCGCGAATACCTCACGCAAAACATTGATTTCTTTCTCAGTCCGGAGAATCTGGAAGGCCTCCAACTCTTTTACCGCTACGCGGAAGAATATAACGTTTTGCCCGCCGCTCCGGAATTGAGGTTCCTGGACCAGTCCCGGGTGGCAGCCAAATCACAGGCGTAACTACTCCAGGCTCAAGCTTCTTAACACATGCATCCCGCGTTGCTGCCTTTGTTCCTGCATCCAACTGGATACTGATGATTTTTCCTTTTGTCCTGCCGCTATCGCTGTGGAGCTGGCTCGAACGCCTGGGCGGCGTCGGTCTGGTGCTGCTCGGATTAATTGACAACTCACCAATCCCCTTGCCTGGCAGCATGGATGCACTCTTGATCATCCTTGCTGCACACCAAAAAGGCTGGTGGTGGTACTACGCCATCATGGCGACGATTGGCGGCATTGTAGGCGCCTATGCCGGTTTTATGCTGGGCTGCAAGGAAGGCAAGGAAGCGCTGGAGAAGAAGATCTCCAAACAGCGCGCGGAGAAGGTCTACAAGAAGTTCGATAGGGGCGGCTTCTGGACTCTGTTTATCGCCGCGCTGCTGCCTCCGCCAGTACCGTTCTCACCCTTCCCGATTGCAGCAGGAGCTCTCAACTATCCGCGGCGGAACCTGGTATTCGCGGTCGGATCGGCGCGGGCGATCCGCTACTTCGGTCTGGCGTTCCTGGCCCGCAGCTACAGCAAAGAGATATTCGGCTTCTTTCACAAGTACTACAAACCATTTTTCTGGACGCTGATTGGACTGGCTGTATTAGGCGGGATCGCGGCCTTGATCTGGACGTGGAAACGTAAACGCGAAGGCAAACCAGTGATACCGCAGCCAACCGACAAGAAAACTACGAAAGTTGCGTGAGTAGATCGGTTTCTCGACCAACGTTAATAAAAGGATTCGTCTTTTTTCATCTTTCAAGCATTCGCGCGCCGACAGATTTGGCTTGCTGCTGTGGCAAAGCGTTTACTGGTCCCTGAGCGCCTGGTTTGGATCAATTCCGGCGGCGCGATTTGCCGGGGCCCAGGACGATGCCGCCGCTATCCCGAGGAACAGCAGCACCATGGCCACAAATGTAAGCGGATCCGTGGGCTTCACGCCGACAAGCATGGTCACCATGAGTCGCGTGAGTAACAGCGCCGCAACCAGGCCGACAACCAAGCCAATTGCGCTTAGACCCAGTCCATGGCCCACGATGAGGCGGAAGATGTTCTGCCTTCCGGCGCCGAGGGCCATGCGCACCCCGATTTCTGGCGTGCGTTGCCGCACCGCGGTGGAAAGCACGCCGTAGAGTCCCACTCCGGCGAGCACTCCGGCAATCACGGCAAAAACCCCGATCAACAACAGCGAGAATTTTGTCTGTGACTGGGAAAGGCTCACCAACTCATCCTCAGGCTGCAGTTGCGTAATAAGGAGGCTTGGGCTCAAATCCTTGATGGCGGCGCGCACCTGGCTCACATAGCCGGCCGGATTGCTCCCAACACGCAGCGCCCAGGAGTTTACCGCGCCGGGTCCGGCGTATCCGTCAGTGAAGTAAATCTGCTCGCGCCCGAGGGTGGCGAGCGAGGTCTCTCGCACGTGTCCCACCACCCCGATAATTTCCATCCACTCCGGCTCCGGCGTCTTCAGCCGGATGAGGATGCGCTTGCCCACGGCAGAGTCTCCGGGAAAGGCTTTCTTCGCAAGCAGATCGTCGACCATGATCAAGCGGCGATCAGGCGCGTTATCGGCCTCACTGAAGGTGCGCCCAGCCAGCAGCGGCGTACGCATGGTCTCAAAATATCCGGGCAGCACGATCTGGAAATCGGCTGCCTGAAACTTGCTCGGGTCAGCGAGAGCATCGCCCAAGCCCCAGCGAATGGGACTAAAGCCTCCCGCCAAGGGAAATGGAACGGAACCGGTAACACTCTCTACACCGGGGATGGCATGTAGCCGGTCCTGTACCTGGCGAAGGAAGGCGGCCCTGCCTTCCGGCGTGGTGGCATTGTTGTTGCCGTTCAAAACGAAGGTGAGCAGGTTGTGCGACTCGAATCCGGGGTTGATGCGCTGCAATTCGAGGAAGCTGCGGAACATCAGCCCTGAGCCGACCAGCAACACAAAAGAGAGCGCGACTTCGACCGTGACTACGGTGTTGCGCATGAGACTGCCGCTGCCGAGTCCGGAATTTCTGCTGGCGCCGCCCAGCACGTTCATCAGCCGCGGGCGCGAAGCGCGCAGGGCCGGAGTCATGCCAAAGAGAACAGCCGCCGCCAGTCCGGAGAGCGCGGTAAAGACCAGAACGGACCCATCAATGGCAATGGTATCCAAGCGCGGCAGGTCGGCGGGCGCGAGTGAGCGCAATTCCTGAATCCCTGCCCAGGCCAGCGCAAGTCCGCCCAGCGTTCCCAGCACAGCGAGCCACACGGCCTCAGCAAAAATGGGCGACATCAATTTCCAGCGCCCGGCGCCGAGCGCGGCCCGGACCGCAAGTTCGCGATTGCGCAGTGAAGCGCGGACCAGCAGCAGGTTGGCGACATTGGCGCATGCCACCAGCAGCAGGAAGATGACCGAGCCCATGAGCGCGAGGATGGCCGGACGGGCTTCGGAAACCATGTGCTGGCGCATGGGTTCCACGCGGATGTGGTAGTCCGCCGTGGCCAGGATGGGAAACTGCGCGCGCTCTGAAGCAGCCACTTTTTCAGCTTCTCCCTCCGCCTGCCGCGGCGTAACGCCGGGCAGCAGTCTGCCCACCGCGCGTATGGAAACGTTATTACGCTGATCAGCGTTGTAGCCAAGCCGGTTGGCGATCCAGATATCGGGAGCGGAAAGCACCTGCGCTGCGGGCGGGAAATACAGTTGGAAGTTCGGCCGGAGCACGCCCACAATGATTGGCTTCGGCGCCTGCGGCCCTCCGATAACAGTCATGGAGCGTCCGATCACAGAAGGATCGCCGCCGAAACGGCGCTGGAAGTATTCGTAGCTCAGAATTGCGTGCACCGGCAGCGGCGCCGGTCGAGGTCCCTGCTGCTGCGCGCCGGGCGGTGGAGGAGGAGGATTGGGGACAGCGTCCTCATCGTTGAAGTCGCGGCCATAGGCAATGCCTCCACCCAGCAGGCGGAAGAAGTTGGTGGTGACCACCGCAGCTTTCGTCTGCTCGGGAGTGCCGTCCTCGCGCTGCAGGGTAAGCGGAGTCGTGAAAACGCCGGCAAGGTCCTCGAATGCCGACTTGGTGTTGTCACGCAGATCAATGAAGTCCGCGTTGGAGAGCGGGAAATCGCGGACGTTGCGTTTGCGCAGATCGCTGGACGCAACCACCAGTCGCCCGGGATCGCGATAAGGCAGCGGCCGTAGCAGCACGGCGTTGGTCACGCTGAATATGGCAGTGCTGGCCGCCACTCCCAGCGCAATGGTCAGAACTGCCGTGACGGTGAATACCGGGCTCTTGCGCAATACCCGGCCTGCCACCACCAGATCTTTGAAACCCATGGCACGCCCTCCCGAACGTTGGACTTGTCCAGGTGCTGAAAGTTATTACAAAGGAGATATGGAGAGCAAGTTGGTACCAATTCGGCACGCAAAAGTCGGCCCACGATTTTCGTCTCAGATGATGGGATGAAACGCACGCAATCGCAAACTTCGGTTCTGCATTGCCATTCCCATTGCCGCCTTACATGGTCCGGTGTCACCGGCACGACGTGGGATCACGGCCATTTCAGAGCTCCACCTGCCTGTGCGGCGCTCTGCTACAATCTTCTTTTCTGAATCTGGTTGAGGAGCGCTCCTTGAGTACGCTGTTCGCCAACCTTGTCTTTTTTCTAGCTGTGAATTCGCAGCGCGGGCTGGTGCATTACTTGAAGAGCCAGTTTCTGGACCGCACTTTCAAGGGCCTTTATACCCCGAACGCCTTCGACCTGAGCCTTCTAATTCCTTATTTCTTCGTCATGGTGGTGCTGGCCGGCTACGGCATGCATCGTTATGCGCTGGTGTACAACTACTACCGGCATCGCAAGAACCGCACCACAGATCCGCCGCAGCAATTCGCCGAGTTGCCCCGCGTCACCGTGCAGCTCCCCATCTTCAATGAGCAGTTCGTGGTGGACCGGCTGGTGGATGCCATCTGCAGGCTCGAGTATCCCAAAGACAAACTCGATATCCAGGTGCTGGATGATTCCACCGACGAAACGGTTGAAGTCGCGCGCGGCGTGGTGGAGCGCTATGCCGCCCTGGGGCACCCGATCACTTACATTCATCGCACCAATCGGGAAGGATTCAAGGCCGGAGCTCTGCAACACGGCATGCTGAGCGCCAAGGGCGAGTTCATCGCCATCTTTGACGCTGATTTCGTTCCCCCGGAAGACTGGCTCATGCGCGTGGTGCATCACTTTGCCGAACCGCAGATCGGCATGGTGCAGACCCGCTGGACGCATTTGAACCGAAATTATTCCTTTCTGACGGAAGTGGAGGCCATTCTTCTCGATGGGCATTTCATCCTGGAGCATGGCGGCCGATCGCGCAGCAAAGTCTTCTTTAATTTCAATGGCACGGCGGGAATGTGGCGGCGCCAGGCCATTGACGACGCAGGCGGCTGGCAGCATGACACGCTGACCGAAGATACAGACCTGTCATATCGCGCTCAGCTCAAGGGCTGGAAGTTCAAGTATGTTCAGGACATCGAGTGCCCGGCGGAGCTTCCGATTGAGATGACCGCATTCAAAACCCAGCAGGCGCGGTGGGCCAAAGGCCTCATCCAGACCAGCAAGAAAGTTCTTCCTCTGGTCTTCCGCAGCAAGGTTTCCTGGCGAGTGAAGATAGAGGCTTTTTACCACCTCACGGCCAACATCAGTTACCCGCTGATGATTGTGCTTTCCACGCTGCTGCTGCCGGCCATGATCATCCGCTCGTTTGGCGGCTGGTTCCAGATGCTGCTGATCGACCTGCCGCTGTTTCTGGCTTCCACTTTCTCGATTTCCAGCTTCTATCTGGTTTCGCAGAAGGAACTCTTCCCGCGCCGCTGGCCGCGGACGTTCCTCTATCTGCCGTTCCTGATGTCGCTCGGCATCGGCCTCACGCTCACCAATACACGAGCGGTAATGGAGGCATTGTTCGGCATTAAGTCGTCGTTCAAGCGCACGCCCAAGTACCGCGTGCAATCGAAGGCTGATAAGGCGATGGGGCAGAAATACCGCCGGCGGCTCGGCATCGTTCCCTGGCTGGAGCTTCTGGTGGGAGGCTACTTCGTGATGATGTGCTGGTATGCCATGAGCAGCCAGAACTACTGGACCATCCCCTTTCTGCTGCTGTTCGTGATCGGCTACTGGTACACGGGATTTATGTCATTGCTGCAGGGCAGGTTTGAGCGGCGCTCAGTGCATCGCGAGCCTCACACTAAGCCTTTCCCCGTAGGCGTCTAGGCGCTTTTCACGGGCCCGCGGCTGGCGCGCTTTTGATATCCTAGCGCTGTGCTGATGAGGATATTGTATGGACTCCTGGTGGCGTCGCTTTCGGCCATTGTGATTGCGATTGTCGCCATGCTCTGGCGTTTGCGCTGGCACCTGCGGCGTCCCGCTCATCAGCCTTCGCAGCACTCCCTGGGCGAGCTCCATGCGGATCACGAGCCCGTGGAAAAAGCCAGGTAGCAGCTAGTCTCGAAAAGTTTCTTCCCGGCCACTCTCTACAGAGCTTTGCTGTTGTAAATTTATTTGTGGCCAAAATTTTTGCTTTCAAAGCAGGCCACAACTCCGGAACGATGGTCGCAGGATCTTCTTGATATGTCACTTCCGTCTGTCATCCCTCAGGTTCGCGAAATCACCGTGGCTCACAGCCCGGATTCCGATGACGCGTTCATGTTCTACGCGCTGGCCACCAACAAGGTCCGCGTGCCCGGCCTGAAGTTTACTCATACGCTCACGGACATTGAGACGCTCAATCGCAAAGCCATGGAAGGTTTCTATGATGTGAGCGCCATCTCCTTCCACGCTTATCCTTACGTGCAGGACAAATACGCGCTCATGCCGTGCGGCGGCAGCGTGGGAGAACAGTATGGGCCCATGGTGGTATCGCAGCGAATGATCGGCCTCGATGAGCTGAAGCGCGTGAAGGTGGCAGTCCCCGGAACCATGACCACCGCTTATCTGGCGTTGAAGCTGTTTGCGCCCACCGTCGACACTGCGGTCGTTCCGTTCGACCAGATCATCCCCGCCGTTCTGGCCGGCAAGTTTGAAGCCGGGCTCATCATCCATGAAGGCCAGCTTACTTACGAATCTTCAGGATTGTGCCGTCTGCTCGACCTGGGTAAATGGTGGCATGAACTCACGGGGCTGCCTCTTCCGCTGGGAGGAAATGCCATTCGGCGGGAATTGGGCAGTGACATGATTCGCTCTGTCACGCAAGCACTGCGCAACAGCATCCAGTACGCGCTGGATCACCGCGAAGAAGCGCTGGCTTATGCCATGCAATTTGCCCGCGACCTGGATCAGCAGATGGCCGACAAGTTCGTGGGCATGTACGTGAATGCCCGCACGCTCGATTATGGCGAGGACGGCAAGGAAGCCGTCGCGCGGCTGCTGGACATGGGCTATCGGGCGGGCATCATTCCCAGCCAGCCGCACGTGGACTTTGTCTAAGAAAATAACCGAGGCGCAGCTTTGCGCTGCGCCTTCTGCTTTTCCTGTTAGTAGCGGTTGCGGAAACCCGCCGCCTCCTCCGCTCCGTCCCCGGCCGCCTCCGCCACCGCGCCCGCCGCCGAAACCTCCACGTCCACCGGCTCCAGCTCGCGCTTCCTTCGGGCGCGCTTCATTCACGTTCAGCGCGCGCGACCCAAGTTGGGCTCCGTTCATGCTGTTGATTGCTTTTTGTGCTTCCTCGCTATTGGCCATCTCCACAAATCCGAACCCTCGCGGCTGGCCGGTATCACGGTCTTTCAGGATGGTTACGTTGTCTACCTGGCCATAAGCTGAAAATGCCTGGCGCAATTCGTCTTCAGTGACTTTGAAATCGAGATTCCCTACGTAAATATTCATCGTGCGTCCTTCTTCAGTGTGCACAGATCGCGCGGACTACAGGCGTGACTGCGGGGTTGGTGGAAGACAGCATGGTTGACGTTGCAAAGTTGCTCCCGCAGAGTTCCCCTTCAAAGCCATTCGGCCTCTCTGGGCTGGAGGAACCCCATAAGCCTACGCCTGCCCCTCACAAGTTGCAAACCTGCAACCCGGCGCTTCCAGAGTACCTGGCCAGCAGCAGTTTCCCTTCAACGCTGCCGCGCATCACATAAGATGCCACGAGTGTCTGCTCCAAGACGCTGAGCGAGAGGAGAGACTTAAGATGCGTCTGATCGAAAATCTACGTAGTGCGGAAAGAAAGAGCCTGGCTAATGTTCGCCGCCAGATGGATCGCGCCAGGGAGGAATGGACGGATGTAGAACGGAGGATTCGGCAGCGCATGCGAGTGTACCCGCAGAAACTCCGAAACAAGATTAATGCCGGTTCGGAACCCGGGACTGACCCCGCAAGCACTGACGCGAAATTGGCCGCTGCCGCCGCACAAGGCTCCAAACCGATAATCTCCATCCACGGTCACGATGTGCCGGAAAAGGAGATTGAAGAGAAGATTGGGTAGGAACTTCCTCTACCGATCGGAGCCGGCTCAGGCCGGCTATTTCTTTTTTGTGGTGATTGGAACGCCCGGCTTCCGTATCGGCACAATGGCGCCCTGGCTCGGGTCGGCATGCGCGTGGCTGGCGCGAAACGCCACTTCCTGCTGAACGAAGCGGACGAACTCCTGCATCTGCCGGTTCATCTCTTCCATGCGCTCGCGCATCTGCAAGATAATTGCGATGCCGGCGATATTCACTCCCAGATCGCGAGCCAGGTTCAGAATGAATTCCAGCCTTTGCAGGTCCTCTTCCGTGTACAGGCGCGTGTTACCATCCGTGCGCGAGGGTTTCAGCAGCCCTTCGCGCTCGTACAGCCGTAACGTTTGCGGATGAATGCCATACATCTCCGCCACGGCGGAAATCATGTAAGCGCCTTTGGATTTGCGTTTTGCCATCACCAAAACCTTCGCGCGGTTTCAATTTCTCTCAATCCGCTCGTCGACGCAACTCTAAACCTGCGGCGTAGAGACGCGGCATACCGCTTCTCTACGTCAAGATCTTTGTATAAACGCAATGGTCGTACCCGCGCCAAAAGATCTTTCGTTCGCAGCGCATCCCATTTTTCTCCGCCACCTTGCACGAACTCGGATTTTCCGGCCGTATCAACGCAATGATGCGTTCGGCGCCGAGGGTCGAAGACGCGTAGGCGATACATCCCTGCGCTGCTTCCGTCGCGAATCCTTGCCCCCAGAGATCGCGGCGCACATGCCACGCGAGTTCAAATGCGAGATGACCTTCCACTTCACGTATGAAAAACCCACAATCTCCGATCAGTTCGCCCGAACTTTTCAGCAACATCGCCCACAATCCAAAGCCGCAATCACGGTAGCGTGCCCGGTTGCGCCGAATCCAGTCTTCCACCTCAGAACGGGAGAACGGCGCCGGATATTACTGCATTGCGACATGATTACCGAGCACATTCAGCAGAGCGTCAGTATCGCCCGGCTCAAACTCGCGAAGCAGCAGCCGCTCTGTCACAAGAACTAAACCTTGCTCCACAACTCCGCTCGTGGATCGTCCGGGTTCAGCTTTTGCAGCTCCTGCCATAGCTCGCGCACCTTTAGATCGCGCGCCTCCGGCACCACAATCTTTATCTCCACGATCTCATCCCCGCGATGACCGTCTTTCGTTGCCGATGGCACGCCTTTTTCCCTCAGGCGCAGCTTCTGTCCGCTCTGCGTTCCCGGAGGCACTCTCAGTTGTGAGCGCCCATCGATCGTCGGAACTTCGATCCGCGCACCCAGGGCCGCTTCCCAGGCCTCCACCGGCACCGTGGCATAAATGTCATCACCCTCGCGCCGGAACACCGGATGCTCGCCCGTACGGATGATGATATAGAGATCGCCCGCCGGGCCGCCATTCGCGCCTGCATTGCCTTTGCCGGCCAGACGTATGCGCTGACCATCGCGCGTGCCGGGTTTCACCCGTATTTCCAGCGGCTCGCTTGCCTCCACCGCTCCGTCGCCGTGACATGTCGGGCAAACGCTCTGAGCTTTTCCTGATCCGCCACAGCGCGGGCACGGCATATTGAACTTCATGCGGCCGCTGGTTTGCGTTACCTGTCCGCTGCCATGGCATTCAGGGCACGTTCCCGCCGCGCCGACTACGCCTTTGCCGGCGCAGTTGGTACAGGTGGCGAGATGCGGGACGGTCAGCTTCATAACGGTTCCGCGGATCGCGTCCCAGAAACTGATGTTCACCTGGTATTCGAGATCGGTGCCGCGCTCCGCTTCCTGTTCTACGGCTGCGCCACGCCCCCCGCTAAACATGCTGGAGAAGATGTCCTGGAACCCGCGGCCACGCCCCGCACCAGCGTTTTTGCCGCCACCGACGAAATCAGAGAAATCGAATCCGCTGAAGTCGAACCCTCTGGCTCCGCCTCCACTCTGTCCGGCGCCGCCGGGAAAGGGGCCTGCGCCAAAACCGCCCGCGCCGAATCCACCCCCGCGCGCGTAGGCTTCCGCTGCCGCCGGATCAATATTGTCAGAGTAGAAACCAAGCTGGTCGTAGATTTTGCGCTTCTTGGGATCGCTCAGGACGTCATTGGCTTCGGAGATTTCTTTGAATTTCTCTTCCGCCTTCTTGTCCCCGGGATTCACATCAGGATGGTATTTGCGCGCGAGCTTGCGGAATGCCTTGCGGATCTCTTCCGCCGTGGCGCCCTTCTTTACGCCCAGCGCGCCGTAATAATCTTTTTGTTGGGTTGCCATTCTTGTGAATCCGTATCCAGTTCACTCCCGCTCAAGAATTCCAAGTACCAACCAAATACCAACGATTTGCTGCTATTTGGTATCTGCTGCTTTCGTCGCCTGCCACGCTACCGCCTGCCACTTGCCGTTGCGCTTCAAAAAAGTTCCTGTGTTGCGGAAGTAATTCGTCTCCGCGCCGTTGTGTTGTATCAGGCGAAAATTGACCACGGCCATGTTGCCGTAGGGATGGACAGTGAAGTCATCGCCCTCGAAGGTGGCTCCGGGCTCATTCGCTTCGCGAACGCCGATGTTCTTCAGGATATCTGCCTTGGTGACGGTCACACCTACAGCACGCGTGTAAATCACGTCATCGGCAAAAAATTCCTGAAACACCTTGGGATCATTCTTCGGTACGTCGGCCAGAAACTGGCGGACAAGTTGCTCAACCTGTTTTGTCGTGGCCTGGTCTTCGGCTGTCATTGTGATAGCCGCAGGCGCATTCGCTGTCACACTGCTCTGGGCCCGAGCGGACGCGGATGCCATCACTGGCAGCAGCGCCGCCATGGCGAAGAGCTTCAAACCACGACGTCGCATGTATTTCATCTTCTCTCCAGACGAACTAATGAAACACTAACCACAAAGGACACGAAGGAGCATGAAGAAGAACCTTCTTTGTGGTCCTTTGTGGTTGACTGTTGCTTGCACTATGCTGCACCAACTTCCTGGATTACATACATGCTTCCAGGCTCTTTGGATGTCGCCTGCTCTACAAACTGCTCCGCTCCGTCCAGCGTGAACAGTCCGGGCAAAGCGATCATGCCGGCCACGTGATCCAGGCCTTGAACCATTTTCATGACCAAAAACTGCTTCACTTCTGTCACCTCTGTCACCTCTGTTGCTTACTGCTTGTGAAGAAGGCGGCCTGAAGCCGCCGTCTTCATCTCATTTCTGGGGCTAAAGCCCTCACTTTGTGGATCCGTGGAGGGGGCCCTAAAGGGCCGCTCTTCCACCGGCTTTTTTCTTCCATCGCTGCGATGATCCGATGTTCCGATCTCCCGACGTCCCGATGATCCGATGTCCAGATCACCCGATTACTTCTTGTCTTCCACGTCCACGTACTCGGCGTCTATTACGCCTTCATCTTTCTTCTGCTGCTGGGCTCCGCCGTCCGCCGGAGCGCCAGGTTGCGGGCCGGCCTCGCCGGCAGCGCCTTGCGGCTGCGCGGATTTGTACATGGCTTCCGCCAGCTTATGCGATGCCTGAGTGAGCCGCTCGCGCGCGGAATTCATCGCCGCGACATCGGTTCCTTCCAGCGCCTTCTTGGCATCGGCCAGCGCCGACTCCACATTGCCCTTCTCGTCGCCGGAGATCTTGTCGCCATGCTCTTTCAGCATCTTCTCGATGTTGTAAACCATGCCGTCGAGCTGGTTGCGCGCCTCGATCTCATCGCGCTTCTGCTTGTCTTCGGACGCGTGCGCCTCGGCTTCCTTCGCCATGCGCTCCACTTCGTCTTTGCTCAGACCTGAAGAGGATGTAATCGTGATCTTCTGGTCCTTCCCAGTGGCGCGGTCCTTGGCCGTCACGTTCAGAATGCCGTTCGCATCGATGTCAAACGTGACCTCGATCTGCGGCACTCCGCGCGGAGCTGGCGGGATCCCCGTCAGGTGGAACTTGCCCAGCGTGCGATTGTCGCGCGACATGGGCCGTTCGCCCTGGAGCACATGCACCTCGACGGATGTCTGGCTGTCCGCCGCGGTCGAGAACACCTCAGTCTTGCGCGTCGGAATCGTCGTGTTGCGCGGGATCATCGGCGTCGCCACGCCGCCCAGCGTTTCAATGGCCAGGGTGAGCGGAGTCACATCGAGCAGCAGCAGGTCTTTCACATCGCCTGCCAGCACGCCCGCTTGGACCGCCGCGCCCACGGCAACCACTTCATCCGGGTTGACGCCCTTGTGCGGCTCTTTGCCGAACAGCTCTTTTACCAGCGCCTGAATGCGCGGCATGCGCGTCTGTCCGCCAACCAGCACCACTTCATCAATGTCGCTGGTGTGCACGCCGGCATCTTTCATCGCCTGGCGGCAGGGACCGACCGAGCGCTGAATGATGTCTTCCACCATCTGCTCCAGCTTCGACCGCGTCAGCTTTTTTACCAGGTGCTTGGGACCGGTTGCATCGGCCGTGATGAACGGCAGGTTGATCTCAGTCTCCATGGTAGTGGAAAGTTCGATCTTCGCTTTCTCGGCCGCGTCGCGCAGGCGCTGCAGCGCCATCTCGTTCCCTTTGCTGCGCAGGTCAAGCCCTTCGTCTTTCTTGAATTCCTCCACCAGCCAGTCCACGATGCGCGTATCAATGTTGTCGCCGCCCAGGTGCGTGTCGCCATTAGTCGACTTCACTTCAACTACGCCTTCGCCGACTTCAAGGATTGAAATATCGAACGTGCCGCCGCCAAAGTCGTAAACCGCAATCGTCTCGTCCTTCTTCTTATCGAGTCCGTAAGCCAGCGCGGCTGCTGTCGGCTCGTTCACAATGCGTTTCACATCCAGGCCGGCGACCTTGCCTGCATCCTTCGTCGCCTGGCGCTGCGCATCATTGAAGTAGGCCGGCACGGTGATCACGGCCTCGGTCACGCTCTGACCCAGATAATCTTCCGCGGCCTTCTTCAGCTTTTGCAGGATCATGGCGGAAATCTGCGGGGGCGTGTATTCCTTGCCCTGCGCCAATACGGCCACGTGGTCGCCCTGCCGTACTACTTTGTAGGGGACCATCTTCATTTCTTCGTTCACTTCGTCATAGCGGCGTCCCATGAACCGCTTGATCGAATAAATGGTGTTTTCCGGATTGGTAATCGCCTGCCGCTTGGCGACTTGGCCTACCAGCCGCTCTCCCGACTTGGTAAACGCCACAACAGACGGAGTCGTCCTCCCGCCCTCCTCATTGGCGATGACCTTGGGCTCCCCGCCTTCCATTACGGCCACCACTGAGTTCGTGGTTCCCAAGTCAATTCCTATAATTTTTCCCATGGCTACCTGCCCCCTGCTTTTATAAGTGCTTTGAAATCAGCAACGTTTCTATAACAGCAGCTCTATTATCAGAGTTGAGTCTGTTACTGTCAAGTTATTTAGATGCTCTTCCTTGCTTCAGGTTGCGAGGAGATGATGAGAAAACGACACGCAGCGCCGTTCTAAGCGGCCCGCCGAAGGTATCGTTGGAAGAACATCACCACCCGCCGCATGGCATCGAATTGTGCGAGCCCGGTAAAGTGGTGGCCTTGGTCGGAATAAATATTCATTTCGCAGGGAACGTTGTGCTGTTTCAGCAAAGTTTCAAGCTTTTTGGCTTCCGCGACCGGCACCGTCGTATCCCGCTCGCCATGCAGGATGAGTACGGGCGGGAGCTTGGCCGCGTCTTGCACAAAGTGGTCCGGCAGTCCTCCGAAGAGCTCTGCCACTGCTGCGATCCGCCGCTCCTGTGTGGCCAGCGCCAGAGAAAGGAAC